>ERZ761607.1891-NODE-1891-length-24216-cov-4.726708_pt1 | contig 24216 bp, 14 predicted proteins | sample MGYA00511164_ERZ761607 | MGnify/ENA primary metagenome ERZ761607 (study PRJEB28899, sample SAMN02445080) | bioreactor sludge metagenome | biome: EBPR sludge | place: Australia: Brisbane, Thorneside Wastewater Treatment Plant | collected 2011-06-22 ... | reverse complement strand
GTCCTGCTCGGCGTAGATGTTCAGCACCGGCATGTCGACGAAGCCCAGGTCCACCGTGTCCTCGCCGATCCGGATGCCGCCCTTGATGAAGCCGTTGCGCTGGTAGAACTGCTTGATGAACTGGCGGAAGGCCTCGCCCGCCAGGTCCGGCGAGTCGAAGATCCACTTCTCCATGCGCAGGAAATCCTCGATGGCGGCCTTGTCGTCCAGGATGTCCACCAGCCCCACGTACTTCTGCAGGTTCAGCCGGAACGGCTTCAGCATCAGGTAGCAGGCGTTCATCATGTCGGCCGGCACGTTGCCCATCGCGTCGACGAACAGGTCCACGTCCAGTTCGCGCGTCCAGTGCGAGAGCATGTTGTCCGGCGTGTGGAAGTCCACCGGCGTGACCATGGTGATCAGGTTCTTGACCTTGTCCGGGTGCAGCGCCGAATAGCACAGCGAGAACGCGCCACCCTGGCAGATGCCCAGCACGTTGACCGCGTCGCGCCCGCTGGCGTCGCGCAGGTGGTCCACCGCGCCGTCGATGAAGCGGTTGATGTAGTCGTCCAGCTCCAGGTAGCGGTCGGAGCGGTCCGGGTAGCCCCAGTCGATGACGTAGACGTCCTCGCCCTGCGCCAGCAGACCCTTCACCAGCGAGCGGTCGTGCTGCAGGTCGACCATGTACGGCCGGTTGACCAGCGCGTAGACGATCAGCAGCGGGATCTTCGCCGTGGGCGCCTTCTCGCCGATGAAGCGGTACAGCACCACCTTGCCGTCGCGCCAGACCTCCTGCTTGTGGGTGGCGCCGTAGTGGACGTCATCCACTTCCGGCAGCGTGTGCAGGCCAGCGGACAGCTTCTGCGCCAGCGTGGTGGCCTCCAGCGCCAGGGCGTCCGGTGTGAGGTTCAGCGGTCCGTTCATGCGCGGCTCCCCCGCCTGGCGGTCTTCTTGGCGCCGCCCTGCGATTCAGCCGGCACGGCGCGCGCGGCGTTGCGCGCCACCCAGTCCTTCATCGACACCACGGAGATGGCAGACGGCGACGGCGCCGCGTTGGCCGCGGCCGGCTTGCGTACCGGCTTCGCGCGGGCGGCGGCAGGTTTGGCCGGTGCTTTCGCCGGTACTTTCGTCGCCGATCTCGCCGGTGCTTTCGCTGCCGCTTTCGCCGGCGGCCTGGCCGGGGCTGCAGCGGGCCGTGCGAGGGCTTTCCTGGCCGGCTTCGGCTTGGTCGTCGCCTTCGCGGCGGGTGCGCGCTTGGCCGGCGCGGGAGCCGCCGCGGCCACCGCGCGGGCGCGGGGGGCGGGCTTCTTCGCCGGTTTCTTCGCAGCGGTGGCGGTGCGCGGACGGACAGGCGGCTTCTTCGCCGGCGCGTGGCGGGCCGGCTTGCGCGCAGGCTTGCCTGCCGCGGTGCGCGCGGCGGGCCTGGCCGGCGGCGTTTCGGGCGTGGGGGCCGGCGCCGGTGCGGTTTCGCGCACCGGGGCGCGGCGCGGCGCGGCGGTGGCGGCGCGCGCCATGCGGCGGACGGTGCGTTCCAGTTCGACGATCTTGCGGTGGGCCGAATCGACCTCGGTGCGCGTGGGCATGCCGAACAGCGCGCAGGCCTGCTCCACTTCGCGGATCACCGCAAGCCGCAGGCGCGACTGCGCATTGGCCAGCGCGCCGTAGACGTGGCGGAATTCGTCCGACATCGCGACCTGCGCATAGGCCTCCTCGGCCGCGTCGATCCACAGGTCGAACAGGGCGCGCGCGTTCTCCAGTTGCCTGCCCGGCGCCGCGCGCTCCTCCAGCTTGCGCTCGAAGCACGCGAACGCCTCCTGCGCCACCTTCAGCATCAGCCGGTCGTATTCGGCCCGCTGCTGCTGGTAGTCCTGCTGCGCCTGCACCAGGTGCTGCCAGCGCTCCTGGTGCTCGCGCGCCAGGCCGAACGTGGGCAGGTGCAGCCAGCGATTGCCGTCGCGCTGCAAGCCTTCCAGGAAAGGCCGCGCCTGCTCCATCCAGCCGTCCAGGCCGTGGCCGCCGCCCTGCATGGCGCGGAAGAGTTCGCCGAAGGGATTGCCCGCGGGCTGCGCCCCGGTCATGCCCAGCGCCTCGCGCCAGGCCTTGCCCACTTCCGATGCCGCCGGGTCGCGGCCGGCGAAACGGCCGGCGATCTGCTGCATCTGGCCGAACCAGTCGCTGGCCTGGCGCTGGAAGCGCCCCAGCACGTCGTGCACCTGCCCGGTGCCGCCGGGCATGAGCTGCGACCACCAGTCCACCGTCTGCTGCCAGCCCGACGGCATTCCGGGCATCCCAAGCATTCCGGGCATGCCATGCATGGCGGGCATCGGCCCGCTCGCCTGCCGCAGGGCGTCGCCCCACAGACTCCAGTACTGCTTGGCCACCGACTCGAAGTCGCCCGGCCATGGTGGAACGTTCGTCGCCATATGCCCTCCGTCGCATCCGATTCTAGCCATACCCGGCAACCCGTGCATGGCGCGTCCGGATGCCGCACCCGGGCGGGCGGCGGGTCAGGGCTTGGGAATGCGCAGCGTCTTGCTGACCATCAGGGTGCCGGAGACCGCGTACAGCAGCACCAGCGGATGCAGCAGCCACGGACCCAGCTTCACCACGCCCAGCCACAGGTCGGGACCGACGTGGCCCAGGTAGGCGGCCACGGCCAGCACGATGACCAGCAGCAGGCTGGTGGGAATGGGCGTGCCCTCGAAATACTTCACCTTGTCGCCGCCCTCGGCCAGCGTCTCGGCGGTCACGTTGTAGCGCGCCAGCCGGCTGACCCCGCAGGCGACGAAGTACGACAGCACCAGCCAATCCCAGCCGCCCTGCATACCGCAGGCGTAGGCCAGCGCCGCCGGGGCCACGCCGAAGGAGATCACGTCGGCCAGCGAATCCAGTTCGCGCCCCAGCACCGAGGACTCGTTGCGCCAGCGCGCCACCCGGCCGTCCAGCGCGTCGAAGACGAAGGCCAGCGGGATCAACGCCATGCCGATCATCAGGTCGCGCAATCCGCCTTCCTGCAGGAAGCGCATGGCGGCGAAGATCGCGCCGGTACCGCAGAAGGCGTTGCCCAGGGTGAACCAGTCGGCCAACTGGAAATCGCGGATCATCGAGAAGTGTCGGGACATGGCGGCAGTCGCAACCGGGAACGGCCTACAGGGTAAGCCGAACCAGGTGAATCCGTCGTGCCCGCCCGCACCACCATCGCTCCCCCTTGCGTAGGAGCGACGCAAGTCGCGACCACAACCGCACGCCCCACACCCGCGGCGATGGCCAGGATCGCACGGCAACAGCGATCTTCTTGCGAATCCGGGAACCGGCATCGATACCGTCGCAGACGGCGAACCGCATGCGGCCGAAGACGCAGGCGGCCAGCGCCGCCGTTCTTGCTCGGCCATCAGCGCGCATATCGCTTATGGCATCCCGGCTGGCGGAAAAACCGGATGCACCCGCAGTGCGTCCGGTTGGCAAACCGGTTTTCCAGGAGACACCCGGGGCCGCGGTCGCGACTTGCGTCGCTCCTACAGAAGTGCACCCAAGGCGTTCCCAACCTATCTCGGAATCGCGAACTGGCTGGCTTCCACGCTGCCGGCGCCGCGCGGCCGGGCGTTGATGCGCGCATTGGCCGGCAGGTCGCGGGTGCCGTCCAGCGTGGCGCTGACCTGGTCCAGCGCCGCGTACACGTAGGGCAGCAGCGGCACGTAGCGCGCGCCGTAGGCCGGCAGCGCCAGGAAGCCGTCGAAGTGCTGCGCATGCCGCACCTGCCAGTAGCGCACGTCCGGATTGGCCGCGCGCGCGGCTTCCACGTACGGCGCGCTGGAGAAGGCCGGCGGCACCAGGCCGTCGTCCAGGCCGTGGATCACCATCACCGGCCGGCGCGTGCGCGGGAAGCGCGCGGCGGTCTGCGCGATGCCGGCCTGTACGCGCAGCGCATCGTCGCCCTGCCCCGCCTGCAAGGCGCGCAGGCATTGCAGGCCCGGCAGGGTGAAGTCCGGCGGCGCCAACCGGGTGTCGACGATGCCCACGCCCGCGCCCGGCGGAATGCCGCTGCCATCGGCCCACCAGGCTGCGCGCTCGATGGCGCTGGCCGCGCGCGCGCTGAAGTCCGGGTTCTGCGCGGCGAACGCGAAACCGCAGGGATGCTCGCCCACGCCGTAGCGACCATAGGCCGAGGCATAGGTCACCGCCACCGCGCGCCACAGGTCGAAACCCACGCTCAGCACGCCGGCCACCAGCGCCTCGTCGGTCCAGCCGTTGGCCTTCAGCCGCGCGTGCGCGTCGGCCGCCTGTGCCTTCGCATCGGCGCCAGCGACCAGGCCGGCCGCCTTCAGCGTGGCGCAACGCGCAGCCCACAGCGGCTCGACCTGCGCGCGCAACGGCGGCTGCGGCAGCATCTCCGCCGGCAGGTGCAGCAGCGCGCACGGCATCAGCAGCGCGGCCTCGGTGGTGTAGTCGTACAGCGAACGCGCGCCGGGCGCGTCGGCCGCCCAGATGTTGGGCTCGCCGGCGACCACCGCGTCCAGCCAGTGGCCCTCCTCCTCGCTGGCGCGCAGCACGGCGCCGCCGCCGTTGGAGATGCCGACCGCGATCACCCGGGTGTTGTCGAAGCGGAACGGCGCGGCCTGCGGGAACGCCTGGTCCAGCGCGGCCAGCGCGAATTCCGCCGCCTGCTTCACGTGCCGGCCCCAGTCGGCCTCCGGGTTGTCCTTGGAATGCGCATGCTTGACCGCCACGCCGGATGCGTTGACCGGCGCGTCGGGGACGAAGGCCAGCGCGGCGTCGCCCAGATCGCCGCCAGTGCCGTCCTCGCGCATGCCGCGCTGGGTATCCAGGTCGAAGTAGTCGGTGCCCGCGCCCTTGTCGGTATAGGCCACCGCGCAGCCCTTCGGCAGCGCCCACGGCGCGGCCACCGCGATGGCGCCGTACACGCCGCGCGAACCGGACGCCGCGGTCACCACGATGCAGCGCTTGGCGGCGTCGAAATTGTCCGGCACCTGCACCAGCACCCGGTGCGGCTGGGCCGCGCCCGGCACCTTGGCCAGCGCCGAATACTCGCGCCCCGGCACGTTCGCCACGCTGCCGTAGGCCTGGCCGTAGCCGCCGGTCGGCGACAGGTCGGCGATGCCGCGCCAGTTGGCCCACACCGCGCGGCGGCGCAGTTCGGCCGCGGTCGGGTTGGCCGGATCGGCGAACGCCGGCGCCGCCATCGCGCGCAGCCCGTCCAGGCCCAGGCCCGCGGTCAGCAGGTCGTCGTCGCCGCGATGCTCCGTCACGCGCTGGGGCTGGATCATGTGGGCCACCGCCTCTTGCTTCGGGGGGGCGCTGCCGCAGCCGGCGAGGGCCGCCGCCAGCAATGCGCCGCAGGAAAGTCGCATCGTCGCGCTCATGCCTGGATTGCGTCCATGGTTCCGGTCGATGCCATGAAACTACTCCGCAGGGGAAGTCCCGTCATCGTACTTTGGTACCACGAAGCCGTCGCCCCCGCCTGCTACCCTAGCCTCCGCACGCAGGAGACCCCCCATGCAACAGACCCATACCGTCCTCATCACCGGCGCGGCCAGCGGCATCGGCGCCGGCATCGCCGCGCAACTGGCCGAGGCCGGCCGCCACGTGGTCGTCAGCGACCTCAACCTCGGCGCCGCCGAAGCGGTCGCCGCGCAGATCCGCGCCGACGGCGGCTCGGCCGAGGCCGTGGCGCTGGACGTCACCTCTCAGGACAGCATCGACGCCGCGCTGGCGGAGATCAGCCGCCCGGTGGACGTGCTGGTCAACAACGCCGGCCTGCAGCACGTCTCGCCGCTGGAGGACTTCCCCATCGAGAAGTGGGACTTCCTGCTGCAGGTGATGCTGGTGGGCGTGGCGCGCCTGAGCCGCGCCGTGCTGCCGGGCATGCGCGCGCGCGGCTTCGGCCGCATCGTCAACATCGGCAGCATCCACGCCCTGGTCGCCAGCCCGTACAAGAGCGCCTACGTGGCCGCCAAGCACGGCGTGGTCGGCTTCTCCAAGGTGATCGCGCTGGAGACCGCCGACACCGACATCACCATCAACACCGTCTGCCCCAGCTACGTGAAGACACCGCTGGTGGACAAGCAGATCGCCGACCAGGCGCGCACCCGCGGCATCTCGGAAGAAGACGTGGTCAGCCAGGTGATGCTCAAGCCCATGCCCAAGGGCGTGTTCATCGGCCTGGACGAACTGGCCGGCATCACCGCCTTCCTCACCTCGCCCGCCGCCCGCAACATCACCGGGCAGACGATCGTGGTGGATGGAGGCTGGACGGCGCAGTGATGCAAGAGCGGGGACGAGGGAGCCGGGAACGGGGAGTGATGCATCTTCGCGTCGGCCCGACCGGTTTCCGGCAGGAAAGCCCGCATCCGCCCCGATCACCGCTTACTTCCATTCCCGGTCCCCCATTCCCCGTTCCCGGCTTTCCCTTTCCATGCCCACCCTGCTGATCGCCGACGACCACCCCCTGTTCCGCGCCGCGCTGCGCGGAGCGGCGGCCGATGCCGTGGCGCAGTTGTCGGTGCTGGAAGCCGATTCGCTGGACGGCGTGCTGGCCGCGCTGGAACGGCACGACGCCATCGACCTGGTGCTGCTGGACCTGCACATGCCCGGCAACCACGGGCTGGCGGGGCTGGCCGCGATCCGCGCGCAGTTCCCCGCAGTGGCGGTGGTGGTGGTGTCGGCCAACGACGACCCGCGCGTGGTGCGGCGCGCGCTCGACCACGGCGCCGCCGGCTACCTGCCCAAGAGTTCCGGGCTGGACGAACTGCGCGACGCCATCCGCAGCGTGCTGGCCTGCGAGCAATGGCTGCCCGCCTCGCTGCGCGGCGCGGTGGCGCGCGCGCAGTCGTCCGAGCACGACACCGAGCTGGCCGCGCGCCTGGCCAGCCTGTCTCCGCAGCAGTTCCGCGTACTGACCCTGGTCGCACAGGGCTTGTTGAACAAGCAGATCGCCGATCGCCTCGACGTGCAGGAGCGCACGGTCAAGGCGCACCTGTCCGCCATCTTCGACCGCCTGGGCGTGCGCAATCGCACCCAGGCCGGCGTGGTGCTGCGCGAACTGGAACTGGCCGACCCCGCCCGCCAGATCGAGAACGGCCCGTAACCGCCATCCCACCCCTCCTGCAGGAGCGGCTTCAGCCGCGACTGCACGGATGAAAAGCCTTCAGCCACGGATTGACGCGGATAACGCGGATAAAGCCGAGAAAATGTATGAAGCGTAAGAAGCGGATCGAAACTCGTCGCCTTATCCGTGTCCACCCGCGTTGATCCGTGTCGACTGCTTCTTCCGCTTCCCGGGCCGTGCGGTCGCGGCTGAAGCCGTTCCTACAGCGGGGCCGGAGCGTGGAACCATCGCAGGGCGACAGACACATCTGGCCTGGTCAAATTTTCGCCAATCCTCTTGACGCGCTTGTGCCACCTGGGCTGCCGACGGTTATCCACATCTTGATCGACAGGCCATCCACACCGGGTGTGGACAACCGGGGAACCGCATCGCCACCGGTTGGACAAATTTTCGCCACCCATCTTGACAGGCTTGTGCCGCAAGGCGCCCGCGCGGTTATCCACACGCTTTCCCAACCGCCCTCCACACCCGGTGTGGACAAGCTCCGCCGTGGAACACGCCATGCTTCTGTAGCCCATGTAGGAGCGACGTGAGTCGCGACCGTGAACCCTCAAAAAACTTCAGCCACGGATGACGCAGATCGACACGGATAAAACAGATCGAACGGATCAAGGCGACGCAGATCGATGTGAACCAACACGGATCAACGCGAAACAAGACAAGGCTTCATCCGTGCCTATCCGCGTCATCCGTGGCCAAAGGCTTCTCGAATCCGTGGTCGCGACTCATGTCGCTCCTACAGATGCGTTGCGGCGCAGCGTCAGATGCGCGAATAGCGCCAGGAGACCATCTTGCCGTCGCGGTACGGCATGACGCCGTGGAAGGCGCGCGGGTCGTCGTCGAACACCAGCGGCAGGAAGTGGCGGTCGCCATCCCACAGCGGCAGGTCCATGATCCGGTCCACCGGCACCCATTCCAGCGCGCCCTCGGGATTGCGTTCCAGCGGCGTACCGCTGAAGGCGGTGACGACGAAGACGAACCCCAGCCAGTCCTCGCCGTGCTTGCCGAAACCGGGCCAACTGATGGTGCCGCGCAGGGTCAATTCGTCGCAGGCGATGCCGGCCTCTTCCAGGATTTCCCGGCGCATGCCGGCGACCACGTCCTCGTCCGCCTCGATCTTGCCGCCCAACCCGTTGTACTTGCCCAGATGCTGGTCGTCGGGACGCGCGTTGCGGTGGATCAGCAGCACCTGCGAACGGTCGGGCGACAGCACATAGCCCAGGGTGGCGACGATGGGGGTGTACGGCATCGGGGGATTCCGCGGCAAAGGCCGGCATTCTAGCGCGCCCGCGAACGCCTCCGGCCCGGATGCCGGCTGTCTCCTTGCCCTCCTTGCATGCGGGCACGGCGCAGACCGCGATGGGGGTGTAGAAGCAGCCATTGAGCCACGGATGACGCAGATTGGCGCGGATAAAGCGGATCAAACGGATCAAGGCAACGCAGATCAATGTGAACCGATCCGGATCAACACGAATCAAGACAAGGCTTCATCCGTGTCCATTCGCGTCATCCGTGGCTAAAGGCTTCTCGAATCCGCGGTCGCGACTTACGTCGCTCCCACGGCGAGGTTGCCGGCGCGGGCGGCGAGCAGGCGGTCCAGAACCGACTTGAGTGCGAGGGGGCGCACCGGCTTGGCGAGCAGCGGCAGGTCGGCTTCGCCGGCGGCGCGCCGCACGGCGTCGGTCTGGTCGGCGCTGAGGATCAGGCAGGGGCGCGCGGCATGGCGTTCGCGCAGGCGGGCGGCCAGGGCCACGCCGGTGTCGCCATCGTCCAGGTGGTAGTCGAACAGCCACAGGTCGGCGGCGCGGACGGCCAGCGCGCGCTCGGCCGCGGCGCCGTCGGCCACGGCGGCCACCGAGCAGCCCCAGCCCTCCAGTACTTGCCGCAGCGCCGCCAGCGCCGCCGGGTCGTTGTCCACGGCCAGCACATGGCGGCCGGCGAGTCCCGGCTTGCCGGCCGGCGGCCGCGGCGCTGCGGGTGCCGCGACGCGGCGCAGTTCTACCGCGAAGGCGGTGCCGTGCCCGCAGCGGCTGCGCAACGACAGCGGCGCCTCCAGCAAGCCGGCGATGCGCTCGGCGATGGACAGCCCCAGTCCCAGCCCCTGCCCGGCCACGCCTTCGCCACGGCGGAATTCCTCGAAGATCGCCGCGCGCTCGGCGTCGGGGATGCCCGGCCCGCTGTCCAGCACTTCCACGCGCAGGCCATCGCCGCGCGTGCGCCGCACGCCCAGCAGCACGCCGCCGCGCGCGGTGTAGCGCACCGCGTTGGCGAGGAAATTCTGCAGGATGCGGCGCAGGAGCTGCGGGTCGGTGTTCACCCAGGCGCGGGTGGGCACGCAGCGGAAGGCCAGCCCGCGCTCGCGCGCCAGCACGCCGAATTCGGACGCCAGCGGTTCCAGCACTTCGGCCAGCGGGAAGTCGCGCGGCTCCGGCACCAACCCGCCGGCTTCCAGCCGCGACATGTCCAGCAGGCCGGTCAGCAGGTCGGTGGTGGAATCCAGCGCGCCGCGCACCTGCACCGCGGCCTCGCGCTGGCGCGGCTCGGCGAGCTGCTGCGACAGCGCATCGGTGAACAACTGCGCCGCATGCAGCGGTTGCAGCAGGTCGTGGCCGATGGCGGTCAGGAAGCGGCTCTTGGCGTCATTGGCGTGCTCGGCCTCGCGCTTGGCGGTCTCCAGCAGCGCGGTGCGCTCGGCCACGCGCTGCTCCAGCGTTTCGTTGGCCCGCTTCAGTTCGCGCTCGACCTGGCGCGAGGCGGTGACGTCGGTATAGGTGGCGACGAAGCCGCCGCCGGGCATGGGGTTGCCACGGATCTCGACGATGCTGCCGTCGGGGAACACGCGCTCGGTCAGATGCGGCGTGCCCGCGCGCATATAGGCCAGCCGGCGTTCCAGCGCACGCTCGTCGCGGCCGCGCTGCGGCATGCGCTGCAGGGCCCAGCGGGTGAGGTCGGCGATCGGACGGCCCACCTGCAGGAGTTCGGGCGGGAACCCGAACATCTGCTCGTAGCGCCGGTTCCAGGCCACCAGCCGCTGCTCGCGGTCGATCACGCTGATGCCCTGGCTCATGTTCTGCAACGCGGCCTCCAGCACCTGCTGGTTGAAGCGCAGGTCCTGCGAGACTTCGCCGACGATGGCCGCGACGGTATCCAGGTCGCCGCTCTCGCGCCGCGCCGCGTCCAGCAGTAGGCGCGCCGACGCCGAGCCGAGCACCGCCGACAGTTCGCGCTCCAGCCGCGCCTCGATGGCGGCCGGCACCGGGCCGCTGCGCGGCGCGTGCGCCAGCAGTTCCTCCACCCGCTCGCGCGGCAGGAAGCGGCGGCCGGCGTCGCGCAGGGTCGCGGCGTCGAAGCCGCGGCTGTCGCGGTGGCGCGGCGCCGCGCCACGGCGGCTCGCCAGCAGCGCGGTGATGGCGGTGCCGGCGAACAGGCTTACGCCGACCGCACGCCCCAGCCGGCTCCATCCGGTCAGGCCGAAGAAACCGTCCGGCGACAGTCCGGCGATGCCGAACGGCCCTTCGCCGAGCCACGCCGGGGCCACGCCCTGCGCGTCCATCGTCACCGGCAGCAGCAACAGCCAGGCCCAGAGCAGGAAGCCCGCCACGATGCCGGCGATCACCGCGCGCGGCGGTGTCTGCGGCCGCCACAGAGCGAAGCCCAGCGCCGGCGCCAGCGTCGCCAGCGCCGAGAACGACACCGCGCCCACGTCGGCCAGCGCATCGTTGCCGGCGATCAGCCGGCTGTACGCCCAGGCCAGCAGCATCACCGCCGCGATACCCACGCGGCGCTGCACCAGCACCGCGCCGCGCAGGTCGCCGCCGGCGCCGCGCAGCCAACCGCCGCGCAGCAGCCCCGGCGCCAGCCAGTGGTTGCCGATCATCAGGCTCAGCGCCAACGTGCTGACCACCACCATGCCGGTGGCGGCGCTGAGGCCGCCGAGGAAGGCCAGCAGCGCCAGTCCCTGCTGCCCCTGCGACAACGGCAGCGCCAGCACGTACAGGTCCGACGGCACCGCGTCGCCGAACATCGCCCCGCCGGCGCGCGCCAGCGGCAGCAGCGGTGCGGCCATCAGCATCATGTACAGCGGGAACAGCCAGCGCGCGGTGCGCACGTGCCGCTCGTCGCGGCATTCGACCACGCCCACGTGGACCTGGTGCGGCAGGGTGAACATCGCCAGCACGCCCAGCGCCACCAGCGGCAGGAAGCCGTAGGTGGTCGAGGCCGGCGCAGGCGGCGGCGGCACGGCGGCGGTGTCCGGCAGGCCGAACCAGACGAACAGCCCCAGCGCCAGCATCGCCGCCAGCTTGAACAGCGATTCGAAGGCCATCGCCAGGATCAGCCCACGGTTGTGCTCCACCGCGCTGGCGCGGCGCGTGCCGAACAGCATGGCGAACACCGCCATCGCCAGCGCCACGTACAGCGCGCTGTCCTGCCAGGCCGGCAAAGCATCATTGCCCGGCGAACGGGTCAGCAGCGCGAAGCTCATCGCCACCGCCTTGAGTTGCAGCGCGATGTAGGGCACCAAGCCCAGCGCCGCCACCAGGGTGACGGTGGCGGCCAGCCAGCCGTCCTTGCCCAGGCGGCTGGCGATCAGGTCAGCCAGCGACGTGGCGTTGGATTCGCGTGCCAACCTCACCAGCCGCACCAGCAGGAAGGCGCCGAAGGCATACAGCAGGATGGTGCCGACGAAGGTGGGCGGCAGCGGCCAGCCGTAGCGCGCGGCCTGGGTCACCGTGCCGAAGAACGTCCACGAAGTGCAGTACACCGCCAGCGACAGCGCATAGACGTAGGGCCACTGCACCGCCAGCACGCGCGGGTGGCGCTCGGCGTACAGCGCCGAACCGAACAGCAGCCCCAGCCACAGCAGGGCCGCCAGCACGACGATGCCGACGCTCAGCATGGCATCCCCTGCAGGAGCGGCCCCTGTGGGAGCGGCTTCAGCCGCGACCGCACACTATCCGCGCCATCGCGGTCAAGGCCGTCCTCCGCGCGTGCAGGAGCCCCCCTGGACGCGACGCTCTTCCGGGACGCTTCGCCCAGAGCATCGCGGCCGCGGCCGCCGCTACCGGGGGATACGGTCTTTCCTCTCGCTTCGCAGGAGCGCATGGATCCGGGCATCGGGTCAGCATAACGCAGCAACGGCGGGCCTTCGCCCGCCGTTGCCGGTACGTACCGTGTCGCCGTGGACGCGCTCAGAAATCGTAGCGCGCGGTCAGGCTGTACTGGCGCGGCGGACCGTAGAAGCCGGTCAGCACGCCGTAGGCCGCGATGTTGTAGCCGGTGGTGCGGTATTCCTCGTCCGCCAGGTTGGTGCCTTGCAGCGACAGGCTCCACGCATCGTTGACCTTCCAGATCACGCCCGCGTTGACCAGGCCGTAGCCGTCCTGCTTGATCGCCGGGCTCAGGTCGGTGGTGGGCCAGACTTCCGACTGGTAGGAATAGCCCACGCGCGCCGACAGGTTGCCGCCGTTGGCCAGGTCGGTGCGGTACTCCACGTTCAGCGCGCCCGAGAATTCCGGCGCGTTGGTGAAGTACTGCGTGTTGGCGATGTTGACGCCGGCACTCATGAACTCGTCGTATTTGGCGTCGAGCCAGGCCAGGTTGCCGCTGATCATCCAGTTCTTCGTGGGCAGGAACTGGTACTCGACCTCCACGCCCTGCACCGTGCCCTTGCCGGCGTTGGTGAAGTCGCCGAAGAAGCTCTGCGAGCCGTTCGGCAGCGTGTAAGAGGTGAATACCGATAGCTGGATGTCCTCGTACTTGTTGTAGAAGTACGCCAGGTTCAGGAAGGCGCGCTGGTCGAGGAACGCCATCTTGCTGCCGATCTCGAAGCTGTCGACCTGTTCGTCGTCGAAAGGCTCGCCCGAACGCGGCACCGACGTGGTGTTGGCGCGGATGTTGTAGCCGCCGGACTTGAAGCCGCGCGAGGCCAGGCCGTAAACCATGATGTCCGGGGTGATGCGGTAGTCCAGCGAGACCTTCGGCGAGACGTTCTTGAAGTTGACGGTCTTGTCGAAGTTGGCCGCCGTGCCCCAGGACGTTTCGTACTGGATGCTCGTATAGAAGCGGTTCAACGCGACGGCGTGCTTGTCCTCGTCCGTGTAGCGCGCGCCGACGTCCAGGGTCAGGCGGTCGGTCAGGTCGAAGGTCCAATCGGCGTACAGCGCAATGCTCTTGGTGTTGACCACGCCCTGGGTGTCGCCGAACAGCGGATTGGTCAGGCTGGTGGCCAACGCCGGGTTCCAGAAATAGTTCAGCACCTGACCGCCGGCGTCGCCGTTGAACCAGTACAGCCCCATCACGCCGCGGGCGCGGCCGCCGCCGTCGTAGTTGGCCTGCAGTTCCTGGCTGACCTGGCTGTCGCTGTAGAACGCCCTCACGTCCACCAGCGGCAGCGGCGTGGTGTCGAAGTCGATGTTGGTCTCGGTATCCGACTCGCGCTTGGCCGCCACGTACTTGAACGCCCAGTTGTCGTTCGGCCGCCAGTTGGCGGTGATCGAGGCGCCCTTCATCTCGGTGTCGTTGATGTTCTTCATGCCGCTACGGATGTCGTAGCGATCGCCGGTCGGCGGATAGGCCGGGGCCAGCGGGTTCGGCGCCAGCATCTTGGCGCCGCGCACGCCGGACTGGTCGTCCATGTAGTCGAACGCGAACTGCACGTCGAAGTCGTCCTCCGAGTACGCGCCCAACTGGGCCCGCACGGCATTGATCTCCTTGTCGCTGACCTCCTGCCCGGTATAGGTGTTGGTGCCGAAGCCGTCGCGGTTCATGCTGGCCACCGACACGCGGCCGCGCAGGCCGCTGTCCTGGCCGCCGATGGAACCGCCCAGCGCGGCCTTCACGTCCAGTTGGTTGTAGTTGCCCACGGTGACCGAGGCGAAGCCGCTGGTCTCCTGCGGCAGACCGCGCGAGATGTACTTGATCGCGCCGCCGATGGTGTTCTTGCCGTACAGCGTGCCCTGCGGGCCGCGCAGCACCTCGATGCGCTCCACGTCGAACACGTCCAGCAGCGCGCCCTGCGGGCGGGCGATGTAGACGTCGTCCAGGTAGATGCCCACGCCCGGGTCCACGCCCCACAGCGGATCGGCCTGGCCGACGCCGCGGATGTAGGCGGTGACCGTGCTGGTGGAGCCGCGCGCGGCGTAGATGGTCAGGTTGGGCACCTGCGCGTCCAGATCGCCCAGGTCCTTGATGTTGAGCTTGTCCAGGGTCTCCGGCGTGAACGCGGTGACGGCCACCGGCACGTCCTGCAGGGTCTCTTCGCGCTTGCGCGCGGTGACCTTGACCGAATCGAGCGTGGTGGCGGAACTGGCTGGCGTGCCGCCGGCCGCGGCGCCGTCCTGCGCCGATGCCGCCAGCGGCACGGACGACAACAGGACGCAACCGATGGCCAGGCTCAGGTGCTTGCGCTTCATGGGTCTCCCCTCCTCCCGGGTATGACGTGGCGGCGGGCGGATGCCGCCGATTGCAGCGAACGTTAGGGCCGGACCGGCGCCGGCGGCATCGTACCTTCGTACAGTGGGACGGCCGCCGCGCGGCTGCCGATACTCGCCGCACCTGCAACCGGCGCTGGCCGAGGAGTCGCGGATGTCAAGGAGTAACGGATGTCGTTCCTGATCGTGCTGGCCGCACTGTGCTTCCTGATGTTCGTGGCCTACCGCGGCTACAGCGTGATCCTGTTCGCGCCCATCGCGGCGCTGGGCGCGGTGCTGCTGACCGACCCGTCGCTGGTGGCGCCGATGTTCACCGGCCTGTTCATGGACAAGATGGTCGGCTTCCTGAAGCTGTACTTCCCGGTGTTCCTGCTGGGCGCGGTGTTCGGCAAGCTGATCGAGATCTCCGGCTTCTCCAAGGCCATAGTGAAAGCCACCATCAGCGTGGTCGGCGCGCAGCGCGCCATGCTGTCCATCGTGCTGGTGTGCGCGCTGCTGACCTACGGCGGGGTGTCGCTGTTCGTGGTGGTGTTCGCGGTCTATCCGTTCGCGGCCGAACTGTTCCGCCAGAGCGACATCCCCAAGCGGCTGGTGCCGGGCACCATCGCGCTGGGCGCCTTCACCTTCACCATGGACGCGCTGCCGGGCACGCCGCAGATCCAGAACATCATCCCCACCTCGTTCTTCGGCACCACCGCGTGGGCCGCGCCAGTGCTGGGCACGCTCGGCGGCGTGTTCATCCTGGCCGTCGGCATGAGCTACCTGGAATGGCGCCGCCGCGTGGCCGCGCGCAACGGCGAGGGCTACGCCGGCGGCGTGGAACTGCGCAACGAGCCGGAGCCGTTCAAGGGCGACCGCCTGGCGCATCCGCTGATCGCCGTCCTGCCGCTGCTGCTGGTGGGCGTGGCCAACTTCCTGTTCACCCGCTGGATTCCCGGCTTCTACGGCGAGAGCCAGTCGTTCGTGCCGGCGGTGATCGGCAGCCCGGCGCCGGTGGTGCAGGAGGTGTCCAAGGTCGCCGCGATCTGGGCCGTGCAGGGCGCGCTGCTGGTGGGCATCGCCACGGTCGTCGTGTTCGCCTGGAAGCCGGTGATCGCCAGCTTCGCCGAGGGCACCAAGAGCGCCATCGGCGGCGCGCTGCTGGCGTCGATGAACACCGCCTCGGAATACGGATTCGGCGCCGTCATCGCCGCCCTGCCCGGCTTCCTGGTCGTGGCCAATGCGCTGGTCAACGAGGCCATCTCGGTCACCGCGCTGGCCGGCATCACCGGCTCGGCCTCCGGCGGCATGAGCATCGCGCTGGCGGCGATGGCCGAGAGCTTCATCGCCAACGCCAACGCGGCCGGCATCCCGATGGACGTGCTGCACCGGGTGGCCTCGATGGCTTCCGGCGGCATGGACACCCTGCCCCACAACGGTGCGGTCATCACCCTGCTGGCGGTGACCGGGCTCAGTCACCGGCAGTCGTACAAGGACATCTTCGCCATCACCCTGATCAAGACCATGGCGGTGTTCGTGGCGATCGGCGTGTTCTACGCCACCGGCTGGGTGTAAGACCGCGAGCGCGTTGCCGGGCTGTGCGCCCGGTCCCACAACACGCGGCGCGAGCTGGACGATACTGCGCACTTTCCGGGGAACGTTGGGGAAGTGCGCATGGCGCGATACACCGTCCTGTGGCGCCGATACGCGCGGCGCGGTCCTGTCCGGGGCCGTTCGACGGCACAGGCGTCCCGCCCCGTGCCCGTCGCTGGTACGTCGCCCGCCACGCCGCCGCCGGCCGCGCCCGACCTGCGCGCGCAGGTACGCCAGCGCCTGAACCACCTGTACGGCTGGAAGGGCGGCGAACGCGCCAGCCCCAAGGACACCGCGCCCGCTCCCGAGATCGAATCCGCCGCGCCCGCCGACGGCCGGGTCATGGCCGGCCTGTCGCAGCCGCGCCTGCTGACGCTGGCGCGCGCGCCGTTCGCGGTGCGCGTGCTCAACCATCTCGGCTACGGCGCCACCGCGGCCACCGTCGCCGAGTTCAACGCGCTGGGCAGCACCGACGCGCAGCGCCTGGCCAACTACGTGGACTGGCAGCTGGACTGGGACGCCATCGACGACAGCGCGGTCGCCAATCGGCTCAACGGCGCCGGCTACACCACGCTGGGCAAGACGCTGCCGCAGCTATGGGCCGACCACGTGGTGGCCGACCCCGAATACAGCGTGCGCATCCGCCCGGCCACCGAGGTGCAGCGCGCGGCCTTCGTGCGCGCGGTGCATTCACGCCGGCAGTTGCGCGAAGTGCTGGTCAACTTCTGGCACGACCACTTCAACGTGCTGGGCACCGACTTCGGCATCGGCCCGGTGTTCGTCCACTACGACCGCGACGTGATCCGCGCCCACGCCAAGGGCAACTTCCGCGCGATGCTGGAGGAGGTGGCCAAGAGCACGGCGATGCTCTACTACCTGGACAACCTCAACAACTCGCGCTCCGGCCCCAACGAGAACTTCGCCCGCGAGCTGCTGGAATTGCACACCTTCGGCGCGGAGAACTACCTGGGCTTCATGGACCCGTTCCAGGTGCCGCCCTGCCCCGAGGACCCGGCCTACCCGATCGGCTACACCGACATCGACGTGTACGAGACCTCGGCCGCGTTCACCGGCTGGTCGGCCAAGAACGGGCACTGGCAGTTCCCCGGCGAGAACGACGGCACCTTCGTCTATCGCCAGTCCTGGCACGACGCCGGCCCCAAGTTCCTGCTCGGCATGCTGATCTATCCCGAGCAGCCGGCGATGAAGGACGGCCGCGACGTGCTGGACCGCCTGGCCAGCCACCCGCGCGTGGCCAAGTTCATCTGCAAGAAGCTGATTCGCCGCTTCGTCAGCGACACGCCGAAGCAGGCGCTGGTCGACAGCGCGGCGGCGATCTTCCGCGCCAACTGGCGCGCGCCGAACCAGATCGAGCTGGTGCTGCGGCACATCCTCAACTCCGACGACCTCATCAACAGCTTCGGGCTGAAGAACCGCCGCCCGTTCGACGCGGCGGTGGCGGCGATGCGCACCCTGGGCGGCGACTGGACGATCCGCCCCGACCACAACCGCAGCGGCGACTTCATGTGGCTATACGGCTTCACCGGCCATTCGCCGTACAACTGGCCCGCGCCGAACGGCTACCCGGACACCGGCCCGGCCTGGTCGGGCGCCAATTCCTTCGCCATGACCTGGCGTGTGCTGGGCTGGCTGACCGAGGCGAAGGACGGCGAGACGCCGCTGCACCCGATCGTGGACATCACGCGCGCGGGCGTGCCGGTGGCGAACTGGACGGCGAACAACCTGGTGACCTACTGGTGCAACCGCATCCTGGGCTACCAGCCGGAGGCCGCGCGCCGGCAGGCGCTGGTGGCGTTCATGGCGCAGAACGGCGACCCCGACAGCTACGTCATCGCCGACACCAACGCCTGGCAGGGCAGCGACCTGAAGCGCCACTACAACCACGAAAGGCTGCGTGGCATGGTGGCGCTGATCCTGATGTCCCCCGAATTCCTGAGCCGCTGAGGAGCGCCGCCGTGAACGATTTCCGAGTGACGCGACGCGAGTTCGTGAAAGGCTGCTGCAGCGCCGCGGTGGTCGGCGCCGCCGGCACCGGCATGATGTTCGCCGACCCGGCCGACGCCGCCGCCAACGCCTACGACACCGTGGTGCATCTGTTCCTGCGCGGCGGCCTGGACGGCCTGAACCTGGTGGTGCCCACCGGCGGCCAGGACCGCACGTTCTACGAGGAGGCACGCCCGAGCCTGCAGATCGCAGCCAGCGGCGCCTACGGCGCGCTGCCGCTCACGCTGTCCGCCGGCGCCGATACCGGCTTCGGCCTGCACCCCTCGGCCAGCGGCCTGCGCGACCTGTGGAACGACGGCAGGCTGGCCATCGTGCACGCCTGCGGCATGGCCACCGCCGTCACCCGCAGCCACTTCGACGCGCAGCTCTACATCGACTTGGGCACGCCGGGCAAATACGGCACGCCGACCGGCTGGATGACCCGCGCCTGGGACACCCGCGCAAGCGGCACGCCGGCCGCGACGCTGCCGGCGCTGGGCGTCAGCGGCACCCAGCCGGCCGGACTGATGGGCGCGGTGGACGCGCTGACCATGAGCAGCCCGGGCGACTTCTCCCTCAACACCACCGCGTGGAGCTGGCAGCGCACGCGCAGCGATTCCCCGGCCGGCCTGCGCGGGGTCAGCGAGACGCTGGCCGCACTGTGGCAGGGACGGACCGGCCTCGAGACCGACGGCCGCCGCGCCGAGGCCGCCCTGCGCCTGATCGGCCAGCAGAGCTACGCCAACCTGCCCTCCACCTGGCCCACCGGCACCTTCGCCCAGCAGTTGTGGACCATCGCCCAGAGCATCCGCTTCAACCTGGGCCTGCGCTATGCCACTCTGGACCTGGGTGGCTGGGACACGCACGAGGGCCAGGGCACCGCCGGCAGCGGCTACCACTACTACCAGAACAAGATCGGCGAACTGTCTTCGGCGCTGACGGCGTTCTTCAGCGAGCTCAACGCCACCGGCCAGATGTCGCGGGTGACGGTGATCGTGCAGTCCGAATTCGGCCGCCGCGTGCGCGCCAACGCCAACGGCGGCACCGACCACGGCTACGGCAATCCGCTGCTGGTGCTGGGCGGGCCGGTCAACGGCCGCCGCTTCTACGGCACCTGGCCGGGGCTGAACCCGGAAACACTGTCGCCCACCTTCGGCGACGTGCCGGTGACCACCGACTACCGGCGCGTGGTCTCGGAAATCCTGATCCGCCGCATGGGCAATCCCAACCTGAGCCAGGTGTTCCCGGGCTACAGCGGCTATGCGCCGCTGGGCATCGTGCAGGGCACCGACATCGCGGCCAAGTCCGAAGCGCGCACCGCCGCACCGATCCCCGCGCTGGCCGTGCAGGACGGCGACGCGCCCTCGTCGGGCGGCACCGGCGAACCCGCCGCGCGCGTGGTGCCGGACTGGCAGCGCCGCGGCCCGGTGGACCGCATGCTGGTGCGGCGCGAACGCTGACGGCCGCGCCGGCTTTCATGGCCGGCGCTTGAAAGCGCCGCGACAGGTGTGATGTGCTTGCGGCCCCCTTGGACGCTTGCTCGACCGGATGTCTCCACGCCGCCTGCCGCTCGTTCCGATCATCGCCCTACTCGTCGCCGCGGCCGGCGGCATCGGCTGGTATGGCGGACGCGCCAGCCAGGCCGAGCGCGCCGCCGAACCGGCCGAGGCCGCGCCCGCCGGCACGCCCGCTGCCGGCGAGGCTTCGCCGTCGCCTTCGCTGCCGCCCGGCACGCAGCGTCCGGCCGACGGACCGCTGCCGCCGCTGGACCGCCCGTTGCGCGCCACCCTGCCCGAACTGAAGCGGCGCGCCGACGCGGGCGAAGCCGCCGCCACCTGCCGGCTGGCCACCGAACTGGATTTCTGCGCCCAGATCCGCATGCGCCTGGCGGGCACCGCCGAAATGCTGCGGGCCACCGAGCACGCCGGCGCCAACGCCGAACAGCAGGAACAGAACCGCCGCGCCATGCTCGCGCAGAGCGAGCGGGTGCTGCAGGAAAGCGCGCACTGCGAAGGCGTGCCGGAATCCACGCCGGCCCAGCGCACCGGCTACTGGCGCAGCGCCGCGCTGGCCGGCAATCCGATGGCGCTGCGCTACTACGCCAGCGGTGGCGCCTTCCGCCACGAGAACCTGCTGGACCAGTTGGACGCGTTGCGCGTCTACCGCGGCGAAGCCGAATCGCTGGCCCTGCGCGCCGCCCAGGCCGGCGACCGCGGCATGGTGATGGCGCTGGCCCAGGCCTATTCGCCCGACGGCCCCGAACAGCGACGCTCGCTGCTGGCGCAGGCGGTCAAGCCGGACGGCGTGCGCGCGCTGGCCTTCTCCCTGCGCGCGCAGGACTACCTGCGGGAGAACGCCTCCCGGGCGCCCGCCGGCACGCGCGCCGGCCGCAGGCAGGGGAACTTCGACAACCGCCTGGCCGAATCCATCCGCGAACTGGAAACGCAACTGGATGCCGACGCGCTCGCCCGCGCCCGGCAACTGGCCGCGGACCTGGCCCGCGCGCCGATGCGCACGCAGCTCGGCACTCCTCCCCCCACGGACGACCGGCAGACGCCGGGCGGATTCTGGCGCGCCCAGTGCGGGGAAAGCCTGTAGCGCGCCGCGCCGGTGGGCCGGATCAGCCCTGGCGTGCGTGCCAGGCCTTCAGCAGTTCGGCTTCCTGCTCCCGCGTGATGCCGGCGTTGAGCTTGGCCTGGCGCTCGGCCGGCAGGCCGCGGAACCAGGCCAGCAGGTTGGCCACGGTGGTGGCCAGCGGCCGGAACGTCAGGCCGGCGGCGATGGCGCGGGCGTTGCTGACCGCGCCGTAGCCGGCATATTCGCTGTCCTTCGACGGCACCCAGATCGGCAGCCCGACCTGTCGCTCCTCCAAAAAGGCCGGCGACACGTGCGTCAGCGCCATGCCGCCGCCGGTCACCGCCTGGCAGCCGTGCAGCATCGCGTCCATGCCCAGCGCGTAGTCGGGCCCGCAGGCGTTGAAGGTGCCGGTGGTGCCGTTCTCGGCCAGGCGGATCATCCATTCGCCCAGGTCGCGGCCGTCGATGATCTGGATGGGGTCGTTGCCGTCGCCGGGCACGAGGATCTCGCCGCCCTGCGCCACCCGGTGCGGCCAGTAGGTGAAGCGGTCGGTCTCGTCGCGCGGGCCGACGATGTAGCCCGGCCGCACGATGGTGACGCGCTTGCCGAACTGCTTGTGGGCCTCGGCCTCGCTGAGCGCCTTCAGCGGGCCGTACAGGCCACCGATGTCCGCGCGCAGCGACTCCTGCGTTTCCGCCATCGCGTCCTTGCCCTTGTACTGCGCCAGCGCCGCGTCCTCGGTGATCCCGGGCCTGCTGCCGTCGGCGTAGACCGAGATGGTGGAGATGAAGAGGTAATGGCCCACATTGCCCTTCAGCACCTTGCCCGCGTCGCGCACCCAGAACGGCAGGCTGGTGGGGTTGTCGATGCAGACGTCCCACTTGCGCCCCTTCAGCGCGGACAGGTCGCCGGTGTTGCGGTCGCCGTGCAACTGCTCGACGGCGCTGGGCCATTCCGGCGAAGGCCGCTTGCCGCGGTTGAACAGCGTCACCCTGTGCCCGCGCTTGAGCGCGTAGTCCACCTGGAAAGGCCCGGTGAAGCCGGTGCCGCCCAGGATCAGGATGTCCAGCGGCTTGGCCGCCCTGGCGACGGACCCGGCTTCATCGGCAGCGGCGAACGACGGCAGCGCAGCCGCGGCGGCGGCCAGCGCGCCCAGCTTGAACAGGTCGCGACGGGTGGTCATGCGGATGTTCCCCAGGACGGGCCAGGTGGCCCGGAAGCGCTTTTGATAACATCGCCGCCGGCGCCCCACCCCTGCCGGAAGTCGCGGTGACCTTCGTCCCGGACCGGGTGGCGGTCCGGTGCTGCGCGTCTTCGTCCGCGCGGCGAAGACGGACGGGCCATGAAGCGGCGGCGGGGATTACTCCGCGACGGCGACGCGGCGGCGGCTTCCTTCTTCGCGCTGCGCTCCTGGCGCGAGACCAGCCATTGCGTCACCCAGTCCGGCGGCGCCGATGCGGATGCGAAACGCGGATTGCCCTGCGCGTACATCAGCATCAGCGCCAGGCCGTGCTTGCATGGGAACTTGCGGCTGGGGCAGGAACAGCGCGAAGCCAGCGCGCCCAGTTCCACCTGCACCTGGTAGGGCTTTGCGCCGCTGCCCTTGCACTCGCCCCACAGCGCCCGGGCGTCGGCGCCCAGCGTGTCCCACTTGCCGTCGGCCAGCAGGCCGGTGGCCGCCTTGGCCGATGACGCGTCCGGCGCAAGGGCCAGGACTTGGTCGCGGTTGAGCTCCATGCGTGCCCGATCCTCCCGCCGTTCCTTCGACAGGCGGCTGTGCCGAGCATAGCGGAAGAGAAGATCGCCGCCAAAAGAAAAGCGGGCCGAAGCCCGCTTTTCTGTCACACGAACAACGTGATGCGGCGACTTACTCCGCCGACACGCCCTCGCCTTCTTCCACGGCCTTGATCGACAGGCGGATGCGGCCCTGCTTGTCGACTTCCAGCACCTTGACCTTGACCACGTCGCCTTCCTTCAGCGCGTCGCTGACCTTCTCGACGCGGTCGTTGGAGATCTGCGACACGTGCACCAGGCCGTCCTTGCCCGGCAGGATGGTGACGAACGCACCGAAGTCCATGATCTTGGCGACCTTGCCTTCGTAGATGCGGCCCGGCTCCACGTCGCTGGTGATCTGCTCGATGCGGGCCTTGGCGGCTTGGCCGGCGGCGCCGTTCACCGAGGCGATGGTGATGGTGCCGTCGTCCTGGATGTCGATCTGCGTGCCGGTTTCCTTGGTGATGGCCTGGATCACCGAACCACCCTTGCCGATCACTTCGCGGATCTTGTCGGGGTGGATCTTGATGGTGATCAGGCGCGGGGCGTACTCGGACAGTTCGGCGCGCGGCGTGGTGAGCGCCTTGGACATCTCGCCGAGGATGTGCAGGCGGCCGTCGCGGGCCTGGGCCAGCGCGGTCTTCATGATCTCCTCGGTGATGCCGTCAATCTTGATGTCCATCTGCAGGGCGGAGATGCCCTCGGCGGAACCGGCCACCTTGAAGTCCATGTCGCCCAGGTGGTCTTCGTCACCCAGGATGTCGCTCAGCACGACGTAGCGGTCGCCTTCCTTCACCAGGCCCATCGCGATGCCCGCGACCGGCGCCTTCACCGGCACGCCGGCGTCCATCAGCGCCAGCGAGCTGCCGCAGACCGAGGCCATCGAGGAGGAGCCGTTGGACTCGGTGCTTTCCGAGACCACGCGGATGGTGTACGGGGATTCTTGCAGCGTCGGCATCACGGCCAGCACGCCGCGCTTGGCCAGGCGGCCGTGGCCGATCTCGCGGCGCTTGGGCGCGCCGAAGCGGCCACACTCGCCCACCGAGAAGGGGGGGAAGTTGTAGTGGAACAGGAAGTTCTCTTTGTACTCGCCGGCGATGGCGTCAATGATCTGGCCGTCGCGTGCGGTACCCAGCGTGGTGACCACGATGGCCTGGGTCTCGCCGCGGGTGAACAGCGCCGAGCCGTGGGTACGCGGCAGCACGCCGGCCTTCACGGCGATCGGGCGCACGGTGTCCAGGGCGCGGCCGTCGATGCGGACCTTGGTGTCCAGCACCGAGTCGCGCATGGTGCGGTATTCCAGCTCGCCGAATTCCTTGGACAGCTCGGCCGGGTTCCAGCCCTCGGCGGCGACGCGGCCTGCCAGTTGCTCGGCCACGTCTTTCTTGATCGCGGCGATGGCGTCGCGGCGCTGCAGCTTGTCGTGGATCTTGAAGGCGTCGGCCAGTTGCGTGCCCACGGCTTCCTTCAGCGCGGAGATCAGCGCCTCGTTCTTGGCCGGGGCCACCCAGTCGCTGGGCTTGGTGCCGGCTTCGACGGTCAGCTCGTTGATCGCGTTGACGACCTTCTGCAGTTCGCGGTGGCCGAAGGTCACGGCGCCCAGCATCACGTCCTCGGACAGCAGCGCGGCTTCGGACTCGACCATCAGCACGGCATTGCTGGTGCCGGCGACGACCAGTTCCAACTGCGATTCCTTCAGCTCGCTGGCGGTCGGGTTGAGGATGTACTCACCGTTCTTGTAGCCGACCTTGGCAG
>ERZ761607.1890-NODE-1890-length-24223-cov-5.337016_pt1 | contig 24223 bp, 18 predicted proteins | sample MGYA00511164_ERZ761607 | MGnify/ENA primary metagenome ERZ761607 (study PRJEB28899, sample SAMN02445080) | bioreactor sludge metagenome | biome: EBPR sludge | place: Australia: Brisbane, Thorneside Wastewater Treatment Plant | collected 2011-06-22 ... | reverse complement strand
CCACGCGTCCTGACCGTCCGACGCAGCCGGATCGCCCGACGCGTCCTGACCGTCCGACGCAACCGGATCGTCCCACGCGTCCTGACCGTCCGACGCAGCCGGATCGCCCGACGCGTCCTGACCGTCCCACGCAACCGGACCGTCCGACGCAACCGGATCGTCCCACGCGTCCTGACCGTCCGACGCAACCGGACCGTCCCACGCGTCCTGACCGTCCGACCCAACCGGATCGCCCGACGACTCCTCCGAGCCGTCCGAACCCGCCCGAGCGCCCGACGACTCCCCCGAGCCGTCCGGAACGCCCGACTCCTCCGAGTCGCCCGACGCAGCCTGAGCGTCCGACGACCCCTCCGAGCCGTCCGGAGCGTCCGACTCCGCCCGAGCGTCCTTCGACGCCGCCCCCGAGCCGCCCCTCGCAGCCTGACCGTCCCGGTCGTGGTGGCGGCGGCGGTGGTGGTGACGACGAGCGTCCCGGCCGCGGAGGTCGTCGCTAAGCCGAGCTAGCTATCGTTCCTTGTTCTTTGGAAAAGAGGAGTTCCCGTAAAAGGGAACTCCTCTTTTTGTTTTTCGCGTTCGATGAACGAATCGCTCGATCGTTCAGTCGGCCTTGAACGGGATGGGCTGGCCGCGTCGCTGGGCCATCGTACGGTCGACGAGCTCGATAGAGCGTAGGATGCGTTCGACGTAGAAGCGCAGCGCACCCAGGTCTTCGAAGGTGGGCGTGTGGATCTTGGCGAGCAGCGGGCGCAGGGAACTCAAATCGGGCTCCGCGCTCGAGAGGATCGTCGCCGCGACCTCGTAGTTTCGGCGAGACTCTTCCATGAATTCGCGAATGCGCTCGAGATTTGGGTCTCCGCGCTCGAACTCGAGTCCGCAGCCCGGCGTCTCCTCGGGGTTGGCGGAAGGAACGACGACGCGTCTCACGATCCCGTCGATCACCATGGGCGACTCGTCTCTTTGCAGGGAGAAGAGGCAACGCACCGGCGTGTCCCGCGGAAAGGGATTCAAGGCCATGATGAAGATCCCGCCGGCCGATACGTTCAGGGCGTTGCCCGTCGCCACGCGATCTTCGGTCGCGAACACGAACTTCGAACGGAACGGGATCCGGTAATCCTTCCGGTTCTCGATCATAGGAGGTTCGAGGCGAGCTCCGCGAGCGGTGAACGTTCACCCTTCACGAGCGACACGTGTCCCGAGATCTCTTCGCTCTTCATGCGCTCCACGACGTGGGCCAGGCCGTTCGAGGCGCTGTCCACGTAGGGGTTGTCGATCTGGTAGCAGTCCCCGGTGAGCACGACTTTCGTGTTCTCGCCGGCGCGCGTGAGGATCGTCTTGATCTCGTGGGGCGTCAGGTTCTGCGCCTCGTCCACGATGAGGAACTGGTTCGGGATGCTGCGGCCGCGGATGTAGGTCAGCGGTTCGATGTTGAGCATGCCCTGGTTGATGAGCTCCTGGATGCTGCGGGCCGCGCCGCGACGATGACGAGCGTCTCCGCCCGTGCCACCGGCCATGAGGAACTCGATGTTGTCGAAGATCGGCTGCATCCAGGGGTTCAGCTTCTGCTCGAGATCGCCCGGGAGGAAGCCCACGTCTTTGCCCATCGGAAAGATGGGGCGCGAGACGAGCAAACGCTGAAAGCGCCCTTCGTCGAGGGTCTTCTGCAGGCCCGCGGCGATCGCGAGGAGCGTCTTGCCCGTACCGGCCTTGCCGACGAGCGAAACGAGCTGGACGTCGTCGTTCAAGAGAAGGTCGAGCGCGAAGCTTTGCTCCACGTTCTTGGGATGCAAACCCCACACGCCTTCGGCCGCGCGCACGAGCGGGACGACGGCGCCCAGACGGATGTCGTAGCGTCCGATCGCCGAGTGGCTCGGGTTCGTTTGGTCGCGCAGGATGACGAACTGGTTCGGGTAAAGGTTCTTGTCGTCGATCGGAAGCTTCCGGTCGGCGTAGAACGTCGTGATGGATTCGGGGGGAACCTCGAAGACGCCGACGCCCGAGTAGAGCTCCTCGGCCGAGACGTTGGACATCTCGTAGTCGTCGGCGGGGATGCCGAGGGCATCGGCCTTGATCCGCAGGTTCGTGTCCTTCGTGACGAAGGAAACCTTCTCGGCGCCGTGCTTTTTGAGCTCGATGTAGGCGATCGAAAGGATGTGGTTATCGGCTTTGTCGGAGAAGAGCTCGACCGGCATCGCGCTCGAGTCGGCGACCATCTCGACGCGCAGGAGGCCCGAGTTGTTGATCTTGACGCCTTCGGCGAGGTGACCCTGGGCGCGAAGGCTGTCCATCATCCGACTGAACTGACGCGCGTTGCGCCCGTTCTCGTTGAGGTCCTTCTTAAACCGATCGATCTCCTCGATGACGGTGATCGGGATGACGACCTGATGATCCCCGAACTTGTAGATCGCTTGGGGATCGAACAGGAGAACGTTCGTGTCGAGGACGAAGATCTTCTGCATCAAGGTCGACTTTAGCAGGCGTCCGGGGGCACCGGAAGCCCCCTACTGGAATCCGTGCGGGGGAAGGCCAAGTTGCTCGCAAACCCAGTGCCATTGCTGACCGACGTGGGCTTGGGAACGGATCTCCTCGAGTGCGGTCTTGATGGCGTGACTGACCGTCGACGCGTCTTTTTCGATGAGCGCGGAGATCGAGGCGTTCGTCAGGCCGGCGTAGCGGGAAAGCGCGAGGCAAACGAAACGGCGGGACATGCTCAAGTCGTGTCGCTTGGCGCGGCCCTGGATCGCCGGGAGCGATACGCCCGTCAGGCGGCAAATCGCTTCGGCGAGCTCGCGCGGCGAACGACACTGCGCGGAAGTGTCGCGTGTGACGAAGCTCCGGATGCCGTGCCGGTTCTGGATCTCGGCCAAGTCCTCGGGCGTGAGTTCCTTGCGGCAAGAGATCCGCCCGATCGCGTTGATGAAGAGCGCTTGCGCGTTCCGCGCGGTCGAGACTTCGACGCCGAGCAAGCGTTCCTGAAGCACGAGATCCAAGCTGTTCGTGCGGAGGCCATGCTGTTCCAGCAGGTGGCGCCAGAGTTGTTCGCGGAAGGCGCGGTCGGGCGCGCCCATGAAGGCGACCATACCCGAGAAGAGGCGGCTGAAGAGGGCGGGGCCCAAAAGCTCGCGAAGGGCCTGGGGCTCGAGCGCGCTCGAAACGGCGATCGAAGCGCCGCGATCGAGAAGGGCGTTCACCGTAAAGAGGATCTCCTCGATCGTCTTCGTCTTGCCTTGCAGCTCGTCGAGATTCTCGAGGACGAAGACGTCCGTCTCGTAACGGTACTTGCGGTTGAACGCGAAGGTGTCTTTATTTCGGATCGCGGTGACCCATTCGCGGAAGAAATCCTGCGCGCTGACGAACGTGAGGCGCTTGCCGAGCGAGATCCACTCGCTGAGTTGGCGGAGCAGCCAGGTTTTGCCCGAACCGCTTTCGCCGTGGACCCAGAGCGATCCGCCGCGACGGCCGGTATTGACCGATTCCGCCCAAAGTCGCACGAGCTCGACCGGCTGTTCGTAGCAGGGGGCTGCCACGAACACGGGGGGCGCAAGGCGCCGGTCGAGCTCGGCTTTCAGGGGATCGGCCTCCACGGCTTGGGGCCGTGGGCTCGCGAACGACATGGCCAGTTGGTCCGGACCCGTTGTGGTGGGGGGGGAGGATCCGGCTGGCGCAGCCGAACGTACGAGATGCATTTGGGGGCGCCCCTGCGAGGCGACGCCCGGAGTCGCGGCGGCGAGGGCGCTATCGGTCGGCCGCTTGACCTGGATCGAGGAGATCGGACCGTGCAGAACGCTTTCGAGGCTCGCGTGGAAACGCTGCAGGCGTTCGGCCTGCATGTTGGTGGGGGTGTAGATGACGTGGCGACCGTCGCGTAGGCATTCCCAAGAGGCGTTGCTCAGAAGACGGTCGTAGACGGCGGAAAGCTCCGGGCATGAGGACACGGCTTCACGCGAAAACGAGCCGCGTTCGACTTGTGCCTCCAACTCCAAGAACCGATCCCCCCAACAACAAGAAACAGAATGATTGGAAGGGACGTTTAATACGGGATCCGAAACGAAGAGCGGCGAGGGAAGCAATTGCGGCTCGGCGTTAGACGCAACGCGTGTCGCATCATGATCCACGGGTTATCCACAGTTTTGGGGCTCAGACCCCATTTGAAGCGCGTCAGGACTTTGTCAGGCCTGCCATCCAAAAGTTGTCCACAGGTCATGGTGGAAAGCTGTGGAACTGTGTTTTTGCCTGTTTTTGCCTGTTTTTAGCTATTTTTGCCTATTTTTCTGGGCTCGAGGGTGTTCCACATCTCGCGGATTTAGCAGCTTTTCCGATCTACATATGGATTTCGATTGCCCCGATCAGTGAAGTCGCCTCAAGGACAGGCGAGTTCGGCCCGAAGGGCGGCCTGCCGTTTGGCATCGACGGCCTGTTCAAGAAGTCGTTCGGCGGCTTCTCGCTCGCTCGAAGTCGGCGCGAACTGCCGGATCCAAAGGGCGTGCTCGACGGCAAGTCCCCAGTCCTCCCGGCACGCGTGACTTCTCGCCAGGCGGAGTTTCACGCCGGGATCCTGCGGCCTTTCGAATTCGAGTCGCTCGAGCCCTTCGAGCCCCAGCGTTTCCGAGGCGCCCGCGCGGGGAGCCGGATCGGGTCGCGAACTCGGAAGGGAGGCGCACGCCGCGAGGCCGAGGAGCAAGGCGATCGGCGCCGGCTTGGGGCTAGGTCTCACGGGTGAAGATCTCGTAGTCTTCGAGGTGGAAGTTCGGATCGATCTTCACGGAAAGACGGCGGTCGAGGCGCTTCTCGAGGTCCTCGACGGCGGCGCGTTCTTCTTCGGCGAAGAACTCGGCGATGGCCGGGTTGCAGTAAACGGCGAGGGCGCTGGGACCGGGGTTCTGCGCCGATTCCTTTTCGCAGGCCCGGAGGATTTCGTACGCCATGGTCTCGCGGGACTTCAGGTAACCCCGCCCTTCGCAGTACTGGCAGGGCGCCGTGAGTTTTTGGCGCAGGCTTTCCTGGGTGCGTTTGCGCGTCATCTCGACGAGCCCGATTTCGCTGATCGGCATGACGTTCGTCCGGACGGGATCGCGTTTGAGCTCCTCGAGAAGGGCCTGATGGACGCGTTCGCGATTCTGCGGATTCTCCATGTCGATGAAGTCGAGCACGATGATCCCGCCCAGGTTGCGCAGCCGGATCTGGTAGGCGATTTCGCGGACGGCCTCGAGGTTCGTTTGGACGATCGTGTCCTCGAGGTTGCGGCGGCCCACGAAGCGGCCCGTGTTCACGTCGATCGCGGTCAGGGCTTCGGTCTCGTCGACGATGATGTAGCCGCCCGACTTGAGCCAGACCTTGCGGGCGATGGCCCGGTTCAGCTCGCTTTCGATGCCGTAGTGCTCGAAGAGGCCGACTTTCTCGGCGTGGAGTTCGATCCGCTTCTTGAAGCGGGGCAGGAAATTCTGCACGAACTTCTGGATCGCTTTGTACGTGGCGAGGTCGTCGACCACGATCCGCTCGACGTCTTCCGTGACGCGGTCGCGGATGATCCGCAGCGAGAGGTCCAGGTCGGAATGGACCAGTCCAGGTTGGGGCTGCTTGTCGGCGCCCTTCTTCACGGAGCCCCAAAGCTTGATGAGGTAATCCATGTCGTCTTTGAGGTTCTTCTCGCTCGCGCCCTCGGCCACGGTGCGCACGATGAAGCCGCCCGTCGCCGGCCGGTGCTTCTCGATGATCTGCTTGAGGCGCGTGCGTTCGTCGGCGCTTTCGATCCGGCGCGAAACCCCCGTCTGGCGGCTATCCGGAAGGTAGACGAGGTAGCGGCCGGGAATGCTCACGTAGCCGGTGAGCCGCGCTCCCTTCGTGCCGAGAGGTTCCTTGATGACTTGCACGAGGAGCTTCTCGCCCTCGTGGATGAGCTCGGAAATGTTCTTGGTCTCGGCGGGGCGTCGATCGTGCTCGGATCCCTCGTCCTCGGCGGCCGCCTCGGTCGTTTCGTCGGGATCCTCGGCCTCGTCGGCGACCTGGCGGCTCGGGTCCACGATGTGCGAGACGTAAAGGAAGGCCGTCCGGGAAAGTCCGACTTCGAGAAAGGCGGCCTGCATCCCGGGGAGGACGCGGGCGACGCGTCCACGGTAGATGTTCCCCACGAGCCCGCGGTCGCGGTTCCGTTCGGTATGGACTTCGACGAGTTGCCCGTTCTCGAGGCGAGCGACGCGGGTTTCGCGCAGGGACCGATTGATGAGGATCTCGGCGGACATGGCCCCATTTTAACCGGAAGCGCCCGCTTGCCGACGTCGGGGGGTGTCACAAAGCCGTGCCTGGCCCCGTGGGGGGCGCTCAAGTCGAAGGCCGAAACGGTCGATAAAGCTCCCATGACGGCCGCACCCGCGCGTACGCCCTTGGCCCAGTTCCTGGGGCTCATGGTCAAACAGAAGGCTTCGGACCTTCACGTGTCCGCGGGGACCCAACCCATGCTGCGGATCCACGGCGATCTGAACCGCATCGACACGCCGCCGCTCAAACCGGCCGACGTGGAAGCCATGATCGCGGAATTCCTGAGCGCGCACCAGAAAAACGAGCTCGTCCAGAAGCGGACCCTGGATACGGCGATCAAGGTCGGGGGGCTCGGGGTCTTCCGCGTCAACGTCTTCTACCAGCGCCATGGTTTGGCCGCGGTGTTCCGCGCCCTTCCCGAGGAGCCGCCGTCCTTAGACGATCTGCGGCTGCCGCCGATCTGCCGCTCCGTCTGCTCGTACCCGAACGGGCTCGTGCTCGTGACGGGCCCCACCGGAAGCGGAAAGTCGACGACCCTCGCCGCCATGCTCAAGCACATCAACCACAACCAGAAGGGGCATATCCTCACGCTCGAGGACCCCATCGAGTTCTACCACGAGGCCGCGCGCGGCATGGTGAACCAGCGCCAGCTCGGCACGCACTTCACGAGCTTCTCCTCGGCGTTGAAGTCCGCGCTGCGCGAAGACCCCGACGTCATCCTCGTGGGGGAAATGCGAGACCACGAGACGATCTCGCTCGCGATCACGGCAGCCGAAACGGGGCACCTCGTCTTCGCGACCCTGCACACGAACACGGCGGCCAAGTCCGTCGACCGGATCATCGACTCTTTTCCGGCGGACCAGCAGAACCAGATCCGCTCGATGCTGTCCGAGAGCCTTCGCGCCGTGATCTGCCAGAAGCTCGTGCCGACGGCGGACAAGAAGGGGCGTCTGGCCGTTCACGACGTACTCGTGAACACTTCGGCCGTGGCGAACCTCATCCGCGAAGGCAAAACCTTCCAGATTCCCTCGGCCATGCAAACGGGCAAGCGCGAAGGGATGCAGGTCATGGACCAAGTTCTGCTCGACGCCGTTCGGGCGAATCTCGTCTCGGGGCCCGACGGCTGGGAGAACGCGAACGACAAGAACCTTTTCGCCCAATGGGCGCCGCGCGACGCGACCTTCGGCACCGCCGTGGGGACGAGCGTGGGAAGCCCCACGGGCGCGGGCATGCCCCCGCACCCCACGAACGTCAAGAAGATCGCCTGAGGAGGGCTACTCGGTATCCGTCGTCGGGGCCGGTGCCGCCGGGGCGACGGGCTTCGGCCGGGGCCGGATCACGACGGGCGCCGTGCGCACTTTCAATTCGCCGAGCTGATCGGGAAGGACGAGCGACTTGACGTCGCCGCGGAAGCCGGGGGACTCGTACCAGGTCCCGTCCCACTTGATCTCGACGACGCCGGCGTTGCTGAAGTTGATCTGCGCGCGACGCTGAATTCCCGTCGTGAACGGAGCGCCGGCACGAAGGGTCATCGACTGCCAGGAGGACTCGTCCACCCGGACGCTCAACCACGTCGTCTCGAGCGCGCGCAGCTCGACTTGGTGCTTGGGGGCCGCGACGTCGACGACGCCCGCCGGGTTGGTGGCGGTCGCGGCGCTAGGCGCTTTCGCGGCGGTCGTGGCCGCGGCCGTTCCGGTCGCCGGGAGCGCCGCGGTCGGTGCGGCGGGCGACGGGTTCGCCGGCGGGGCCATGGCGGGACTTGTGGGGGCCGGGGCCGTCGTCGCGACTTCGTCGGTCTTGACGCCTTCCGTCTCGGCCTGGGCCTTGCGCCGGGCTTCCTTGCCGAGCGAAACGAGAATCGCGATCGTGGCGATCAGCGTGAGGACGACCGCGCCGATGAGCAGGACGCGAGGACGCAGCCATTTGGAAGGTTCTTCTTCGACGCCTTTGGCGCCGGGCGCGTTCTGGAAGCTCGGGGTGTGAACGACCTTCACTTTGGGATTCGTGGGGGCCTGCGCGGCCTTGGAATTTCGGGCGACGCCGAGCTCCTTTTGGATATCGGGCGCGAGCGATTGGCGGTAGCGGCGAAGGACTTCGCTTTCTTCCATGCCGATATGGCGCGCGTAGTTGATCAGGAAACCGCGAACGAAAGCCGAGGCCGGAAGGTCCGCGTTCTTGCCGTTCTCGATGTTCTGCAGCTGACTGATGTGGACCTTCGTGACCGCCGCGATTTCTTCGAGGCTGATCTTCTTTTTCTCGCGCTGCTCTCGAAGCCAGGCGCCGAACGCCGGTTCCTCGGTGGACGGGGCGGCGTTGTCTCCGGGCTTCTCGTTGTTTTCCATGTGTTACGTTTTTCGCCGAAGTGCCGCCGAGGATCAACCCTCGGGCCACGAGAAAACTACAGGGGCGGTTCCTCGACGGGGCGCCGGAGCGAAAGCGCGTCTAAGGCCCTTTGGGAGTATTCCGCGTATTGCGACCCCGAGAAGCGTTCCACGATGCCGGTGAAGCGCTGTTTCGCGACGCGGTGCTGGCCGATCTGGTAACGCGCGTATCCCTCCCAGGCGAGCGAACGGGGATCGAAGGGGCATTTGCGGGCCGCCCAACGCGCTTGGAAGAGAGCCTCTTCGTAATCCTTGCGGAGGACGAGGACGTGGGTTCGCACGCAGCGCACGAGGCAGTCCTCCGGATTTCTCTCGACGGATTTCTGCGCGGCCGCGTCGGCTTCGTCGAGCCGCTTCTGGGCGGCCAACGCGCGCGCCAAAGTCGCGTAGGCTTTCTCGGGTTCCGAGAAGGTGTCGAAGGAGAGCGCGCGTCGCGCGGCCTTCTCGGCGGCGGCGGGATCGCCTTTCTCGAACTCGAAAAGCGCCAAGTTGTTCCAGCAGCCGGGGACTTCGGGGCGCGTCCCCTCGCAGGCCTCGCGGGTCCAGCGCGCGGCTTCCGCGGGACGGCTCAGCGCGTGGTAGGCGCGGCCGATGTCGAACTTGATCGACACCTCGCTCGGGGCCTTCGCGAGCGCTTCCTGGAAGCGGGCGAGGGCGTCGGCCGGTCGCCCGTCCTCCAGCAAACCCTCCGCGATCTCGCGGAGCCCCTCGGCTTCGCGAAGCGCTTCTTGTTGGGGCATGCCCGCGCAGGCCGCGAGCAAAAGCGAAACGATGGCGAGCGACGAAGAGAAGGGTCTCACCGGAACGATCTTAAACGCGTTCTTCGCTTTGACCAAAGCCCGACGGGCCCGGGACGCGGTTTTGACTTTGGGGAAAATTGCCGTCATACCAAACGGAAGTCCGGAGGAGGTAGCACTTGATGCCGAAGGTTCCCGTCGTTGGTCTCGCTCTCGTCGCTTCGCTTTGCGCGCAAGCCCGCGCCCCTCGCCCGAGCGGGGAAGCCCCGCGCGCCCCCGCCCGTCCCGCGAATTGGTCCTCGGGAGCGAAACAGTATTTCGGAACCTCCTACGAAGCCTACGATTCCCGCAACGGGTATTCGGACGCCTCTCCGACCGCGCCGCTCTCGAAAGTTTGGTTTACGGGGGCGCAGAACGTCCTGACGGAAGTTTTCTGGCCCACCATCGATCGTCCCCAGGTGCGGGACAGCCAGTTTCTCGTGACGGACGGACGGAGCTTCCTCTTCGAAGAGCGCCTGCAGGCGCAAAGCACCGTCCGCTGGCTGAAGCGCGGCGTTCCGGCCTTCGAGATCGTCAACCAGGATCCGCAACGCCGTTTTCGCATCGAGCGACTCGTCTACTCGGATCCGACGAGCCCGGTCGTGCTCCAACGCGTTCGGATCGTTCGGAACGTCCCGGGGCTCCGTTTCTACGTCTTGCACAATCCTTCCGTGGCGAACAGCCCGAACAAAGACACGGGAACGATTGTGTGGAGCGACAACGGCGAGCAGGCGCTCGTCGCCTCGGAAGGTCGCGAAGCCCAGGCCCTCTTGACGAGCGTGCGTTGGAAGCAGGCTTCCGCGGGCTTCGAGGGCGTGAGCGACGGTTACCACGATCTCTCGTCGGACTTCGTGCTCGACTCGAACTTCGAACGCGCGCGCGACGGCAACGTCGTCCTGACGGCCTGGCTCGATCTGCCCGAAGACGAAGGCACGACGGAGTTTCTTTGGGCGCTCGGCTTCGGCGAGACCGAAGTCGAAGCGCGTCGCCGCGCCCGGGATTCCATGGCCAAAGCGAACTCGCTCCTCGATCGTTACGTCGGCGAGTGGCAAGGCTATCAGAGCTCGGTGCGCGACCTCGGCGACGCCTCGCGGGATTTCGGCGAGCTCTTCCGCGCGTCGGTCGCGATGCTCAAGGCCATGGAAGACAAGACTTACGCGGGCGCCTTCGTCGCGAGTCCTTCTAAGCCTTGGGGGCAGTTTATCGAAGACGCCGGCGCGACTTCGCTCCGCCCGAACGCGCGCCGCTTGGGCGGCAACGAGGGCCGCGCCCTGTTCCCTTCGCTGCTACGCTCGCGCTTCGCCACGAACGTCTCGACGCTTGCCTCGGGCGACGCCGCGCACGGTCTCTACGGCGGCTACCATCTCGTGTGGTCGCGTGACCTCTACCAGATGGCGACGAGCTTCTTGGCCATCGGCGACAAACGTTCGGCCATCGCGAGCCTCGATTACCTTCGCGCGCGTCAGTTGACGGCTTCGCGCGGCGAGTGGCGTTACGGCTCACGCCGGCGCTCGATGGACGGCAGCTTCAGCCAGAACATGTGGATGGACGGCACGCCTTACTGGGGCGCGCTTCAAATGGACCAGGTCGGATTCCCGGTCGTGCTGGCCTACCGACTCTGGCGGGCCGGTCACGTGCGCCCGACCGAGATCTGGGATCTCGTCCGGCGCGCCTCGGATTTCATCGCGGACTTCGGCCCGTGGACGGCGCAGGAGCGTTGGGAAGAAGCCATGGGCGTTTCCCCCTCGACCGTGGCGGCGCAGATCGCGGCGCTTTGGTCGGCGGGATCGATCGCCGAGGCGGTCGGAGATACGGCCCGCGCGCGACGTTACTGGGACACGGCGGACGCCTGGAGCTCCAAGCCGGGGGATAACCTCGAAGCCTGGACTTTCACGACGAGCGGCAAGCACGGCAACGGCAAGTATTACGTCCGGATCGAAGCCGCCGGATCCCCCGATCAAAGCTGGGATCCGAACGACGACGCCCGGATCCGACTTTCCAACGGCGGCGATACGCTTCGCGAGAAAGACATTTTGGACGGCGGTTTCTTGGAGCTCGTACGCTTGGGCGTGCGCAAGGCCCTCGACTACCACGTCATGGAAACGGTCCACGAGTACGATCGCGTCCTGAAGGTCGAGACGCGCCACGGCCCCGGCTACTTCCGCTACACGGGCGACCTTTACAACTACGATGACGAGAACAATCGCCAGACGAAAGGGATGCTCTGGCCTTTCCTCACGGGCGAGCGCGCGAACTTCGAACTCGCCTACCGCTTGGAGTCGGGCTTCGATCGCCTTTCGGCGAAAGAGAGTCTCGTTCCCTACGTCGAGGCGATGGAAGGATTCGCGACTCCCTCGTACATGTTGCCCGAGCAAGTTTGGGACTCGGGGGCCCGTCAGGGGCTTCCCACGGGAGCGGCGACGCCGCTCGGTTGGACGCACGGCGAGTACGTCAAGCTCCTGGCGGCTCGCAAGGATGTCCGGCCTGATATTCTCAGTCTGACTCGCTCCCGCTGAGGGACCGACGGGATCGAGGAACTCGCAACGGGGTGTCGCGTATGGGCCTGTTCGCTCGCCTGAGCCTTGTCATGTTTTGGGTGGCGACGCCGGCCCTTGCCCAGGCTCCGAACCCGGCCTCGAAACCGAGCGCTCCCGTCGCCTCGGACCGTGACGCCTTGAAGTCGCTCCTCGCGGAGTTCCGCGCTTATCCCGAGTTTTTCGAGGGCATCTTGCCGGAGAAGGAAAAGTCCTTCTCGGACGTGGATCCTCGTTTGGTCGATGCCCTGGCGCCCAAGGTTCTCGAGTCCCGGGTCACCGAGTTCGTCGCGCCTTACTTGGCCCTTCGCCGACGTTACGAAGGGCGGGCGAAAACCCTGGCGGACTTGGAGGCGCGGCTCAAGAAGACGCCGATCTCGGACCTGCAGAATCGACCTAAGCTCGAGCTCGCCGTCCAGGCCGTTCGGTCCGAACATAAGCCTTTGCGCCGGAATCTCTTTCTCCTCTCGCTCGACGCGAACGTGTCGATGCGGAAAGCGATCGACACCCTGACCGCGGCCCAGAAGAGCGCGGCTTTGGGCGCGTCGGCCCCTCCGTCGACCGCGCTTTCGGCCGCCGATCCCAAGGGCGAGACCGCAACGGCCGCGCCGACGAAGATCCCCAAGCTGCCCGGCGTTTTCGGGCGCACGCGGGAAGCGCGTCTCAAGGAAAAGGACGCGGATCGGGGCTCGCTCACCCCGGTCGACGACGAGTTCTACGCGACTGCCCTCGGCAAGAAGCTCGAGACCGATCTCGGCGGCCGCGCCGAAGCCTGGTCCTACGATTACGGCAAGAACGAGCTCTACGTGAGCGTCGACGGCAAAGTCGGCAAGATCCGCGTCAAGCAAGAGGGGGCCGGGGTGCGTTTCATCCAGACCCGCGTCGGCCAAGACTTCGTGGAGCCGAAGGGCAAAGACCAGCGCGTCGAACTCGGTGCGAAGGGCCGTTTCCTGACGGGCGAGAAAAGCGATCAGACGCTCTTCGGAGAGATTCCCAAGGCAACTCCGAGGGTCGCCGACGAACTGCCGCCCGGGCACTCCAAAAACGACGGCCATGACCACGGCGGCCACGACCACAAACACTAAAGGCGTCAGGTTCCTTTTGGTTCAGCAACTGCGTCATTATGACGCGTGCGCTGAACCAAAAGGAACCTGACGCCTTTTAACCTTTTTAGGCGAAGAGGAATTCGTAGGCCAAGCGCGCCGCGAGCCGCGCCGTCGATCCGTCGACGTCGAGTCGCGGACTCGTCTCGTAGAGTCCGAGTTGACGGGTGCTCGCCTTGAGTTCGCGCACGAGGGTCAGGACGAGCGTGGGATCGAGGCCGAAAGGCTGCGGCGCCGAAACGCCCGGCGAGATGTGCTGCGGGAAGGCGTCCATGTCGATACTGAGGCCCAGCGCGCCGGCCTTCGGCCCGAGCTCGAGCTTGTTGCGGACGAGCTCGAGTTGGCGGGGCAAGTCCCAAGGCAATTCTTCGAGGAAAAGCGGCGTGACGCGATGACCTTCGGCCCACTCGAGGTGGGCGCGGGCGTTCGAGGTCCGCTGGAGTCCGACGGCGCTGACGCGAGTCTTGCCCTGCTTGTTTTCTTCGAGGATGCGGCGGAAGGGCGTGCCGCTATGGCCCTTCAGCTCGTCCTCGTTGGGAAGCGGCCGCACGTCGAGGTGCGCGTCGAAGTTGATGACGTGTCCTTCGAAGCCCTGGAAATCGGAGTAGGCCCAGTCGTGGCCGCCGCCAAGGCTCAGGATGCGGGCGCCCGTCTTGCGAAGGTCCGCGACGAAGTCCCGCGCCTTCTCTTGGGCTTCGAGCAGGTCCATGCTCCAGCTTCGCAGGTTGCCCAAGTCCCAGATCCGAAGGTCCGTCGTGGTGCGCTGCGGAGGAGGCGTAAGGCGATAAAGGCGTCGACGGATCTCGTCGGGACCTTCGGCCGCGCCGAGACGTCCGCCGTTGCGATCGATGCCGCGGTCGTCGGGGTAACCCAGGACGACGATGTCGGTCGGGCGGACTTGCTCGAGGAAGGAGGCCGCGGGGCCTTCGTACGGCGTGACGAGGCCCGCCACGCGGACGTCCTGATGGTCTTCGCGGCGCGGGCGGCCGGCGAGTTGATTCTGCGGGAAAGGGGCAAACATGCTTCCTCCGGGGGTCGATTAAAGAGACCGACCTCTGCTAGGTTCGGAGATTAGCATGACGCTCACTCCGAAGGCAGCCAAGGGATCCTCCGCGATGGGAGAGATCGAGATTCGTGGCGCTCGGCAGCACAATCTCAAAGGCTTCGACCTCAAGATCCCCAAGGGCATCCTGACGGTCGTCACGGGTCCTTCGGGCAGCGGCAAGAGTTCGCTCGCGTTCAACACCGTCTTCGCCGAAGGCCAGCGTCGCTTCGTCGAGTCGCTCAGTACCTACGCCCGGCAGTTCCTGGACCGGCACGAGAAGCCCGAGGTCGAAGACATCAAGGGACTCTCGCCCACCATCGCGATCGAGCAGAAGAACCACACCAAGAACTCGCGCTCCACCGTGGGCACGGCGACCGAGATCTACGATTACCTGCGCCTGCTCTTCGCGAAACTCGGCACGATGTACAACCCGCGCACGGGCGAGGTCGTGAAGAAGGACGTCGCGCGCGACGTCGTGCGCGAAAACCTCGCGCGTTATCCCGGCCAAAGGGCCTACGTCGTCTTTCCGGTCGAGTTCGCGGCCAAGTCCAAGATTTTGGACCGCAAACGCCTGCTCGCGAACTACCTGGAGCGCGGTTTCACGCGCGCGATCTCGGAAGACCTCGTCAAGCCGGGCCGGGCCGTCGAGTTTCTCGATCTTCAGGAGGAGCTCGGGGCGAAGACCTCTTCGCTGACGGGCCGCGCGGGCAAGCTCCAGCGGCTTCTCGTGTCGGTGGATCGTTTCGGCTTGGATCCCGACATCCAGGGACGCTTCGAGGACGTCGTCATCCAGTCCTACGGCGAGGGTTTCGGCCGTGCTCGCGTTCTCGTCCTCGACGACGAAGGGAATCTCGCTTTCGAAGGGCGCTACGCCGAGTATCCTTCGACGGGCGGCGGCGAGGAACGCTTTCCCGAGCTGAGTCCCGTGCTCTTCTCCTTCAATTCCCCGCTCGGCGCCTGCGAGGCCTGCAAGGGTTTCGGCAACATCCTGCGCGTCGATCCCAAGCTCGTCATCCCGAACCCGCGCCTTTCCATTTCGCAAGGCGCGATCGACCCGCTCACGAAACCTTCTTCGCGCGACTGGCTCAAGGAGCTCCTGACCTTCTGCCAGAAAGAAAAGATCTCGGTGAACCTGCCCTACGAGTCGTTGCCCGAGAAAGACCGCGCCCGGGTCTGGGCCAAGGTCGAAGGCTACTTCGCCGAGCTCGAGGACATCCGTTACAAGATGCAGGTGCGCGTGTTCCTGTCGCGCTACCGTTCGCCGCAGACGTGCCCGACCTGCAAGGGGAGCCGCCTGAGGTTGGAATCCCGCATGGTCAAGTTCCACGATCGCACGATCGGCGATCTCACCTCGATGACGATCGAGGAGCTTGGCGCCTGGCTGAAGGCGTTGCCGCTCACGGAAACCGAACGCCTGGTCGGCAAGGACATCCTGCCGCAGGTCGGCTCGCGTCTGGATTTCCTGTTGCGCGTGGGGCTCGAGTACCTGACGCTGGACCGACTCGCGAAGACGCTCTCGGGCGGCGAAGCCCAGCGCATCGCCCTCGCGAACCAACTCGGGTCTCGCCTCACCCAGACTTGTTACGTCTTGGACGAGCCGAGCATCGGTTTGCATCCGCGCGACACGGAGCGACTGATCGGGATCCTGCGCGATCTCGCCTCGTTGCGGAACACGCTCGTCGTGGTCGAGCACGATCCCGATATCATCCGCGCCGCGGACCACCTCGTGGACCTCGGACCGGGGGCCGGCGAGTTGGGCGGTGAACTGCTTTACGCCGGGCCGGCCGACGAATTCTCGGCCGCGGCCGCGCCGAAGAGCCGCACGGCGTCCTTCCTGTTCGGCGCGGAGGCCGTGCCGGTGCCGATGCGCCGCCGACTGGACCGCTTTCAGGACCGCCACCAAGGGGTTTCTTGGCTCGAGCTTTCGGGCTGCCGCGAGAACAATCTCCAAGACGTCTCGGTGCGGATTCCGAAAGGTTTTCTCACCTGCGTGACGGGCGTTTCGGGCAGCGGGAAGAGTTCCTTCGTCAAACGCACGCTCTATCCCGCGCTCGCCAAGATCTTCCTGCAGGAAGTCCTCGAGGTCGGCCGCTTCTCGACGATCTCGGGCCTCGACGGGCTCAAGAACGTCGTCCTCGTGGACCAGGAGCCGATCGGACGTTCGCCCCGCTCGAACCCGATCACCTTCATGAAGGCCTTCGACGAAGTCCGCATTCTTTTCGCGTCGACCGAAGCGGCCCGCAAGAAGGGCTACCACCCCGGGACTTTTTCGTTCAACGTTCCGGGCGGCCGCTGCGAACACTGCGAAGGCGACGGCTACACGCGGGTCGAGATGGTTTTCATGGAAGACCTCTTCGTGCTTTGCGGGCACTGCGAAGGCAAGCGCTTCAAGAAGGAAGTGCTCGACATCCGCTTCAAGGACCGCAACATCCACGACGTCCTGAGCATGACCATCACCGAGGCCAAGCGCTTTTTCGCGGGCGAGACCAAGTTGCAGAACGTCTTGGGGACGCTCGTGAACGTGGGGCTGGGCTACCTCCGGCTCGGCCAACCCGCGACGACGCTTTCGGGTGGCGAGGCGCAGCGGCTCAAGATCGCGCGCGAACTCGCGCAGCCGGCGAGCGGCGGGACCGTTTACGTGCTGGACGAGCCCACGACGGGTCTGCACTTTGGCGACGTCAAGGCGCTCCTGCGCGTCCTCCACGAACTGGTCGAGCGCGGCAACACGGTCGTCGTGATCGAGCATAACGTCGACGTCATGAAGTCCGCCGACTGGGTCATCGACTTCGGTCCCGAGGGCGGGTCGAAGGGCGGCGAGATCGTGGCCGAAGGCACCCCCGAAGATATCGTCGCGCAAGGGAAGGGGCACACGGCCCGCTTCCTACGCCTCGCCCTCGAAAGCTCGCCGAAGGTCAGCATTCCCACGCTTCTCGACGAAAAGAGCTGATCCAAGGCTGTTCCGAATTTTGGAACAATTTGCTCCAGTCTACGTTGCGGCGCATAATTCGCCTTGCTACAAGGTTCCCCATGAATCTCGAACGGCTGCAACGCCTTCTGAGGGAGCGCTTCGAGGAATCTCGGAGCCGAAATCCGAACTACCGCTTGCGCGCCTTCGCGCGTGACGTCGGGCTGAGCCCGGGGGCTCTGAGCGAGTTGCTCTCGGGTAAGCGCCGCCTGACGGCCAAGCGCGCGCTTAACGTCGTCGACTCGCTCAAATGCGATCCGCAGGAACGGGCCGAGATCTTCGGCGCCTCGGAATTCGCGAGCGAGACGCCCATGTCTTTCCTGCGTCTGCAGGCCGACGTTTTTTCCATGGTCGCGGATTCGCTCCATTTCGCCTTGATCTCTCTCCTCCGCATCGAAGGCATTGAGCGCTTGGATGCGGGCGAGCTCGCGCGCCGGATGCGCCGCTCCCGCAAGGACGTCGAGATCGCGCTCGAGCGTCTCGTGCACCTTGGTTTCGTGACGCCGGTCCCCGACGGGCAAGGATACCGCTGCGCCGAGGAGCACGCGCGCACGAGCGACGGCGTTCCGAGCGCCGCGATACGCCGCGCCCACGCCGAGGGTTTGGAGCGGGCCCGCGAGGCTTTGCTCGGTCTCCCCGTCGAGAGCCGGGACTTCAGCTCGGTGACGCTGCCCTGCGCGCCCGCGCGCCTGGCCGAGATCCGCGAGCGGATCCGCGCGTTTCAGGATTCCCTTATCCGCGAGTTCGAGACGACGGCATCGACGGCGGAAGTCTTTCGCCTTCAGATGCAAATGTTCCCGCTTTCCCATTCTTCGACCGAAGGAGCGACCACGTGATGATCCGTTGGAGTACCCTCGTTTTGGCGGCGATCTGCCTGAACTCGTCCGCTTGGGCCGCCTGGAAGATCGGCAACGGCGGCGACGGCGTCATCGACCCGGACGGTCGAATCTATTCCCTCGATCTCGTCGAGTCCGGCGTCGAGAAGGCGCCCTTCTTCGATCCCGCGATCAATCCCAAACCGGAGCTCTTTGCACGGCTCGAGCTGAATCTGGGATTCATGGATACGGAGTCGCTGACTTTGCTTGCGCGTAAGCTGGCCGAGGTCGAAGTTCTTGATGCGGGCCAGGCCTTCGCACTCGAGGCGGCGATCGCGAGCTTCCGTTGGGTTTTGCTCGATCGCCCGCTGGTGGATATTGCGGACGAAGAAACCAATCTTCGCATCCCGACCGAGCAACTCGTCCAGGTCGCCGTTCGCTCCAACTACAGCATACAGATTACTCGCGCGGCGTGGGATCGAATGGACGGCGCGAGCCGAGCGGCGCTCGTTTTGCACGAGGTCTTCTACGCTCTGGCTCCGTTAAGGTCGGTGCCGACCAACGACGGCCGGCCGGCGTATGAGCAGTCGAGCCCGCCGACCCGCGAGATCGTCGGTTACCTGTTTTCGAAGGAGTTTAAGCGCCGCGGACAGCGCGGGTTTCGACTGTTTTCGGAAAAATTTCGGGGCTTCGGATCGGGCGGTCTACCGACGATCACCTGGGATTTTTGGGACAGGAACCCTCCGCTGGCCTTTGACCCGATCACCGGGACTGCGGAGTTTGTCTCGAGTGTTCTCATTCGTTCCGGCCTTACTTATGAGGCCTACCAAGATTACGACGACATCGTCTTCGGGATGACCGTTCGCCGGAAACGCTGGGCGAAATCCTATGCGAGTGCGTCCATGACCTACGTCCCAGGCGGGGCGAGTGACTTCATGGAGGCCTGCTTCGTCCGTATCCCGTCCGGGGGGCGCGTGACGACCGCTTTGAATACCACCCTCATCCCCCAGAAGAACGAAATTCGTTATGGGTTCAAGAGTTACGTGGATGCTCAAGGCTACGAGCGTCAAGCCTTTCGCGCCGTGAAGGGCTTCGCGGATATAACCTTTTCTACGGAGACTTTTAGCTCGTCGAATACCGGTGACTGCGTTGAGGGAATCCGCCGCCGGGTCGAAAAGTTTGGGGCACTCGCTAAAGAGCCCTGAATCCTAGGGGTGGTCGTCTCCTAAAATGCGGTTTCGGTCTAATTTCGGCGGAAAGCGCTTTTGGGCTTGTCGTGCCCGGGCGCCTTTCTTAATCCTCGCTTCAGAACCAAAATGATGGAGGATTCCGGATGCGCTTGGGGAACTTGATCGTCATGAGCTCGGCCTTACTGCTTCTTCCGTCCTGCGCGGACCGCAAGGTCGCCGTCGCCGAAGAACCCGCCGCGGTCGTCCCCGCGTCGGCCGGAAACTCCGCGGCGGAGGCCAAAATGATGCCCCAAGCGGGGAATTCCCTGCGCGTTTTCTTCTGGAACGCCGAAAATCTTTACGACCTCGTCGATGATCCGCTGACCGGCGACGAGAACTGGCTCCCCGGCGGCCGCGAACGTTGGAGCGAGCGCGTCCTCGCCGACAAGATCGCCAACATGGGCGAGATGATTCGGGCCGAAAACCCCGACGTCATCGGCCTCGTCGAGATCGAAAGCCAGGCCGTCGTGGATCGCCTCATGCGCGAAGGCATGAAAGTCGAGTACCCGACTTCCATCGCGGACGCGCGCGGCGACGCCCGCGGGATCCGCGCCGGTTTCATCTCGCGTTTCCCGACGGTGGACCGTCGATCGCACCAGGTCTGGAACGAGGAGTGGATCAACGAAGACGGCAAGCACGAAGTCACGCGCGATATCCTCGAAGTCACAGTGGACACCGGCGCCTCGGGATCGGCGCGCTACGTGACCTTCCTGGTGAACCATTGGCCTTCGCGCTCGGGCGGCGAGATCCGCATCGGGTGGCGCAAGCAGGCCGCCGCCGTCATGGCGCGCCGAACGGCGGAGCTTTTCGCGCAGCATCCGGACCGCCTGGTCGTTTCGATGGGCGACTTCAACGACGAGCTCAAGGATCCCCCGTTCACCGAGGCCCTTTCGCTCTTGCCCCCGGGCGTCTACCGCGGCACGCCCGACGCTCTGAGCTTTTTGGCGCCGGGATTCGAGCTTCTCTCGCGTCCTTTCGAGGAACAGGGCACCTACTACTGGCACGGCGGCAAGGTTTGGAACATCCTCGACCACGTGCTCGTGGCGGAAGGTCCGAGCCTGCAGCGCGGCGTTTCGAAGAGCTTCGCTTACCGACCGGGTTCCTTCCGGGTCGTGCGTGACGCTCGCTTCGAAGATGCTCGGGGCATTCCGAACAACTGCTCGGTCTACGGCCGCCGCGACGCGGGCGACGAGAGCCGCTGCATGGTCGGCGTGAGCGATCACCGCCCCGTCGTGGCGGATTTCATCTACTAGAAAGTTTCGGGGATCTTCTCGCGTCGCTACGCGCGAGGACCCAAGCTCCCACGACGGAGGCGCCAGCTGCTTCGAGCGCCAGCGTGGCGGCCCGCAGCGTCGCGCCGGTCGTCGAAACGTCGTCGATCAGAAGGATCCTCCTCCCGCCGAGCAGAGCGCGTCCCCGACCCGCGAGAAAACGCGCGTTGCGACGCCGCTCGCTCGGCGCGAGGCCCTTTTGGTCGAAGCGGAAGATCGTCGTCACGAGGGCGTTCCAAAGCACCGGCCGACCCAAGCCGCGTGCCATGCGATCGGCAAGCTGCGAGCCGAGGTCCGTTTGGCTGACCACCCGCAGCGCGCCCGAAGGAATCGGCACGATGCAATCGGCTTCGAGCGAGGCGATCTCGGAGCTCCAGTGATCGACAAGTTCGTCGATCGGACGGCGAAGAACCCCCGGTAGCCTTCCGGCCGGCTGTCCTTTGAGAAGGCGAATGTAGCGACCGAGGCTACCCGAATAGAGTCCCGCCGAAAAAACGGGAACGCCACCGAGGACGATCGGCGGCAGGTAGCGGGATAGCAGCGCGCCCCGAAACGAAAGGGCGCAGCCCGCGCAAAATCCGGATTCGCCGGCGTCCTCGTCACAAAGAACGCAAGGCATCCGGCCGAACAGAAGTCGAAGCATGGGGGTTCTCCGCGAAAAGGTGCGAACGGTTTTGGGCGCGCAGGACTTGAAGCAACATCTCTCCTCTTTCCGGCTCGAGGTCCAAGGCGAGAAAAGCGGAGAAGAGGCGAATTTCGTTTTCGATTTCCCGCCGGGAGGCGTTCGGGGCGTGGCGCAGGACGCGTTCGCGGGCCGTGCTTTCGAGGGCGGGCGTGAGCGCTCGGCGGGCCCGCTCAAGGCGGGCTTCGAGTTGGCCTTCGTCCTCGGGTAAGCGGGGCCACTCGTCTTCCGAGGCCTCGTCCGCGGACGGGCGTCGCCGTTTTCCGCGCGTCGCTTCGCCCTCGGTCAGGAAGAGCTTCAGGGCGAAGCGATCGAGCAAGGGCCCCGACAGCCGCGAGGAATAGGTCTGCCGCGCGACGGTCGTGCAGCGACAGTTCGTGCGATTCGAGCCGAAGTAGCCGCAAGCGCAGGGGTTAGACGTCGCGATGAACCAGAAGTCGGCGGGCCACCGTACGGGCCCTTGCAGGCCGTTGCGCCGGATCTCTCGCGAGTCGAGGACCGTGCGAAGGATCTCGCGGGAGTCGCGATTGAGTTCGGAGAACTCGTCCAACACGAGCAGCCCGCCGTGCGCGAGGCTGAAGAAACCCGGGTGCGCTCGCCCGGCGCGACTTCGCCCGACGAGCTCGGCCACGTGCACCCGCGAGTGGGGCGCGACGAAAGGCCGCCGGGGAACTTCCGATCCGGCGAGCGACCAGATGCGGCGTATCGCCGACTGGAGAGCCGCGTCGGGCGGGGCCACGAGGGAACGGGCCCAGAGCGCGAGATGGCTTTTGCCGACGCCCGGGGGGCCCATGAGCAAGACGGGAAGTCGTTGGAGCGAGGCCGCGCCGAGGAGAAAGCGCTCGAGCGCCCGTCCCTCCACCCGAACCGAGCGTTCGGCGATCGGCGCGACGAAGGAATCGTGCGCGCGTTCCGGGGGGCAGCGGTCGACGTCGGGATCCACGAGGTAGTCCCAGAGGGCTTCGATCGTGGCGAAGCGCGAAGGCCCCAAGACTTGGCCGGGGTAGAGGTCTTCGAGAAGCTTGGACTCCTCGGTCGGACGCAGGCTCCCATCGAGCCCGAGCGATCCGATGAAAGCATAGTCGCGTACCCGTGCGAGCGTCGCTTCGGGAACTTCTTCCTCGAGGGCAAGTCGACACGCCAGGACGATCGGCGTTTCGAGGTGGGCGCCCGCCTTCGACTCGTCGCAGGGCAGCAAGTGTACGAGCAGTCGGTCGAGGCTGCCCCAAGTCCCGCGCCTCGCGGCGAGGGATCGAAGCTTGTCCCGACTGTCGCGTAGCCAAGGGCCCGGCAGGCCCGTGAGGCTAAGCTGTTGGAGCCCCCGACTTTTGAGGACTTCGATCCCGACTTCGCGGTCCTCGAATCCGACGCAGGAAAAAGAACGAACACGTACGACATCTCTCATGACTCCCTGCCGGTACAACATCCGTGCCAAGCGGATAGAATGGTGGGATGCGCCCCCTCTCGGAATGGTCGGAAAGCACGGACCCCTTCTTTCAATCGCGTTCGGTCGTCGCGTTTGATTTGGACGACACCCTGACGACGCGGGGGGCGTTGCCCGGCGACGTCGTCCGCGACCTCGAAGCCGCGCAAGCGCGCGGTTGGCGAACGTGTCTCGTGACGGGTCGCTCGGCCGGTTGGGTGGATGCGTTGATCAAGCTTTTGCCCTTCGACGCCGTCGTCGGCGAGAACGGAGCGCTCGTGGTGGATTGGCCCGCCGGCAAGGCGCGCCGGGGCGAGCGCGAGGCGCCGCGCAAGTTGTACTGGACGCCGCAGGGCTACGGCGACCAACCGCCACCGGGTCTCCGGGATCGCATGGAGGCGACGCTCGCGGACGTCCGCAAAAATGTTCCGGGATGTCAGGTCGCTTCGGACCAGGCGTTTCGGATCTACGATCTCGCGGTCGACTTCGCCGAAGAAGTCGACCCGCCGCTCGACCTCGCGGCCGCCGACCGCATCCGCGAAGTCTTCGAAGCGCACGGCGCGACGGCCAAAGTCAGCAGCATCCACGTCAACGGATGGTGGGGGACTTTCAACAAGACGGACGGTTTGCGCCGGCTCGTCGAAGGACACTGGGGACTCACGCTCGAACGCGCGGTCGTCTACGTCGGAGATTCTCCGAACGACGGCCCGCTCTTCGGCGCGGCCGGGGTTTCGGTGGGCGTGGCGAATCTCCGGCATTTCGTCGGTCGCGTGGACTTCACGCCGCCGACTTACGTCGCGCGCGGCGAGGCATCGCAAGGAGCGCGCGAACTCTTGGCGCGCTTGGGAACCCGCCCGTGAAAAAGCGGATCTTGCTCGCGTTCCTCTTCGGCTTCGGCGCCCAGGCCGCCGAGCGCGCGCGCCTCGCGAAGGATTCTTGGCTCTACAAGGTTCCCGCCGAAAGCCGCGGTCCCGTCGAGACGCTCGCGGCTCCGCTGAAGGCGGGCGAATCCGTCGTCGTGGAGCGTCGGTCGAGTCGCTTGCCGTGGGCTTACGTCCGTCGCGAGAAGGCCGCCGGATGGATCCCGCTCGCGAGTCTCGGAAGCTTCGAGCCGATCGTGGTCACGCGGCCTCGGCCAGCACGGGTTTTCGCGCCCGCGCCGCCCACGGAATCGGAAGCCTTGCTGAAGTCGTTGCGCGAGGAAAGGGCGCGGTGAGAAAATCCTGCACGCTCGCGCTGGCCTTCAGCCTGGCGACGCCCCCGGCCTTCGCGCAGAAACCCGGTGCGAGCGAAACCGTGGACGGTCGCGTCGTGCGGGTGACCCGCGAAGCGGTCGTTTACGAGCGCCCTTCGCCCAAGGCGAGAGCGCTGGCGGACGTTTCTCCGGAGACGATGCTCGTCGCGAAGCGACTCTCCCCGAAAGCCACCTGGCTTTACGTCGAGGACGAAGGCGGAAATCGCGGCTGGATCGACGTGCGCAAAACCGATTTCAAGCCGACATCGTCGGCCGCGCCCGTGGCGCCGTCGCCCCCTTCGCGGCCCCCGCTCCCTTCGCCCCCCAAGCCCGACGAAGAAGAGAATCGCATCGTCAAGAACTCGGACGAAGCCGAAGCCGAGGTCTCCATCGCTCATCGGCGGCTCTGGACGCTCAAGCTTCGCGCCCGTAAGGCCTTCCAGGATCCGCACGGCAACGGCGCGCTAGGATTGATCGGCGCCGGCTTGTTCTCGCTCGAGGAAGGTTGGTGGG
>ERZ761607.1888-NODE-1888-length-24235-cov-6.096857_pt1 | contig 24235 bp, 24 predicted proteins | sample MGYA00511164_ERZ761607 | MGnify/ENA primary metagenome ERZ761607 (study PRJEB28899, sample SAMN02445080) | bioreactor sludge metagenome | biome: EBPR sludge | place: Australia: Brisbane, Thorneside Wastewater Treatment Plant | collected 2011-06-22 ... | reverse complement strand
GGCGAGCGTGACGGGGGTGCGTCGCCGGCTGCGGCCTCGGGGCCTCTTCTGGGGAGCGCGCGGGGTGGGGGTGTCTTCAGTTGGGTCGTGCACGTGGAGGCAGGGTGCTTACGGCCTCGCTCCCATCAATCACTTTCGATGGCGCGCTAGACAGCTTCTGGGGCGCCGGGACAGACGACCGGCCGGGACACCACGAAGGTGTCCCGGCCGGCGGTGGAGGTTCACCGGGTGCTTACGCAGTCGGCGGCGGGGTGAGCGGTGGGAACTCGAACTTGACGTCCTCGATGAACTTCGAGACGTCGGCGTAGCCGGCGAGGATGCCGGTGTAGCGCGGGTCTGCCATGAGCTGGTCCATCTTCAGGACGCTGGCGGCCCGGTCGGGGTCGGCAGCGAGCGTGTCGGCGGACCGCGACGTGATAGGCAGTGCCCGGCCGCCGTAGCGGCGCTCGTTCAGCTGGTCCCAGGCGACGTCGAGGACGTGGTCGGAGTCTGGCCGGCCGGCGGCCAGCCAGCCCTCGATGTCGGTCGGCGGCGGACCGCCGGTGCACTGGGTCGTGACGACGTGTCGGACGACGCCGAAGTACAGGTCGAGGCGCTCCCATCGGGTGTTCTCGAGCGTGGCGGCCGCGTACAGGGCGCCGCGCCGGTCGAGCAGGTCGAGGTGGTGGTCGATCTCCTCGGGGTAGTCCCCGAACTCCACGACGAGCCAGACCTTCAGCCGGTAGTACAGCAGGTCGTCTACCGGTATCGCTGGTCCGAGAACGTCGGTCCGTTCCGCTTCCCCTGACCCAGCCTCCACTGGAGTGTTCCGTTGTTGGGTCATGGCCAGGACTGTGTGCGCCATCGACGTGAATCCACCTTTGTAGTTGGCGTCCTCGATGCCGGCGCCGGGCGCCAGGCGCCAGGCGGTGCTGATCTTCACCGGCCCGCGATGCTCGAAGGAGGGCGTCACTCGCTGCCGGATCCGGCGCCGGGCGCCCGGCGATGTCTCGTTGCCGGCCTGAGTGTTGCGCGACCTCCGCCCCGCACTATCCAAAACCGTAGCGAAACTGCTACGGTTTTGGATACATGGGAGGGGCTGCGGTGACCTACAGGCAGATTCTGCGGGAGCTGGCGTTCGACGCGCATGGCGTCGTGACGCTCGACGCCGCGCGTGCTGCCGGCGTGCCCGAGGTCTCGGTTAGGCAGCTGGCTGAGCGCGGCGCCCTCGAGAGGCTCGGCAAGGGCGTGTACCGCATGACCGAGATGCCCCGCGGGGCACTTGACGAGTTCGCAGAAGCCGTGGCGCTGGTCGGCGGCGACGCAGTCCTGGCCGACGAGGCGGTCCTGGCCGCCCATGACCTCGCTCAGGTCAACCTGCGCCGGATCAAGGTCGCAGTGCCCTCTCCGAGCCGGGTCCGGCAAGAGCTTCCTCGCACCATCGACGTCGTCCGGCGCCGGGTCCCGGAGGCCGACCGTGACGCCGTCGACGGCATCCCCTCCATGTCCATCACCGCTGCCCTGATCGCCAGCATCGGACGCGTCATGCCCGAGCGCCTGCTCGATGCAGCACAGCAGGCCCGGGCACGCAGCCTCATCAGCGCGGCCGACCTCGACCAGGTGACCCAGACCATCAACAGCGCCGGCCGCAAGTCCCGACGCACACCCACCGGCAAGGAAGGGGACACCGCGTGAGCGCGGCCCAGAACCCGGGCGACATCGCACCGGCCAACGTCAACAAGCTGCGCGGCGCAATCAGCTCCGCGGCAAAGCGCCGGGGTGCCACGGTCAAGCGCATCCAGGCGCTCGTCGGCAACGTCATCGTCGCCCAGATGCTGCCCGACTCGGCCATCAAGGGCGGCACAGGCCTGAAGCTCCGTTTTGGTGACCGGGTCACGCGGGAGACGCCGGACCTGGACACTGCCTTCCGAGGCGACCGGGAAGCGTTCATCGCCGAGCTCAACGAGCGGTTGAAGGGCGGCTGGGGACCCTTCTCTGGCAGCGCGATCGCCGGCGAGCAACGCGCGCCCGGGGACCTGCTCGACCGCGTCCCAGCCTCGTACGTCATGCAGCCGGTTCGGGTGAAGCTGACCTTCCGTGGCAAGACGTTCATGAGCGTCGAGCTCGAGATCGGGCACGACGAACTCCAGGCCACCACCAGCGAACCGGCCGAGACTGAGATGTCCGAGGAGGTCCTTGAGATCTTTGCCGAGCTCGGCCTGCCCGAGCCCGAGCCCGTTCGCGTGCTCCCGCTGCACCACCAGATCAGCCAGAAGCTCCACGCCTGCACCGAGCCCGGCAGCGACCGCGCACATGACCTGGTCGACCTTCAGCTGCTCGTTCCGCGCGCCGACATGACGCTGGTTCGCGAGACCACGCAGCGGCTGTTCCGCTTCCGCGGTGAGCACACCTGGCCGCCCGTTCTGGTCGCGGGACCCAATTGGTCGGAGTTGTACGGCGACGCTGCCGAGGGCCTCGAAGTGCTCAGCCTCGACCAGGCGGTGGCCTGGCTCAACGACTATCTCAAGCAACTGGCAAGCGGCCCGTAGTCCGCGCCGGGGTGCCGGCCCGCCGCGGCGTCTGCGCACCGCATCGGACGGGGTGCCGCGCGTGATCGTTCCGGCCACATAGGGTGCGAGCAGCCGAACAGTAGCGATGTCGCCTGTCGCCGAGCCGGCACGTTCTTGCGGGACCTGACAGATAGGGGACCGCGGTGAGCACCGATCTTCACGCCCCGCTGGAGTCTGGTGAGATCTCCTCACCACGATCCGGCGTCTTCAACGCCAAGCGGGCGGGCGCTCAAGCCCTCCGAGTTGGAGAAGGGCTGCTGCTTCTGGCGTTCGTCCGCGTGGTCGTCGCCCCGGCGTTTGGGTCGGCGGCCCTGCCTGCCGCGGTGCGGGCCTGGCTCGTCGTCTTTCTTGCCGTCGTGATCCAGGCGCTGCCGTTCCTGGTACTGGGCGCCGTGGTGAGTGTCGCGATCAGCAAGCTGGCCACGCCACGCGTCGTTGAACGTCTTGTCCCCCGGTCGGGAGTTCGCGCCGTTCCCGCCGCGGCTTTGGCAAGCATGCTTCTGCCCGGCTGCGAGTGTGCTTCCGTTCCGGTCAGCTCCAGCATGATGCGCCACGGGGTGCCTCGAGCTGCCGCGCTGACGTTCCTTCTCGCAGCACCCGCGGTGAACCCTGTCGTCCTTGTCGCGACCGCGGTCGCGTTTCCCGGACACCCGCAGATGGTGCTGGCCCGGTTCGCCGCAGCCATGCTGAGTGCCGTCACCATGGGTTGGCTCTGGCTGCGCACGGGCACCCGCTGGCTTCCCCAGCCCACGATTCTCACGTCGAGCCACAGCCACGACGCCGGGCTCCTCGCGACGCTCCGACACGACTTTCTCCCCGCCTGCGGCTACCTGATCATCGGCGCTGCGCTGGCCGCCACCGTGAACGTTGCGCTCCCACACTCGATCTTCAGCAGGCTCTCCGGGTTTGTGGTCGTGCTCGCCCTAGCGCTGCTGGCCGTGCTCATCGCTGTCTGCTCCGAAGCAGACGCATTCGTGGCAGCCAGCCTCACCCCGCACCCGCTGGCGCAGCTCGCGTTCATGGTCGTCGGCCCCATGGTCGACCTGAAACTGATCACGACGCAGGTGGGCAGCTTCGGCTCGCGCTTCGCTGCCTTCTTCGCCCCGACTACGTTCGTCGTCGGCCTGGGCGCCGCGCTGCTCGTCGGGAGCGTCCTATTGTGAAGCAGCGACTGCACCCGATGCTGATTCTTGGTCTCGGCACGTACCTGACGTGGACCGTCTGCGACGGCACGTACGTGCGCTACGTCCGACCCGGCATGGCCGTCCCCCTACTTCTGGCCGGCGCAGCGCTATGCCTGCTAGGTATCCCTTGGCTGGCGACGGCGCCCGGCGACGTACAGCCTTTCGGCTCTGCCGGCCACCGGTACGTCGACAATCTCGCTGTACGACTTTCGGCTCCGGGCGGCGCACAACGGCGGCGAGTCTCTGTCGGGCCGCACTGTGCGGCTGACCGGTTTCGTGCTGCGCACCGACTCGGGCTGGGAGCTCGTTCGGCTGCACATCTCCTGCTGCGCAGCTGACGCTTTCGTATCTGCCATCCGGGTACAGGGTGTGCCCGTTCCAGCGGCGAGAGGTCACGACGACGTCTGGGTCACCGTTACTGGCCACCTGGCACAGGACAGCTCCGGAGATGCTGACCCGGTACTTCAGGCCAGCTCGATCAAGCCGGTATCTGCGCCGACCAACCCCTACGAGTGAGGTTGGAGCAGCCCTCCCACCGGGGATAGCCAGGGCTACCGCGGCGGGCGCAGGCGCACGATGTCGCCTGCGCCGACGCGGCCAAACTCCGCCTCAGGCTCAGCGATGAGCTCAGCGATGGCAACCCGGACCGACCTGCCGGAGTACGGGATGCCCGCTTAGGCGAGGTACGCCTCCACGGCCGTGCGCCGCGTCGCTGCGCCCCGCTGCCCCTCGGGCAAGAGCTCTCGCAACGCGACCCGCACCGGCTCCGTAGCCCTCGTTCTGCCGGCCTGCTCCGTCGCAGCTGCCGAAGCTGCCGCAGAAATGTTCGCCGTCCGCAGCCTGTATAGGCCGGGCCGCAGGGCGGCCAGTTCGCCGTGCTCTGCGAGCGCTTCGGCCCGTAGTGCGAGCTTCAGGGTCGTCGGCATGTAGTCGAACCCGAGCTCACGCACCCGGTTCTGGACCATGGCGGGGTTGAAGATGGTCTCGCCTGCGGCCGCCAGGTCGTGCGCCGCCTGGCGTACCGCGGCGAAGGCGCTGTCCTTGCGTCGAGACCGGGCGAACCTTTCCTGCCGAGCCTGCTTGACGGCCCGGACATCCAGGGGACTGTGCTCGTACAGGAAGTGAGAGCCGCCGGTTTGCACACCGTCGCTTTCACTCCACTCGAGTTGCGAGTGAGCCGTTGCTGATGGTGCCATGCGGGGCGAGATGAGCCAGTACCGCATCGCGGAGGTCGCCGTCACGGAGACCGATGTCGAACTGACGCTTGCCAACGGGGTGCGACTGGCCGAGCCTATCCGTCGGTACGTCCGGTTGGAGCAGGCGGAGCCGGCGCAGCGGCAGCGGTGGGCGCTGACCGAAGACGAGCACGGCGTGAACTGGCCCGGCCTGGTCGAATCCACTACTTCGGGCGTCGTGACTGTGTGGAGTCTTTTACAGGACCGGCTCTACGAGGCCGCGCTGGACGGCCTGAAGCAGGTCGGCTGGCAGCCGAACGGCTTGCCGCCCGCGATCGTGAACTGGTCGTGCTCTGGCGTGCTGAGGCCGACATCTACAACGGCGGCTTCATGCAGTTCCTGTGCAATTGGGGCGAACCGAACTGCCGGGCCGCGATCGCGGCGTACGACGCACTCGGCGCCTCAGAATCCGCTCGGCTGGCCCGCGCCATGTTTGCCGTCGTAGAGCACTACGGGCAGAGCGTGGAGGTGGTCTCGCTTGCCGGCCTCCCAGCGATCCTCACCGACGATGAGCACGAGCAGCTCCAGACCCTCGACGAATGCTGTTGGACGGATCCTGACGGTCTCGCCCGGCTCGTCGTTGAGCACTACGACACGCCGTACCTAACGTCCGTGGTCAGAACACCTAGGTCAGTCATCGATGCCTTCTCAGCGGGTGGCACGCAAGCACTGGTAGTTGCCGCTCGCGCCAAGAAGACGTTAGCGACGTTGCTCTGGGTCAACGGTGTACGCATGGCCGAGATCGAGGCGTTCGTGATGCAGCACTACTTCGATCGCAATGCCAGCGGGCCTATCGGCGCGGTGGTCAACCGAACGCGCGATGTCGTCGAGACAATCATGGAAATAGCGGTCGTCCTCCATCCAACGGCCGTACTGAATCAGGAGTGCAGCGATCTAGCACTCGACTGGAGCTAGGCGTGCCCCAAGGTTGCGTTGAGCTCGCGCGTGCGGGCGCAGACCTCACCCGCGACGATTACCGCGGACTCTTGGAGGCCGGACTTCTTTCGGGAGATGTGGCAACGCTCGCTGAGACGGACGATCAGACAGTTCTTGCCGTGCTCCAAGGTGATCGCGCGAGACTCGAATCGCTGAACGCAGCACTTGAGAGCATTACCTCGACCGCCAAGACACCAACCCTCGACGATCTGTTGCCTCCCACTGAGGAGCATGACCAGTAGTCCTGTGTGCTGACGGCGAAGGCCTTCCGAGGCTGACCCAGTCTCCTGTCCATCCGAGGTGGTCGACGATCCGACTGCTCCGACCTGACAGCCTTCCGGCCCGACCATAGACTCGATGTCGATGAGGTCGAGCAATACGCAGTCTCGGCGGCCGGTATGCGCGTCAGTCGGTCGCCTGCTCGTCATGCTCGCAGCGCTCGCGGGTCTGTTCGCCATGCACGGTCTGTCAGAGCACGGCACGTCCGGACATGGATACATGGAAGACATGCCAACGCTTGCCATGTCGGCCGTCGAGCACAACGCCACGGCAGTAGGAGCGCTTGACCAACTCGACGCCATAGTCAGTGCGCCGATGGAGCACAACATGGGGTCGATGGGCCTCTGCCTAGCTGTCCTGGGCGTTGCACTCTTGCTCTGGCTTCTACGCATCACCAACAAGCAGCGAGCCTGGCTGTACAGGTTCCGCACCTTCGTTACAGCGATCCCAGCGCTGGCACGCGCCCCGGATCCACCCGACCTGTACCAACTCTCTATTCAGCGCTGCTGACAGGCGCCACTTCCAGGCCACCTGCCGACTACTGGCAGGACGGCCTGGTGCTGATGCATGCCTACCCATCAACGTTGAAAGCGAGACACCAATGCACGCCAGACACGCCACTCGATGCATCGCCGTCGGGATAGCCACGGTCGCTCTGAGCCTCGGACTCGTTGCCTGTGGCGACGACTCAGACAGCGACACTGCAAGCCAGAGCTCTGACAGCCAAACAGCCTCGAACGGCGACGTCTTCAACGACGCCGATGTCACGTTCGCGACTGACATGATCCCGCACCACGCCCAGGCCATTCAGATGGTCACGCTCACAGATGGACGGACGCTCGATCCGGAAGTGCAACAGCTCGCTACCGAGATCCGGGACGCGCAAGCGCCCGAGGTCGAGACGATGGTCGACTGGCTGACAGCTTGGGGCAAGGAAGTCCCTGAGACGTCGCTGGACCACACCAACGCCGGTCACGACATGAGCGAGATGCCAGAGATAGAAGGCATGGACGACATGCCCGGCATGATGAGTGCCGAGGACATGCAGGCCTTAGCAGACGCTCCGGATGCCGAGTTCCAGACCATGTGGCTCGAGATGATGAAGGAGCATCACGAGGGCGCGATCGAGATGGCGCAGACCGAGCAGGATGCAGGCAAGTTCGCCGATGCCCTTTCTCTCGCGGAGTCGATCGTGACCGCGCAGGAAGCCGAGATCGAGCAGATCGATCAGTTGCTCGGCAGCTAACTGATCTCTAGGCCTGGGGCGGTGTCGCGTTTGTGCGCGGCACCGCCCCTGTCACTGCTCGGGGTACCCCCTGGGGGTACTTGTAATATCCGCACGTCCGTGCGAATATACGTATATGCCCTCAGCGACTCACAGCCATCCCGTCGACGCCGCGAGCGTCACGCAAGCCCAGGCAGCAGGACTCTCGCTGCCGGAGGGCGAGCAACTTGCTCGCCTACTTGGTCTGCTTGCCGACCCAATCCGAGTGCGGATGCTCTTCTGCCTCGTCTCGGTCGACGAGCTGTGCGTCGGTGATCTCGCCATGGCGTTGGACATCTCTATGGACCAGTCGTCCTACGCACTCAAGCAGCTCAAGACGTCCGGACTAGTCCAGTCCCGCCGTGATGGCCGCGTCATGTACTACCGGCTGGCCGATGGGTTCCCACACCAGCTGCTGGACCACTGCCTACGGCAACTACTCACGTTCGCTAACAAGGAGGGCAGCTCATGACCACGTATCACCACGAACACGAAGAGGTCGCGCACGGCCTGAAGCACTCGACGAACAGCGGCGACTGCTGCGTCCCGGGTGGCGACGGCAGCACGTGTGACCACGAGGGTCACACCGATCATGCTGGTCACGAGCAGCACGCCGCGCACGACCTCCACTCCCATCACGACATGGGCAGCGTTAACAAGATGGCAGTTAGCGCCACGCTGCACTGCCTGACGGGGTGTGCCATCGGTGAGATCGCCGGCCTCATGATCGGCACCGCAATTGGCCTCAGCACTGGCTGGACCATCGTGCTGGCTGTCGCGCTGGCATTCTTGTTCGGCTACACGCTCTCAACGCTGCCGTTGCTCAAGGCTGGGCTTGGTGTTGGTGCAGCGCTATCTGTCGTGTTGGCCGCTGACACGCTCTCGATTGCGACCATGGAGATCGTCGACAACGCGGTGATGGCGATCATTCCGGGTGCCATGGATGCCGGACTCGTCAACGTAATCTTCTGGGTCGGCATGATGATCGCGCTGACGGTCGCCTTCTTCGCCGCCTGGCCGGTCAACCGCTACCTCTTGCAGCGAGGCAAGGGTCACGCCCTGACCCACGAGTACCACGGCGCGACATCCGTTTCGACCGGCCTGCGCCGGTTCATCCCGAGCTTCTCGACCGGCGCGTTGGTCGCGACCATCGCGGCGTTCATGCTCGGCGGCTTGGTCGTCTCAATCGCGGACGAGATGAAGACTGGCGACAGCGGTGGCGGTCATGCCGCACAGGTGGTCCATGAGTAATGCCCTGAGCCTCGGCCGTCGTGTCATGGTCGCCGTGCTGCTGGCGGTGGGACTGGCGCTCATGAACGGCGGACCGGTTCGGGCGATGGCGTGTGTCGGCACGTCTGAGATGAGCCAATCGGCACGCGCCAGCCATGGCCAGACCGATCACTTGTCTCACAATCAGCGCAGCGCCCTCGATCACACACAGCACCACCCGGTCGCCGACCAGCCGGTCACGTCGTCTGGCCAGGAGGCTTGCGTCGCGGGCACCGCCTTAATCAGTGACGGTGGAGCGCCCCCGGGGCCCGACCAACATGCGCTGGCGGTTCGGGCGGACGCACCAGTACCAGCCACAGCGTCTGCTGTCTCGCCGGCAACCGGGCGTCATCCGCCAGCCCCTCCGAGTGAGGTGTGGAGCAACGACGCAAACCACGCACTCAAGACTCGGAGGTCTTCGAATGACGCACGCTACCCATCCCAACGCGACGCTGACTCCTGCCGGGCGTCTGAAGATGGCGCGGCTGGTGGTGAAGAAGGGCTGGACCGAGGCGTTGGCGGCCGAGCGGTTCTCGGTCAGCATCACCACGGTGCGCCGCTGGGCCGCGCGCTACCGCGACGCGCGCGAGCGGGGTCTACCGCCGTTGGCGGCGATGCAGGACCGGTCTTCGCGTCCTGCCAGCTGTCCGCACCAGCTGCCGCGGCGGGTCGAGCGGCGCATCCTCGGGCTGAGGATCTCACGGCGCTGGGGGCCGGCCCGGATCGCCTACCGGCTGGGGCTGAACCCCTCCACGGTCCACAAGGTGCTGCAGCGCTACGACTGCCCGCGGTTGAAGTCGACCGACCCGGCCACCGGGACCCGGGTCAAGTGGGCGCGAGCCAAGGTCCACCACTACGTGCACGCCGCACCCGGTGACCTGGTCCACGTCGACATCAAGAAGCTGGGCCGCATCCCTGACGGCGGTGGGTGGCGAGTCCACGGCCGAAACTCGGCCCAGGCCCGACGCGTCCACGCCGTACGTGACCGGGCCGCCCGCGCCGGTGCGCCCGCCTCGCGCGGCTACGTCTACCTGCACCACGCGGTCGATGACCACTCGCGGCTGGCCTACTCCGAGATCCATGCCGATGAGCGCAAGGAGACCGCCGTGGCGTTCTGGAAGCGCGCGGTCAGGTTCTTCCGAACGCACGGCATCACCGTGCGCCGGGTCCTGACCGACAACGGCTCCTGCTACCGCTCGAAAGCCTGGGCAAAAGCCCTGGGCAAGAAGATCAAGCACAAGCGGACCCGCCGCCCCTATCGCCCCCAGACCAACGGCAAGGTCGAGCGGTTCAACCGCACCCTGCTCGAAGAATGGGCCTACGCCGGCGAGTACCGCTCAGAAGCCGAACGCGCCGCGGCCTACGGCGACTGGCCGCACTTCTACAATCACCACCGCGGCCACAGCTCGCTCAAGGGCAAGTCACCCATCGACCTCGTGCCCAACGTCCCCGGACAGAACACCTAAGTCGCCCGACGGCGTCCCGGGCGCGGTGGTGGACGGCCTCCTCCATGTCAGCCGGGGCGACACCCGTCCGGGAACGGCGAGCCGGAAACGAGTGATGGAAGAAAACGCATACAGACAGAGTTATGTGTGTACGATCTCGTTCAGGGAGGTGAGCACAGATGGAGACTCTGACGCCGAAGGACGCCGCAGCGGCGGGCCTGTCGCCGAGTGCGCTCTACCGCGCCGCCCAGGACGGCCGCTACGAGAAGATCGCGCGCGGCATCTACCGGGACGCTGCCGCGGCGGCCGCGGACTGGGACTGGATAGAGGCTGCGACTCGGCGCACGGACGCCACCATCTGCCTCAGCTCCGCTCTCGCCCGCTACGACCTCATCGACGCCATCCCGGCCGCGCTGGACATCGCCATCCCGCGCGGTGCACGCATCCCGGCCACCCAAGCGGCAATCAAGTGGCACCTGTTCGACGCCAAGACGTTCGACATCGGCCGCGAAACCATTCCGATCCCCGGCTCGGACCTCACCATCGGCATCTACACCCCGGAGCGGTGCATCGCTGACGCGTTCCGGCTGCGCGGAGAGACCGGCTACGACTTGGGTCGCGACGCGCTGCGCGAGTGGCTGCGCCGCGGTGGCAAGCCTGCCACGCTCATCCAGGTCGCCCAGCGGCTGCCCAGGGCGAGCGGGCCGATCCGCGCGATGCTGGAGGCCATCGGGTGAACCCCGACGAGTCTACCGGCAGATCCAGAAGGCCGCGCGCACCGCGGGCGCCGATACCGGTCGCCCCGTCCCCACCGCCGAGTACCTGACCCGGCATGCGCTGGAGTCCTTCCTCGACCGGCTCACTAAGACGCCGTACGCCGACCAGTTCGTCCTGAAGGGCGGGATCCTCTTCGCCGCGTACGGCGCTCGCCGCCCCACCAGGGACGTCGACTCCGAGGCGATCGGCGCGACCGTCTCGGCTGAGAACCTCGCCGAGACTACGTCGACGTCGCTCGACTCGCGGACATCGACAACATCGAAGCGGACCTGCTTCTGGAGTCAGCTCAAGCGGTCGCGGACTACCGGGGCGTGACGCTCGAGCCCGTCGGGCCTCTCCTCGACGGCTACGGGAAGATCGCCCAGGCCAAGTGGGCCGCGTGGCGACGCAAGGAGGGGCTGGAGGACATCTGCGACGAGGGCCTCGATACCCAGGTCGCTGCGGTGGCGGCCATCCTCGATCCGGTCTTCGCCCGAGCAGCCGATAGGCGTGGCGCGTAGGAGCGACGCGCAGCCCGCTCAGGGCACCCGCAGATACGACGTCCTCGCGGACCGAGTCCGGGAGAGCGTCAGAGCATGCCGAGCGCGCGGGCCCGGTCGATGTCGAGGTTGCCCTGGGCGTTGAGCGGGAGGTAGGGAAGTGCGAGCGCTTCTTCCATGGTCGCCACGGACACGACCTTCGCGCAGCCGCCGCGCTTGAGGGCCGCGTCGGCTTCCAGTTGGTCGATCTCGCCGACGTAGATCAGGTAGCCGGCGCCCAGGTCGCGGTTGACGAACCGGCAGAAGAAGTTCTCGAAGTCGCTGCGGACGGCGGCATCGGCGGTGGCGATGATCTTGTTCGAGCCCTCTTCGGCGTACACGTCGTCGAAGCCGTCACCGGGGATGAGGGTGTCGTTGCCGGCGTCGCCGGTCACGCTGTCGTTGCCGGCGCCCATCCAGATGATGTCGTCGCCATCGCCGCCGTCTCCGATGTCGTCGCCGTCGCCCAGGTCGAGGAAGTCGGCGCCCGGGCCGCCGGAGAGGTGGTCGTTGCCGGCCTCGCCGTACAGGGTGTCGTTGCCGTCGATGCCGATGATCGTGTCGTCACCATCGCCACCGTGTGCGACGTCGTCGCCGGTGCCGCCCATCAGCCGGTCCGCACCCGGGCCGCCGTCGAGCGAGTCGTTGCCACTGCCGCCGTTGAGGCTGTCGCTGCCGTCGCCGCCGACCAACTCGTCGTTACCGGCGTTGCCTTGGATGTTGTCGTTGCCGGTGCCGCCGTCGAGGTAGTCGTTGCCGCCGCCACCTCCGAGGGTGTCGTCACCGTCCTGGCCGAACAGGTCGTCCGCGCCCGGCCCGCCGCGGGCCTGGTCGCGGCCGAAGCCGGCGTAGATGGTGTCGTCGCCCGCCATCGATTTGATGATGTCGTTGCCGCCCTTGGCCTCGATCACGTCGCTGCCGGGCGTGCCCTTGAAGACGTCGGAGCGGCCGCTGCCGGTGAGCTTCTTGGCCTCGGCAGCGGGCGCGCCGAGCGCGAGCGCGAGGGCGACAGCAGAGATGGCGGTAGCCAGGGTGGTGGGGAAGCGGGGGTGCACAGAAGCCTCACGGGTAGCGACGACGGATAGGGCCGGGGGTATTCAGGACGCTATCCAGCGAGGTGGGTCCGTGTGTGGGAAACGGGAGAACACTGGGGGCACCGACTGTGCGCGGAGCGGCCAGTGCAGTGGCCGATCGTCCGGTATCCCGCGTCAGGCCTAGGGTGACGCGACTCTCCCGAAACTTCTGACGCTCGGAACTCTTATGTCCCTTGCACCTCGTGCGCCTCTTGTGCCCCACGTGTCCCTGAGCCAGCCAACTGTCTAGTCAGGTCGGGCCGGATCATGGTCATGCCGCCAGCGCCGGCGCCCGGTTCGCCGAGCGCGGCGAGGCGGGCACCGGCGTGCGCCAGCCCGATCCGTTCCCGGATCAGCCGCGCCGGGTCGAGGATGCCGTCCGCCACTCGCGCGGGCAGTTCTGGGTAGTCGGAAGCCGGCATGCCGTGGCTGCCGAGCAGTTGAAGCTCCTGGGCGAGGACCCGGCCCATGTCTACCGGAGGGTGCGCATCGTCGCCGCTGAGGAGTCCGACCTGGACGTGTCGGCCGCGCGGCCGTAGCGACGCCACTGCCAGCGCGAGGTTGCGGCGGTCGCCGTACGCGTCGATCGACACCTCGGCGCCGCCGTCCGTGAGGTCCGCCAGCGCATCGCCTGGATCTGCGCTGCCTACTGAAATGGCGCCAAGCTGCTCGGCGAGCGCCAGGGACGCCGGGTCGGGGTCGAGCGCCAGGACCCGGGCACCGAGCGCGACGGCGACCATCACCGCCGACAGCCCGACGCCACCGCAGCCGTGTACGACGACCGTCTCGCCCGCCTGGACCCGGCCGACGTGCGTCACGGCGCGGTAGGCGGTGGCGAAGCGGCACCCGAGGCTGGCCGCCACCTCGGTCGGCACCTCGTCGGGCACCCGGACCAGGTTGAGGTCGGCTCGCGGGAGTGCGACCAGCTCCGCGAACGAGCCCCACTGGGTGAACCCGGGCTGCCGCTGGTCCTCACAGACCTGCGCGTCGCCGCGAGAACAGGAGCGGCATCGACCGCACGCGAGAACGAACGGCGTGGTGACCCGATCGCCGACGTGCCAAGCGGTCACCTGCGGTCCGATCTCGACCACGGTGCCGGCGAGCTCGTGGCCGGGTATGTGCGGCAGCGAGATGTCGTCGTCATGACCCATCCACCCGTGCCAATCGCTGCGGCACAGTCCCGTCGCCTCCACGGCGACGATCACGCCGTCGGGCGGGCACGAGGGATCCGGCGTACGAGTGAGGGCGGGTGGCGCGCCGAACGCTTCGATCAGTACGGCGCGCATGCCCCTCACCCTAGGCAGTGGTCTTGTCTGGCGGCGTGTAGAGGGATTTCAGGTGTGCGCTTGCGGGCCAGTTCTGCGGCTGAACCGCGGTTACGTTTGGCTGGGTGCGCTGGACCCTGTTGTCGCGACGCTGTTCATAGGAGGGTGAGGCCATGGTCGCCGCCGATCGTCGCTGGTGGCCCGGGCCGTTCGACGTCGAGACCTTCGCGATGGATGCGGTCGGCCGAGTCTGCGATGCCGTCGGTCAGGTCCGCGTCGCCGGTCGCAGAGTGGAGCGTGACGTCTCGGGGCACGGCGCAGCTGTGGCGTCCTGGGCGTGATGGCAGCGCGCACTGGACCGGATCCGGGTCTCTGGGCCGCATTCCCGAGGATGCTCACCGCGGGCGTGCGGCCCAGCGGTGTACTGCCCGCTCTGGGCACCAGTTCGTCGGTCGGGCGCCTCATCCAAGACAGCTACGCCCGTCGGTGGGGGAGTGTTGTCGTGGATGACGGAGAGGTTCTCGAGATTCCATACCGGCACGGTGACACCCGTCTGCCGGCCTCGATGCCGGAGGCAGTTCGGCATGCGTGGCTGACCCGGGCTCTGGACGGCCGGGTCCGACAGCGAGCGCTGGCCGGCCTCGTCCGCGACCCGATGCCGTGGCATGTCCCGTTCGTCGTCCAGCTCTGCGGTGAGTACGTGGTCGACGTCGCGCGAGACGTCCTGGACTACGTACAGGGTTCACTTGCGACGGACCGGGCCACGGTGGCGGCGTACGGGCGGTTCTGGCGTGACAACCCGCAGTTCGTCGCGCTCACGCATGCCAGAGCCGCGAGCTACTGGAACGCTTACCACCGCGGACACAGCAGCTTGGCGGACTACCCGCCTCGTCTAGCTTTGCTGGAGATTGAGCTTTGTATCGACAAGGCGGTGCGGCCATCGAAGGTCAGTCCCGGCTGATCGTGACCTCGGACGGGTCGGCGATGTCGACCCGCCAGGTGTATTCGTTCGTGGTCTGGGCGAGGAGGGAACTGCCGTCGCACGTTGCGCTCGCGAACGGGTTCGAGTGCATGCTGGTCAGCACCCACGCAGGCAGGTCTGGCTCATCGAGCGGCGCCGCGCTGAGCCAACCGATCGACCCGTGGCCCGTGGACGCGCCGCCGGGCCACTGCAATCTGATGATCTCGTCATATCAGAGCGTATTCTCAGAGACCACAGGCGGTTATTCTGCTAATTTGATGAAAGCATCAGATTTTAAGCAATCAACCCATCTTGAGATCGCACGTCCGTGCTGATCTGACGAGATCATCAGATGTGGAGGTGATGTCGGTGGCGTTGCAGCGTCGTTCGCGAGCCTCGGCGGCCGCCGTGGCGCGAGAACGCGGTCGACTTGCCGCCGTGGTCGCGGCCCGGCGTAACGAACTCGGCCTCACCCAGGTCGAGCTCGGCGATCTCGCAGGAGTCTCGTACCGGATCGTCCACAACCTGGAGGCGGGCCGTACGGAGATATCGCTCGAGCGGTTGTTGGCCATCCTCGACACCCTGGGGCTCCGCCTGGTCCTCGACCGTGGCGCAGCCTCCGTGGTCGTCATCTCCAACGCGGTGGCCCACCAGTACGCCATTGACCTGCCGGACGGCGTAGGCAACGACACCTCGGACGAGTCGTGACTGAGCTCGAATCGGAAGAGCTCAAGATTGTCACGCGGGCCGATGTGTACAAGGCGGACCGGCTCGCCGGACACCTCAGCCGCAACGCCAGCGGTGGGGTCGACTTCACCTACACGGACGAGTGGGTGGCTGCTGGAGGTCCGCGGGTCGCCACCACGCTGCCGGTGAAGCGGGAGCCGGTCGTGACCGCGGCCGGCGCAGTCCCGCCGTTCTTCGCCGGGCTGCTTCCGGAGGGTCGCCGACTCGGCGCCCTCCGCCGAAGCGTGAAGACCTCGCCCGACGACGAGCTCACCCTCGTGCTGGCTGTGGGCGGCGACACTGTCGGTGACGTCCGGATCGTGCCGGCCGGCCAGAGCCTCCAGCCGGTGCGATCCCGGCTACAGGTCGAGAACTTCGACCAGGTGCGATTCGCCGACCTGCTCGCCGAGCTGGACATACGCGTGGATCGGGTCGGCCTTCCAGGCGTTCAGGACAAAGTCAGTGCCGCGATGCTCAACGTGCCGATCACGACAGCGGGCTCCCAGCTGTTGTTGAAGCTGAACCCGCGTGAGTTCAAGCATCTGGTGGAGAACGAGGCGTTCTTCCTGGGCGCTGCTCGCATGGCCGGCATCGGCACGGTGGACTGGAGCCTGGTCCGCGACGGTGAAGGAGAGCCTGGCCTGGCCGTCACCAGATTTGACCGGGTTGCCGTAGACGGCCGCTTGGCGTCGCTCGCGGTTGAGGACGGCTGTCAGGTCCTCGGCCTGTACCCATCCGCGAAGTACAGCGTGACGACAGAGGATCTGCTCGCGGCATTGTCGGCCGTGTGCGAGGCCCCGGTACCTGCCGCGGCGCAGTTCCTCGCCCAGGCAGCGTTCGCCTACCTCACCGGCAACGGCGATGCGCACGCGAAGAACTTCTCGGTGCTGCAGGATGCCTCCGGCCGGTGGCAGCCCGCGCCGGCGTACGACCTCCCGAGCTCTCAACCGTACGGCGACACCACAATGGCGTTGTCGGTCGGCGGCAGGCGGGACGGGAACATCACCGGTGCTCGGTATGTGGCTCTGGGCGAACATCTCGGTGTGCGTGGTCGGGCCGGGCGCACGATCGTCGATCGTGTCGCGGCCTCGACCGACGGGTGGCTCGATGGAGTCAACGAGCTCCCGTTCGACCGGGGCGCGATCAAGAAGCTGAAACGGGTGATCCAGCACCGGCAGAAGATGCTGCAGACGGGGTAGCGGACTGGCCGCCCTGGGTCAGCTCGCGGTGGCGATGCCGAGGCCCGCTATCCGGACGAGCCGCGCGTTGGCCGTCACGATCCGCAGCTTGCCCGAGCGAGCGGCGGGGAACGGCGCGAGGGGCACGATCGCGGAGTCGCCCTTCGCGCCCTTGAGGCTCACCACTCCGACCAGTCGGCCGCCCAGGAACACCTTGACCCGGCCTGCGTGTGGCGATCTGCCGACCACGAGCGCCAGTTGGGTGGCGTCCGTGACCGTGGCGATCAGTGCCTCGCCCTTGGCGCGAGTGGCCCAGGCCGACCCGAACACCGCATGGGTGCCGCTGCGCTTCCAGCCGTGGCCCTTCGTCGTCCAAGCGTTGGCGTCTTTCGGGACGGTGAACACCACGCGCACCGGTGTCGGGTCGAACTGACCGGACCGGGTGGCTGCAATGGTCATCACGTGGGTGGTCGGGCTGAGACCGGAGACGGGGTACGGCGACGCGCACGGCACCGGCGTACCCGCGTCGAGGGTGCACACGAACGTGGCGCCAGCCGGTGCGGAGGAGAAGGCGAAGGTCGTCGAGGTGGCCAGTAGCCAGGCGCCGGGGCCGTTGGTCAGCGTGGTGTCAGGTGCCGGCGTGGTGACGGGCGCCGGGTCGCGCGTCGGCGACGGGTCGGGCGTCGGCGAGATGTCGGGCGATGTCGGCGTCACAGTGAGCGTGACCGGTTGCGCAGTCTCGCCCGTGAAGCTTCCGTCCACGCGCACCGCGACTCGGACGCTCCGGGCTGCGGTCCACGGGCAGCTCGCCGTACCGTCTGTCGCCACCGCCGCGGTGCACAACTCCACGTCATGGTCAGTGTCGAGGAACGTCACAGTCGCTCTGCTCACGTCGCCCGGACGATCGTCGTTCTGCTCGAGCTTCGCGGACAGTTCCACCTGCTGACCTGCCCGGGCCGAGGTCGGACCGTCGTACGCCACAGTCGCGTCCTCTCGGGTGATGACCACGGTCACCGGGACTTCGAGCCGCTCGGTCCTGTCGCTGATTCGGATCGACAGCGGGTACGTCGCGGGCGCGAGCTTCTCGATGCCGGTCAGGATCCACGTCGTGCCGCCCTCGGTTGCGGTCGGCGTGAGTGCGAGGTCCTTCGGGCGCGTGGCGCCGACCAGGGTTGCGGAGAGTCTGGCCCCGGCGCGGTCGGACCCGGCTGAGACGGTCACGTCGACACCGTCGGAGTACTGCGCCTCCACGCGGGCCGACGCGGGCCGGGTGATCGACAGACCTTTCGGTGGTGTGACCGTCAGCGGGCTCTGGGACCGACCGGTGAACCGCCCGCCGACCGTCACCCGGACGGTCCTGGTGTGGTCGGCGGTGTAGTCGCAGCGGGCCGTGCCGACGGCCTTGTTCGCCGAGGCCTGGGTGACGGTGGCGAGGCACAGCACCACCTCGGGGTGGTCGGCGTCGGTGAACGTCACAGTCGCAGTGCCGAGGTCACCTGCCGACTCGCGGTCCTGGGTGACCAGGGCGGACAGGCTGACCGGCCAGCCCTCGGTCGCGGTCGTCGGACCGGTATACGTCGGCTTCGCGTTCTCCGCGGTGACGATGATCGTCAATGGGAGCTCGGTCGTCTGAACACCGTCGCTGATCGAGAACGTGACCGGGAAGCTGCCGAGCGGACCAGTCACGGTGCCCGCGATCTTCCACGCGACGCCCGTCGTGGACGTGGACGGCTCGAAGGTCAGCCCCGCTGGCAACGTCCCGTTCTCGAGCTTGGCCGACAGTGTGGCTCCGGCGCGGTCGGACGTCGCAGAGAAGATCGCTTCGAACGGATCGGAGTACTGCGCCGTGAGCGCGTCCGCCGCGGCCTTCACGATCGACAGGCCTTGCGGCGGAGTGACGGTGAGCAGGTGCGTCGTCTCTCCCGCGAATCGACCACCGACGGTGACCCGGATGGTGCGGGTGCGGTCGGCGGTGTAGTCGCAGCGGGCCGAGCCGACAGCTTTGCTCGCACCATCGCTCACGACGTTGGCGCGGCACAGCACGACGTCGGGGTGGTCGGCGTCGACGAACGTCACGGTCGCGGTGTCGAGGTCGCCAGGTGTGTCGTCGTCCTGGGCGACCCGGGCGGACAGGGTGACCGGCCAACCCTGGACCGCGGTGTCTGGTCCCAGGTACGTCGGGGTCGCCTGCTCGGCGTTCGTCAGCAACCTCAGTGGTACCTCTCTCGTCTGGACGCCGTCGCTAACCGCGAGCAGGACCCGTTCAACGCCGGGCGGCCCGGTCATGCTGCCCGCGATCTTCCATGCGGCGCCAGTCGCAGCCGAGGTCCGCATGAGGTTCACGCCGGCCGGCAGTTCGCCGTGCACGACCTTGGCCGAGAACGACGCGCCGACCCGATCGGAGGTTGCCGAGACGAGGGCCTCGAACGCGTCGGAGTACGCCGCCTCGATCTGCGTGCTGGGCGCGGTCACCACGAGACCCTCGACGGCGCGCACCTGGAGGGCCGTGTCGCGCGTTGTGTGGCCGGTGTAGTTGCCGCCGACGTCCACCCGCACCTGGTAAACGCGGGGCGCCTTCGTCGGAGGCGGCCCCATGAGATAGGTGCACGAGGCGGTGCCGTCGGCGGCCACCGGCGCCGTGCACAAGGTCCGGTAGTCCACGGTGTCGGTGAAGGTCGCTGTCGCCGTACGCAGGTCCCCGTCGTGCGCGCCTCCTGGTCGTACGGTTGCGCTCAGGGTCAGCTCGGTGCCGCTCTTCTCCACCGCTACGGCAGTCGGCCCGGTGTACTGCGCCGAGACGGGTATCGGCGTCACGGCCATGGTGAAGGTGACGGGCTGGTGAGTGACGCCGTCGGTCACGTCGATGGTCACCGGATAGGTGCCCACCTTGCCGGTCACGGCACCCGCGAGCCGGAAATGCACCTCGCCGGCCACGTCTCCGGGTGCGCTCTCAGCACGGCGGTCCAGGGTGACGCCGGCTGGCAGCCCCGTGGCCGTCGCCGTCAGCCGAGTGGAGTCGGCGAGCCCGGACGACGCGTCGAGCGTCCACGGCGGGACCGTGTTGCTGTAGGGCACCGTAAGCGATGTCCGGAACTCGTTCCTGTCGATCCGGAGGCCAGAGGTCTGGATGCTGACGCCGTCGAGGGCCACGGCGTTGTCGCCCGGCGAGGGCTTGGTGTACTCGAAGGTCAGCGTGTGCGTTCCGCCGTTGGTCGACCTGCTCAGGTCCACGGTCCGGAGTCGATAACTGTGGCTGGGCTTGGCCGTCTGGTCGATCCGGTCGACCTGGCGGCCGTCGATGAGCACCCTCAGCCGGCCGTCGTACGGCGCCGCGCTTCGACCGTTGAGGTAGGCGTAGGTGAGCGTCGACTCCCGCCTCGCGGGGAGGCGTATCTCCTGCGAGATCGAGGCGGTGCGCTGGCTCGCGTCGGTGCTGCGGCTCACAAACCCGGCCCACCCGGAGCCGGCGTACGACTTGAAATCGGCAGATCCCGCACCGACGGAGAACGGCGAGCCGGCCGCGGTGCCCGTGGTCGTCCACGCGTCGTTGGTCAGCGGGGATCCGGACGAGGTCTCGAAGCCGCCGTCTCGGAGCAGCTCGGTCGGTCCGCTACCCGTCGGTGGATCGGAGAGCTCGATGTCGACGTCGTCGATGGCGAGGTCGTGCAGGCTGTCGGCCCAGCTGAGGTAGCGGAACATGATCACGTGCTCCTCGCCGTCCGCGAACGGTCTGAGGTCCGCGGTCCGGAGCTCGTAGCCGTCTGTAGCCATGCCCTGCCGATGATCGGCGATGACCTGGTCATCGACCACCAGTTCGAGCGACGCGAGTGCCGCCAGGCCGAGCCCCGCGTTCGGCTCGGGGTCCGTGGTATCGCCTGGACTGTCGGCGAGCCCGTAGGACAGCGTCGCGACAGAGCTCTCCGGAATGACGACCCGCTGGGCGAGCCAGCCGGTATGGGTCGTGCCATCTGCCGGTACCGTGCCGCGGAACCCGGCCCACCCATTGCCGGTGCGCGGCGACCGGGCAGGTCTTGAGCCGGCGCAGCCCGCGGTACACAAAGGCGAGTCGTAGACGCTGTCGTCGCCCAGCCACGGCGAGGAGGTCGCCTCGAACCCGCCGTCCTGAAGCGTCGCTCCGGTCGTCGGTAGTTGGCGCGCCTGAACGCTCACGTCGTCCAGCAGCATGACGTTGATCCCGGTCGTCGACTTGGAGTACTGGAACTTCAGCGTGTGCGACTCGCCGTCCGCGAACGCGGTGAGGTCGACGGTCACGCGGGTCCAGTCGTACGCCTTGTCCTCCGCGGCGACCTGCTTGTGGTACTTGAGCGGGTGCCCGTCGAGCAGCACGTCGACGTAGCCGCCGTACGGCTCGAACAGGCTGCGGCCCTGTCGGAAGTCGTAGCTCAGCGTCACGACCCGGCCCGCAGGCAGCACCAACGACTGGTAGACCGACCCGAAGACGGACAGCTCACTGAACGACTCGAACTTCACGAAGCCGTTGCCCTCGTGGGAGATGTCGTAGAAGTCCCTGGGGCAGTAGTCGTTCGAGCAGAGTGGGTTGGTGCCGCTCGTCGACCAGTACGGGTTGCTGTTCTTGGTGTTGGTGTTGTTGAACTTGCCGGTCTCCTCGAAGCCTCCGTCCTTGATCAGTTCGACCGGCGCCTCGGGATCGTCGGCGCCGGTGGCTGTGGTCGAGGCAGCGGTCGCTGTGTGAGGTACGGCGACCGCGAGCGTCACGGAGGTCGCGAGCCCGATCACGACGAGGGCCAGGGCGAGCAGAAGGGAACGCACGATCGAGGACGCTAGGCAGCCGGCGAGGCATCCGGCCGTCACAGAGCGCAGTCTCGATGCGTTGTCGTACCGGTCATGTAGTGCGTCTGGTTGGCGGCCATCTCGGGTTCACCGACCGTTTGCCGAAGGGTCGAAGCGCGGTCATGTGGCGGCGACTCCGTGCGCGCTGAGTCGACCGAACTGCCCGTCGCTCACCGGAGACTGGAGCGTGGCGGAAGACTCCGGGAACACCGCTGCCCAGCGCCCCAAGCGCCGCGGTCGCGCGCGCCGGCGTCACGTGCTCGCAACGGTGCTGCTGTCCACGCTGCTGGTGCTCGGCCTCGTCGTCGGACTGTCGACGACGTACCTCTACCGCCACCTCAACGGCAATCTCACCGTGGTCGACATCGACCGACAGCTCTACGATCGGCCGCCGACGGTGCACATCGACGCTCCGCATCAGCCGCTCAACATCTTGGTGATGGGCTCGGACTCGCGTGACTGCGATGGCTGCCAGATCGACGGCGAGTCGGGCGGCGGATCCGACACGACGATCCTGTTCCACCTCTCCGCGGACCGGCAGTCGGCGTACGGCGTCTCGATCCCGCGCGACTCGCTCGTCGACCGGCCTGACTGCAAGGACGACGACGGCGAGATCATCCCGGGCGCATCCGATCAGATGTGGAACGCGGCGTACTCCCTGGGCGGCGCCGCCTGCACGATGCAGCAGTTCGAGCAGACCACCGGCATCAAAGCGACGTACTTCGTGGTAGTCGACTTCGCCAGCTTCCAGGGCATGGTCGACGCCGTGGACGGGGTCGAGGTCTGCGCGCCCGAGGACATCGACAGTTCGGAGTACGGCATCACCATCAAGAAGGGCACCCGGACCCTGCGCGGCAAGGATGCGCTGGCCTATGTGCGGGTCCGCCACGGCGTCGGCGACGGCAGCGACATCGGTCGGATCAAGCGCCAGCAGGCCTTCATCGGCGCGCTGGTCGCCAAGGTGCTCTCCGGCGACACCATGACCAGGCCGGACCGGCTGGTGCGGTTCCTCAGCGCCGCGACCCAGGGGCTCACGACCAACAGCCCGAGCATCAAGGAGATGGCCGAAGTCGGCTACCAGTTCAAGGACATCGGGCTGAAGCGGATCCGGTTCATCACCGTGCCATTCGTGTACGACGGCCCGCGGGTCCGCTGGACCGACGAGGCCGCGCCGCTGTGGCAGCGGCTCCTGCACGACCAGCCGCTCGGCGAGCTGCGAGACGGCTCCCTCGGGGCCAACCAGGTGCCGGGTGGTGATGCCTCGTCGGCTCCTGCCGACGCACCATCGAGCGGCGGCCCATCACCCTCGATGGCTCCTCCCACCGACAGCGTCGATGCCAGTGCCGACGAACTGTCGTCGTCGGGGCTCTGCACGTGAGTGGCATGGGAGAGACGGACGATCTCATCGCTCGGCTTGAGAGGCTGGCGCGGGCCTCCCGCTACGTCACCCTCTATCCGGACTTTGGCCGAACCCTGGTCCTCAAGCACATCGGCAAGGTCATTGGTGCGGTCGATCGGCCGTACGTCGAATTCCTGATGCGTACCAACGGAGCGTCGGTGCTGGACCACTGCTTCCTGGGCCTCAAGAACCCGGCACTGGGCGCGAACCTCTACGACCACATGAGAGAGCTGTGGCAGGTCGACAACATGTTGGCGGTCCGATTCTGGGGCTGCGTCGGCGACAGCACCGGCGATGTCTTCGGGTACGTCGCCCAGACGAACAGCTCGGGCGGCCGCTTCTGGGGCCACTACTCGTTGGACGTGCCCGGCCGGGTCGACCTGGTGGCATCGTCGTTCGCCATCTTCATGGACAAGTTCCTGTCCGAGATCGAGCGCGCTCTGGCCGCGGATCCGGGTGCCCTGGGACTCACGAGCCACGGCTGGTTCCTGCAGCGAGACCGTTTGGTCGAAGGGGACGCGGAACTGGCTCGGTACCTCCAGGGTCGGGAGTCGACGGAGTACCCCTGCCATCGACCTAGGACCCAACGGCTGGCCTGCTGGCGTCGGGTGCGGCAACCCGATTCCCGAGTGTCTGACGCCGCCCGGAGCCGTCAATCTTGGGTGCCCACCCTGCGGTTGGTAGGTCGGGTTGACGGCCCCGGACAGCGCCAAAAGCAGGCTGGCTATCGGATTGCCGCCGGCGGGCTGGCTGCGATCGTCCGGTGGTTGAGCCCGGAGGCGCCCCAGCGCCGACGTGTCGAAATCACTGCAACCAAGGCACCCGCTCCACCACCGGTGGTTGAGCCCGAAGGCGCGCCAGCGCCGACGGTGTCGAAACCTCCGCAACGAGGGCACCCACTCGACCACCGCTGGTTGAGCCCGGAGGCGCGCCAGCGCCGACGGTGTCGAAACCTCCGCAGCGTCGGCACCCGCTCGACCACCAACGGCACCGGTCGAGACCTCCGCGCGCTGAGGCGATGTCTCGTGCACGCAGGTCCGGAAACCTTTGTGCATAACGGGTTCCGGTGCAGGCCGACTGTCGGTGGCCGCTGCTTGGATTGATCCATGACGGCGATGGCGCAGCACGAGCACCCGGTCACTCGGGCGATCGCCGCTGCGCGCGAAACCTTCGCCGCCGTCGCCGAGGTGCCGCTGTGGTCGATGGACGCCGACCAGACCACCGCGGCGCTCGAGGAACTCCTCAAACACGAGGCACAACAAGCCGAACTGAAGACCCGGCTGCTCGCCCAACTCGAGACCCTCGACGTACCCCAGCAGTCCGGTGCGACCTCGACCGGCAACTGGCTGGCCGTGCGGACCAACC
>ERZ761607.1887-NODE-1887-length-24243-cov-4.392219_pt1 | contig 24243 bp, 15 predicted proteins | sample MGYA00511164_ERZ761607 | MGnify/ENA primary metagenome ERZ761607 (study PRJEB28899, sample SAMN02445080) | bioreactor sludge metagenome | biome: EBPR sludge | place: Australia: Brisbane, Thorneside Wastewater Treatment Plant | collected 2011-06-22 ... | reverse complement strand
GTGATGAATACGTGGAAGGCGATGATGTTCACGATGATCGGCACCAGGATCAGCAGGCCGAGCGGACGGGTGCGAGGCACCGCGACGAGGACACCGCCAAGGATCTCCAGCACCTTGACGAAGGCGAGGAAGCCGGTGGCGTACACCGCGCCGAAGAACATCGCCGGCGGCGACCCCTCCGGCGGCGGGGGCGGCATCGGAATGAAGCTCAGGAAGAAATTCAACCCGAACACCACGAACAACAGGCCGAGCAACGCGCCGGCCACGACTTGTGCTTTTTTCATGATCATGCTCCTTCTTTGGTTTTCTGTTACGTCAGATCAAACAACAACGCCTCGGCATCGCCCAGCGCGACGATCCGGTGCACGCCCGCCGCCTCGGTCTGCGCGCCATCGCCCGCGGACAAGGTTGTCCCGTCCAGCGTGACCGACCCGCGCATGACCTGCAGCCACAGGCCACGGCCTTCGCCCAGCGCATGCTCCACCGCCTGGCCGCCGGCGAGGCGGACGCGGAACACGTCGGCGTCCTGGTGGATCACCGCCGATCCGTCACGCCCGTCCGGCGAGATGACCAGCACCTTCCCCGCGTCCGCGTGCGCGGGCTGCGGATGCCACTCGGTGTAGCCCGGGACCAGACCGCGCTCGCGCGGCTGGATCCAGATCTGCAGGAAATGCGTGTCCTTTTCACTCGCGTTGTATTCGCTGTGGGTCACGCCGCGGCCGGCGCTCATCAACTGGATCTGCCCCGGTTCGAGGACCCGCTGGTTGCCCATGCTGTCGCGGTGGGCCAGGGCCCCGTCAAGCACGTAGCTGAAGATCTCCATGTCGCGGTGCGGATGGGTGGGAAACCCCTCGCCGCCGCTCACCCGGTCCTCGTTGATCACGCGGAGGGAACGGAAGCCCATGAACTTCGGGTCGTAGTATTCCCCGAAGGAGAAGGTATGGCGGCTCTTCAGCCAGCCGAAGTCGGCCAGGCCCCGCTCGTCGGACCTGCGCACATGGATCGAATGAGACGTCGTTGTTTTCATGGTCGGTTCCTTTCGTTACGGAACTACCCGTACCACGCCGCATGTGATATACAAATTATATCTTTTATATCAGCGTGATAGGTAGTAGATATGAATCATGGAACTGCGCCATCTCCGTTACTTCGTCGCCGTGGCTGAGGAGCTTCATTTTGGACGCGCCGCGGCCCGCCTGCACATCGCCCAGCCGCCGTTGAGCCAGCAGATCCAGGCCTTCGAGCGCGAACTGGGGGTGGTCCTGTTCAACCGGTCGCGGCGGCACGTGGAGTTGACCGACGCGGGGCGCATGCTGCTGCCGGAGGCGCGGGCGACGCTGGCGCAGGCGGGGCGGGCGGAGGAGATGGCACGGGCGGCGGCAGCGGGCACGCGCGGGCGGCTGGTCATCGGCTTCGTGACCTCGTCGGGCTACACCGTGCTGCCGCGCGCGGTGCGGCAGTTCCGCGCCGCGCACCCGGGCATTGAACTCGTGTTGCACGATATGATCCCCGCGCGTCAATTGGAGTCGCTGGAGCGGGGCGAGATCGACATCGGCCTGATGCGGCCGCCGATCCTGCATCCCGACATGCACCATGCCCGGATCCTGGAGGAACCGATGGTGGCGGCCTTGCCGCACGACCACCGGCTGGCCCGCCGCCGCTGGATCCACCTGCGCGACCTGCAACCGGATCCGTTCATCCTGTTCCCGCGGCGGCACGGCCCGGGGTTGTACGATGTCATCACGGCGGCCTGCCGCGAAGCGGGGTTCACCTGTTCGCCGGCCTTCGAGCCGAACGACATGCCGTCGGTCCTCGCCCATGTGGCGGCCGGCCTGGGCGTCTCCATCGTGCCCGAGTCGATGGTTGCCTTTCACACCGAACTGATCGTGTACCGTCGGATCCGCACCCCCGCCATGCGGGTCGCGCTGGAGCTGGTCTGGGCGCGGCAGCGCCTATCCACCGCGGCGGCGGCGTTTCGCGACGTGGCGGGCTCGGTGGGCCGCGGCTGCCGGATCTTCCTGGAACAGCGCACCCGGCCTTCCTGAATCTTGCCAAGGCGACGGTGCCGGATCATACTGCCGTGACATGACGAGGTACCCATGAGCAAGCCCACCGCCGGTCCGTCCCTGCCGTTCCTGCTGATGATCGCCGGCACTGCCGCGCTGGGCGGGTTCCTCTTCGGCTTCGACACGGCGGTGATCAACGGCGCGGTCATCGCGCTGGAGACGACCTTCAACGCCACCCCGTGGGTCATCGGCCTTTCGGTGTCGCTGGCCCTGCTCGGTTCGGCGGTCGGGGCCTTCGCGGCCGGACCGCTGGCCGACCGGTACGGACGGATCCGCTGCATGGTGACCGCCTCGGTGTTGTTCACCATCAGCGCCCTCGGGTCGGGATTGCCGGTGACGATCTGGGACTTCATCCTCTGGCGCATCGTCGGCGGCATGGCGGTCGGGGCGGCCAGCGTGATCGCCCCGGCCTACATCGCCGAGGTGTCGCCGGCGCACCTACGGGGGCGGCTCGGTTCGCTGCAGCAACTGGCCATCGTGATCGGCATCTTCATCTCGTTGCTCAGCAATTTCGCGATTGCGCGGGCGGCCGGCTCGGCCGAGGCACCGTTCTGGTTCGGGTTCACCGCGTGGAAGTGGATGTTCTGGATGGAGATGATCCCGGCGGTCGTGTACGGCCTCGCCGCGATGCGCATTCCGGAATCGCCGCGGTACCTGGTCGCCCGCGGCCGGATCGACGAGGCCCGGACCGTGCTGGTGCGGGTGCTGGGCGGGGATGTCGATCACAAGATCGAGGAGATCCGGCAGAGTTTGCGCAGCGACACCCCGCCGTCGTTCCGCGACCTGCGCGGCAAGCTGGGCCTATTGCCGGTGGTGTGGATCGGCATCGGCCTGTCCGCCTTCCAGCAGTTCGTTGGCATCAACGTCATCTTCTATTACGGCAGCGCATTGTGGCGGGCGGTCGGATTCTCCGAGCACCATGCCCTGGCCCTGAACGTGCTGACCGGGTTGACCAACATCCTGACCACACTGGTGGCGATCGCCACGGTGGACCGGTTTGGCCGGCGGCCACTGCTGCTCATCGGTTCACTCGGCATGGCGGTGACCCTCGGCACGATGGCCACCGTGTTCGCCGGGGCACCGCTGGATGCCGCCGGTTCGCCGGTACTGGAAGGAAACGCGGCGTGGGCGGCCCTGATCGCGGCCAACCTGTACATCTTCTTCTTCGGTGCGTCGTGGGGGCCGGTGGTCTGGGTCCTGCTCGGCGAGATGTTCAACAACCGGATCCGCGCCGCCGCGCTCGCCGTCGCCGCCTCGGCCCAGTGGGTGGCCAACTTCATCGTGTCCACGACCTTCCCGCCCCTCTCCAAAGGCCTCGGCCTCGGCGCGGCCTACGCCTTCTATACGGCCTGCGCGGCGCTCTCCTTCGTGTTCGTCCTGACCCTGGTCAAGGAAACCAAAGGCCGCGAACTCGAACAGATGGAGTGAGGGACGGAGGGTTGGAGCTGCGGAACGTATCGCCAGCGGCTTGAGGGCAAGCCGCTCCACCCTAAACGAACAGCGCGCCCCTTTTTAGTGCAGAGCCCGCCCTTCGACTTCGCTCAGGGCATTCGACGCGGATGGCCCGCCATGAGCAAGCGGAACGGAGTGGAGCGCGTCGAATGGCGGAGGGGGTGGGATTCGAACCCACGGTGGACTTGCGCCCACGACAGTTTTCAAGACTGTAGCCATAAACCACTCGGCCACCCCTCCGTATTCAGTTTTTTAAATAACGCACGACGACCCCAGCCTGATTTGTAATAGCGTTCTCGGGTTTCAGCGGTCAATCGATCCGGTAACGTCTCAAGCCAATGTAGTATCGATCGTATTTCCTGCTGTAAAGGACGTAAACGTAATACATCTTCACCCGGCCGCGTTTTCCGCGTGATGCCCCGCAACGGGGCAAACGCGGCCACGTTTCGCGCCAACGGCGCGATCACGTGGCAAGACTGTAGCCATAAACCCGCGTGCACTCGCCTTGCGAGTAACGCGGCTTCGCACTCGGCCACCCCTCCATGAAAACAGGCGACATCCTACGACAACGGAGGCCGGGGCAACAAGAAAAGACCTCCCGGTCGAGTCGCCGGTTGCCCGTCCGGTTGGACTGGATTATCGTCCGGGCATGAAGGTGTTGATTGCCGGATGCGGATACGTCGGGATGCGGGCTGCAGCCTTGCTGCATGCGCAGGGCCATGCGGTGTTGGCGCTGCGCCGGTCTCCGGGCGATCCCCTTCCCTTCCTGCGCTGGGTGCAGGGCGATCTGACCGCCGGCACCCGCCTTAACCTGCCCGATGCCATCGATGCGGTGATCCTGGCCGCCGGCTTGCGGCGCGATACGGACGACCGCTACCAGGCGCTGCTGGTGGATGGCTACGGGCGTTTGCTCCACACCCTGTATGGCCGTGCGTTACCGCCCGGTCGCTGCGTGATGGTGTCCACCACCGGGGTCTTTGCCGAAGCGGACGGCGGCCGGGTGACCGAGGCATCGCCGGTGGACGGCGACCGTTCCCCGGCACGGTACTACCTCGGCGGCGAAGCGCTGGTCGATGCCCTGACCGGCCGTCATGCCGTCGTGCGCCTCTCCGGCATCTACGGCCCGGAGCGGCACCGTTTGATCCGCGAGGTGCGCGAAGGCCGCGCGGTGCGCATTCCACCACCGCCGCACTTCCTGAACCAGATCCACGCCGCGGATGCCGCGGGGGCGCTGGTGCACGTGCTGCACCTGGACACGCCCTCGGCGTGCTACATCGCGAGCGACACCGAACCGGCCGACCGGAACGACGTGCTGGCCTGGCTGGCCGACCAACTGGGCACCGGCCCGTTGCCGTTGAGCAAGGATCCAGCCGACCGCCCCGGCCGGCGCTCCGGCAACAAACGCTGCGACAGCGCGCAACTCGTCGCCAGCGGCTACACCTTCCGCTACCCGACCTACCGCGAAGGCTACCGCGCCCTGCTCCGCGAAGCCTGAACATTCCGTTCCGCAAAACGGGATTGGCAGGTTCCGGCGAAAGGCGCATGATCACCCATAACGCGTGACGTTTGACTTCCAGATCCCCCTCGCCACCGCGGCAGGCGCTGGCCACGGGGGTGCGATGACCGCAGCGATGGCCACGTTCATCCTGCAACTGGCCATCGTCATGATTGCCGCCAAACTCGGCGGCTTGCTGGTCAGCCGCGTCCTGAAACTTCCCGATGTGATCGGCGAACTCGGTGCCGGCATGGTCATTGGCCCCTATGCCCTGGGCGGTTGGTCCCTGTTCGGCCTGCCCGCGCTGTTCCCGCCCACCGGCGAGATCATCAACATCAGCCCACCCCTTTACGGATTGTCCACGGTCGCATCGGTGCTGTTGCTGTTCATGGCCGGGCTGGAGACCAACCTTAAGCTGTTCCTGCGGTACTCCACCGCCGGCATCGTGGTCGGCGTGGGAGGCGTGGTGTTCTCCTTCGGCCTCGGCGCAGCGTGTGCGGTCTGGTTCGGAGTCGCGGAACACCTGATGGATCCCGGAGCGCTCTTCCTCGGCGTGATCTCGACGGCAACTTCGGTCGGCATCACCGCCCGTATCCTCGCCGAACGGCGCAAGACCGACACGCCGGAAGGCGTAACCATCATGGCCGCAGCGGTGCTGGACGATGTGCTGGGCATCGTATTGCTCGCGGTGGTGGTCGGCATGGCACACCTCGATGGATCGGACAGCGGGACCATCGCCTGGGGTGAAATCGGCTGGGTCGCCATCAAGGCGTTCGGCTTCTGGCTGGTCTGCACCGCGTTGGGCATCCTGCTCGCCCGCCGCATTTCCGGGGTGCTGAAGACGTTCCGCTCGCCGGCGGCGATCACCACCATCGCCTTCGGTCTCGCCCTGCTGCTCGCCGCGCTGTCCGAAAAGTCCGGCCTGGCCATGATCATCGGGGCCTATATCATGGGGCTTTCGCTCTCGACCACCGACCTCGCGCAATTCCTCCAGGAGCAACTCAAGGGGTTCTACAACCTGGTGGTGCCGGTGTTCTTCTGCATCATGGGCATGCTGGTGGATGTCACCCTCCTACCCGCCGTGCTTGGCATCGGCTTGGCTTATACGGCCCTGGCTACGGCATCAAAGGTGTTCGGATGCGGCCTGCCTTCGCTCATGACGGGATTCAACCTGCGCGGTGCGGCGCGCATCGGCATCGGCATGCTGCCGCGCGGCGAGGTTTCACTGATCATCGCGGGCATGGGTCTTTCCGCCGGGGTCATTGACGCCGGCATCTTCAGCACGGCCATCATGATGACCGTGCTGACCACATTGATTGCGCCACCGTTGCTGGTGCGAGCCTTTCAGGGTTCATCCGGCGTGCGCGACGGAACAACACGGGATGATGCGGACGAGCGCACCTATCCGATGACCTTTCCCTCGCCGGATATCGCGGAGTTCGTGCATGCGCGGATCATCAAGGCCTTCCACCGCGAGGAGTTCTTCGTGCATACCCTGCACGAGGACCACCATCACCACCAGATTCGCAAGGACGACATTGCCGCGTCAATCCGACTCGAGGAGGACACCATCACGCTGGTGATGTCCGAACGCAGCGAACACGTGGTGCGCTTCATCGTGCTGGAGGAACTGCTCGCGATGGAGGATGTGTTCGAGGCCTGCAAACATGTGAATGGCATGCAGGCGATGGGCAACCAGTTGCTGTCCGACCTGTACCGTTGACGGCCGTTCAGCCGGCCTTCACCACCCCATCCGCGAAATCCGCGGTTCCATCTCCCCGCTCCCCTCTGCGTCCTCGGCGAACTCTGCGGTTCCATCCTTCCGGTTCCGCCTTCAGCGGTTTAACCGCAGAAATCGCAGAGATCGCAGAAGGGGAATGTTTATCATCCAAAACGACCAAGCACCTAAAACGGGTACATCCACTGACCCATTCGCGCTATCCGCGGTTCAATCTCCCCGCCCCCTCTGCGTCCTCGGCGAACTCTGCGGTTCCATCCTTCCGGTTTCGCCTTCAGCGGTTTAACCGCAGAAAACGCAGAGCTCGCAGAAGGGGGAATGTTTATCATCCAAAACGACCAAGCACCTAAAACGGGTACATCCACTGACCCATCCGCGCCATTCGCGAAATCCGCGGTTCAATTTCCCCGACCCCTCTGCGTCCTCTGCAAAATCCGCGGTTCAATCTCCCCGCCCCCCTCTGCGGCACCGGCAATCTCCGCGGTTCCGACTTCTGAACCCGGGTTCAATCCAGGCTCGCCGACCGCCACCACAGGTGGTGCCGGTCCTCGAGGTCGTCCTTCGACGGGAACGGGTAGAAAACGACGCCCGTCGGATCGCCGAGGAAAAAGCCGCGGCCGATCGTCCGGTAGAACGCGATCAGCGCGGGATTGCGTTCGACGGTCTTGGTGATCTTCCCCTTCCCGCGACCGAGCGACTCGATGCAGTCCACGATATGGGCGGGGTTGGCATACGGCAGGTAGCCGGCGAGCGAACCATCCGCCTCGCGTTCGATCAGCGAGTCGGCGAAGAGGATGCGCGGCACATTCACCGGATTGGCGGGATTGGTGATGAAGCGAACGAATTCCTGCGGATCCAGCGAGGACACCACGCGCGGGGTGACCGGGGCCAGTTCGGTGTAGAGGTGGACGGGCGCGGCCGTCGCCGGTGCGGCATACGGTTGCGGAGCCAGGGCGAGCACGCGGCCGTCGCGGGTGACCAGGTGCAGGTTGCGGTACGCGGTGAGCGGCAGGTGTTCCAGCACGCGGTAGATGCTCGCGTACTTGCTGCGGCGGGGGGAACCGTCGGGGTGCGGCTGGCATTGCGCCTTCACCGCGTCGATCTTCAGGAAGTCCGATTTCACGTCAGGATCCAGTTCGAAGAACATCAGGTTGCCGGAGGTGTGTTTCTGCGTTCCGGTCGCCATGTAGGCGCCGAAGGCCTCGGGTTCGAGGTGGGAAGCGACGAGCGCTTCGCCCTGGTAGCACAGCAGGTACAGGTGGATCTTCATGGTGCGGCTCCTTGTCAGTTCCCGAGGTTCAACCAGTGGCCGATGGCCGGGGCGTATTTCACGATCAGGCCGGCAAAGACGATGCTGACCATGGTCATCAGCTTGATCAGGATGTTCAGCGACGGACCGCAGGTGTCCTTGAACGGATCGCCCACGGTGTCGCCGACCACGGCGGCCTTGTGGGCCATCGAGCCCTTGCCGCCGAGGTGACCGGCCTCGATGAACTTCTTGGCATTATCCCACGCGCCGCCGGAATTGGCCATGAACACCGCCACCGAGAAGCCGGCGCACAGGCCGCCGACCAGCAGGCCGAGCACACCGGCCACATTCAGGACGAGGCCGGTGACCACCGGAAGGGCGATGGCGAGGATCGAGGGCAGCAGCATCTCGCGCTGGGCACCGGCGGTGGAGATGGCCACGCAGCGGGCGTAATCGGGACGTTCGGTGCCGGCCATGATGCCGGGCTTCTCCTTGAACTGGCGGCGCACCTCCTGGACCATGGCGAACGCGGCACGGCCGACCGCCTTCATGGTCATCGCGCTGAACACGAACACGGCGAGCACGCCGATGAACACCCCGACGAGGACCTTCGGATTCATCAAGGTGGCATCGTAGAGGGTCATGTAATCCTTCAGGCTGGCCTTGCGCGGAATGATGCTCGCACCGTCGGCGGCGAGGATCGTGCGTTCCTTCACCTTCTCGCCAATTTCGTTGATGATCAGACTCACCGTCACGCCATCGGGCGTGACCACCCGCACCGCGTTCTCGCCCGAACCCTCGAAGGCGCTGAGGGTGTGGAACTGCTCCTCTTCGCGGTCGCCCATGGCTGCACCGGGCAGAAAGATCGCCCACTTCTTGTTGTAGTCGGCACCGATGCTGGCGACCAGTTGGGCCTCGCCCGCCGCCGGGGCGACGTACTCGATGGCGGCTTCGCGGTGGATGCCGATGCGGACCTCCTCGATGTAGCTGGCGAGCAGCGCCAACGCGGTGAGGGCGGCCGAGCCGATGGCGAATCCTTTTCCGATCGCCGCGGTGGTGTTGCCCAGCGAATCAAGGGCATCGGTGCGCTGGCGCACCTCCTTCGGCAATTCGCTCATTTCGGCATTGCCGCCGGCATTGTCGGCGATCGGGCCGTAGGCATCGGTGGCGAGGGTCAGGCCGAGGGTGGAAAGCATGCCGACGGCGGCGATGCCGACCCCGTAGAGGCCGGCGAGAAGGTCCTGGAATCCATCCATCACCGCAAAACTCAACAACGTGCCGAGGCAGACCGCGAGCACCGGGATCCAGGTCGACATCATGCCTTCGGCGATGCCGCCGATGATCACCGTGGCCGGACCGGTCGCAGCCTGGTCGGCGATGAACCGGGTCGGGGCATACTCCGAGGCGGTCGCCCATTCCGTGCCCTTGCCGATGACCACGCCGAGCACGACGCCGATGGTGATCGACCAGAACACGCCGACCGGCATGGCGAGGAATTGCACGAGGAACCAGGCCCCGACCACGATGAGCACGCTCGACACGTAGATGCCGCGGTTCAGGGCGGCCAGCAGGGCCTTCATCGTCGCATCCTCCCGGGTACGCACGAGAAAGATCCCGAACACGGAGAGCACAATACCCATCGCGGCGAGCAGCATCGGGGCGGACAGGAAGGCGAACGTCTTCGCCGCATCCCACCCGGACACGGTCGCCGCAGCCACACCGAGGGCGGCGGTAGCGAGGATCGAGCCGGCATAACTCTCGTAGAGATCCGCACCCATGCCGGCCACGTCACCGACGTTGTCGCCCACGTTGTCGGCAATGGTCGCGGGGTTGCGCGGATCATCCTCCGGAATGCCCGCCTCCACCTTGCCGACCAGGTCGGCCCCGACATCGGCCGCTTTCGTGTAGATGCCGCCGCCAACGCGGGCGAACAGCGCCTGGGTGGATGCCCCCATACCGAAGCACAGCATGACCACGGTGATCGTCTCGAGGTTCATCGGGTGCCCATCGGTCACGAGGTGGTGGTACTTGTAGAGGTACAGGAACCAGGCGGTGATATCGATCAGGGCGAGGCCGACCACGGTGAGGCCCATCACCGCACCGGCGCGGAAGGCGATGGTCAGGCCGCGGTTGAGCGATTCACTCGCGCCCTGGGCGGTACGTGACGAGGCAAGGGTGGCCGTCTTCATGCCGATGAACCCGGCGAGACCGGAGAAAAGGCCCCCGGTCAGGAACGCGAATGGCACCAGCCGGTGCTGCACCCCGAGCACGAAGGCCATATAGGAGAGCAGGCCAACCAGCACAAGAAACACGACACCGACCACCTTGTATTGGCGGCGCAGGTAGGCGTAGGCGCCTTCGCGCACGTAACCGGCGATCTCCTGCATGCGCGCGTTACCGGGATTTGCCGCGGCGATGCTGCGGTAGAACACGTACGCCATGACCAAGGCCACAAACCCGGCCAGCGGCGCCAGCCACCACCACCCCGGCAACAACCGTTCCGCCTCGACCAGGCCGTCATCCGCCCTTGCCAGTGCCGGAACAAACAAAACGCCCGCGGCCACCATCCATCGCTGCATCCAGGTTCGTGTATTCATAAGGTCTCGCGTGTCGGGTTGACCGGCTTGTCACTACCGGTTGACTGAACATAAAAACAACCGAAACAACACACGAAGCGAAAAGACCGGGCGAGGCGACAAACCATGAATCGCGCATAGCGGTTGCGGGAATTCCCCGATGTGCGCGTAGTCCGGCGCGATGTCCAGGCGTTGGACCATGAAAAAGGGCGGTTGTCCAGTGACTGGACAACCGCCCATCCCCACTACCCCACGCGCGGCGATGCGGTCAGAGCAGCATCGGCGCAATGATCAACGAAACGACGCACATCAGCTTGATCAGGATGTTGATGGAAGGCCCGGCGGTGTCCTTGAACGGATCGCCCACCGTGTCACCGACCACGGCGGCCTTGTGCGCGGGGGATCCCTTGCCGCCGTGTGCGCCGCCTTCAATGTATTTCTTGGCATTGTCCCACGCGCCGCCGGAGTTGGACATGAACAGCGCCATCAGTACACCCGACCCCAGAACGCCGCAGAGCAGGCCGCCGAGCACGTCCAGCTTGCCGAAGTAACCGACGATCACCGGGGTGATGATGGCGAGCAGGCCGGGAATGATCATTTCCTTGAGTGCGGCGGCGGTGGAGATGTCCACGCAGCGGGCATAGTCGGGGCGGCCGGTTCCGGTGAGGATGCCGGGGATCTCGCGGAACTGGCGGCGCACTTCCTCGATCATCTTGTGCGCGGCCCGACCGACCGCACCGATGGCCAGCGCGGAAAACAGGAAGGGCATCATCGCGCCGATCAGCACGCCGGCGAGCACGGTCGGCTTGGCCACATCGATCGTGCTGATGCCGGCGGTTTGCTCGAACGCGGCGAACAGGGCGAGGGCGGTGAGCGCGGCCGAGCCGATGGCGAAGCCCTTGCCGATGGCCGCGGTGGTGTTGCCGACCGCATCCAGCTTGTCGGTGCGTTCGCGCACTTCCGGCTCCAGTTCGGCCATCTGGGCGAGGCCACCCGCGTTGTCGGCGATCGGACCGTAGGCATCGACGGCGAGCTGGATGCCGGTGGTGGCGAGCATGCCGAGCGCGGCGATGGCCACGCCGTAGATGCCGGCGAACTGGTGCGAGGCGACAATCGCCCCGGCCAGGCACAGCACCGGCAGCGTGGTGGACATCATGCCCACGCCGAGGCCGGCGATGATGTTGGTCGCGGCGCCGGTGGTCGAGGCCTCGGCGATCGCCTTGACCGGCGGACGCCCGAGCGCGGGTCGGAACTCGGTGAGCAGTCCGATCAGGATACCGGAAACCAGGCCGGAGATCACCGCCAGGAACACCCCGGTCGCGCTGTAGGTTGATTCGCCGATGGTGAACGAGGCCGGCGCGAGTTTCATGATGAGTGGCCATGACAACACGGCCATGATCAGGCCCGCCCCCAGCGTGCCCAGATTCAGGGCGGTCTGCGGATTGCCGCCTTCACGGGTTCGCACAAACAGGGTGCCGACCATCGAGACCACGATGCCCACGGCCGCGAGGGCAAACGGCAAGGCCACCAGCTCGAGCGAACCGGCCGCGGCGCCGAGCACCATCGACCCGACAATAGCGCCGACATACGATTCGAACAGGTCGGCGCCCATGCCGGCCACGTCACCCACGTTGTCGCCCACGTTGTCGGCAATCGTAGCCGGGTTGCGCGGATCGTCCTCCGGAATACCCGCCTCGACCTTGCCGACCAGGTCCGCCCCGACATCCGCCGCCTTCGTGTAAATGCCACCGCCGACACGTGCGAACAGGGCGATGGAACTGGCGCCCAGCGAGAAACCGGACAACACCGGCAGGACCGAACGACTCAGCGCATCCAGGCCGGCGCCCCACAGGTTCACGTACACGACAAACAGCACCGCGAGGCCGAGTATGCCAAGACCGACCACGCTCATACCCATCACCGAACCGCCGGCAAACGCCACAGCCAGGGCGGGCTGCAAGCCACGCCGGGCACTGTTGGCCGTGCGCGCATTGGCGGTCGTCGCCACCCGCATGCCGAAGATACCGGCCAGGGCCGAGCACACCGCACCCACCAGGAACGACACACCCACGAATTTCAGGTCGCCCTTGTTGAACACGAACAGCAACGTCGCCACGACCACCACGAATACGGAGAGGATCCGGTATTCACGCGACAGGAAGGCCATGGCCCCTTCGCGCACCGCCTGGGCAATTTCCGCCAACCGCTCACTGCCCGCGTCCTGCCGGGCAATCCATGCGCTCTTCAGCCAGGCAAACAGCAACGCCGTCAATCCTGCCACAACGGCAAAGTACACCAGGTTCAGGTTGATCATGGGAATGTTCCTTGGGAGGTTACGGGCACCGAACCAGATTCGTAAAACCGGGGCGCACCTGCTTGGATAACTCGCTCAACACGCTGCCTATCTACGGCCTGAACATGATCTGAAACAACCGAAAAATGCCCGGCGATGAACAAAAACGTTTTAACAATCATCCGATGCTTTTCGAAGGATGGCCGCTTTCATCGCATCGAGCAACTGCGCCCGCGTGAAGGGCTTGGTGAGGATTCCGTCCTGATCGGCACCTCCGTCCCGCTCCCTCACCGTCTCGGGATTGTACCCGGTCGTGAGGAGCACGGGCACGTCGGGTCGCAGGGCACGCAAGCGCCGCGAGGCCTCCACGCCATCCATGCCCGGCATGGTGAGGTTCATCAACACGAGGTCGACCTCATCACCGTGCTGCCTGAACCAGGTCAGGGCTTCCGCGCCATCGCGCGCGGTCTCCACCCGGATCCCTTTGCGACCGAGTAACGACTCCAGCACGGAGGGAATGGAGGGATCGTCATCCACCACCAGCACCACGTTGGGCAAGGTGACGACATCGGGTGAAACCCGGTGTAGCACCGGTGTTTCGCCGGCCTTGGACGCGTTGGCCGTCGCGGGCAGGTATACCCGGATCGATGTTCCTTTCCCCGGCACGGACCGCACGCCGATGATGCCATGGTGCGCGCGGATGATTCCCTGCACCGCCGCCAACCCCATGCCCCGTCCGGTGAACTTGGTTGAGAAGAAGGGATCAAACATACGCGACCTGATTTCCGCCCCCATTCCACAACCCTCATCCCGCACCTCGATCCAGGTTGCCGCGCCATCAATTCGCACGGAGCTCGGCACGGCATCACCCGGTAGCCGACCGCCAAGCCGGGCGACCCCGGTGGTGATCATGATCCGGCCCGCCTGACCGCTGTACGCCTCCGCGGCATTGACCGCCAGGTGCATGACCATCTGGCACAGCTCACCGTGATCGCCCAGCACCGGCAGGACATCCTCGGCAAATTCCGTTTCCAATACCACGTCGAGCGGCAACGCGCTCCGGATCAACGGCATCAACTGGCATACCAGGGTGTTGAGGTCGATCTCCTCGCTGGACATCCGTGTCGAGCCGCAATACGCCTGCAACTGGTGGCACAACCGTGCGGCCCGCTGCGCCGCCATGATGATATCGTTCAAGCAGTGCCGGGTTTCCGCCGGGCGATCAGGCAGGTCGCACGCCAGTTCGGCATTGCCGATGATCGCCGCGAGGAGGTTGTTGAAGTCATGGGCCATCCCGCCAGCCATGGCTACCAGGCACTCGTTCCGCTTGATGGCGATCACGCTGTCGTCGAGCCTCCGGCGGTCGGTAATATCGAGAATGAATCCTTCGACCATGGGGCGACCGGAACAGTCGTGCTCAACGACACGCCCCTGTTCCCAGACCCACCGCTCCTCGCCGGAACCACGGACAATCCGGTACTCGAGGACAAACGGGGCACCGCGCGGGGTTTGATCAATGACCCGGAACACCCGCTCCCGGTCCTCCGGATGGATCAGGGACGCATAACAGACCGTGCGATTGCCGATCAGGTCAATGGCCGCATAACCGGTCAGGGCCAGGCACCCTCCGGACACCAGCTCCATCGTCCAATTCTCGTCAAAGCGACACCGATACGCCATGCCGGGCAGGCTATCGAGCAATGACACCAACAACCGTCGATGCTCGTTCAGATCCCGCTCGGCAGCCCGGCACGCCGTGACATCAAGCGCCGTGACGATGCAACCGCGCCCCGCATTCCCGGGATCCATCGCCGCAATGTCCAGCCGAACCCGGCAGGTCGTGCCATCCAGCCGGACCCAGTCGGCCTCGAAGGAACCCGCCTCCGTGCCGGAAGCCGAAACAAGCTGTTGCATCCGCAACATGGCGTCCGCCTCATCGCCCGCAAACAGACGCGCCATCTCCAGTCCGATCAGCTGCGCGCGGGGATAACCGGTCACCCCGCTCATCGCGTGGTTGGCCTCCACCATGACACCCCGGACCACCAGGGCAATACCCACCGGCGCCACATCAAAGATGCGATGAATGAGCTGTTCGGAATGGAGCACGGTATCCTGGTCATGCCATGCCGCAAGGTCGCGACTGATGGTCAAAGCCGCCTTGCGGAACAACTCCCCCCATTCCCCGTCATCCACCATCGTGTCCGGAACCGATGCACACATTACCCCGGATAACGCCGTCCCCTCCAGCAAGCGCACCGCCACGGCCACCCGGCCATGGTAGGAACCCGCCAAGGGACACGATCCACACACATCAACCGTATTCGTGATCACCACGGGATCATCGGCATCCATCACCCGTTGCCAGCAGTGCGGACAGGCCCCGTCCAGCAGGCAGTCGCGCAAGGGCTGGAACCGCTCGTTGAACGACGATGCGGCCGCGAGCACCTGATCCCCCTCACGCACCGCGATCCACACACTGAAGACACCCAGCGCAGCAACCCATTCCTCGCACATGGCCTGAAGACAATCCGTCAACGACCTCCGCGCCGGATGGCTTGCCGATTCCAGTATTGAGGCATACGAAGGAAACCGCGCGAAGGCTCCATTCAGGACCTTGGGCCAGACCGGAACAGAACCCGGTGTGGTGCGCTCATCCAGGTCGCGCAAACGCAGCGAATCAGGCCCCTCCTGCTTCATGTTCGCAAGCTCTCCTTAAGCGAATCGTACTATGTAGTTCGGCTAACCCCAACTCCAACCGTGCTTCGGTCGCCTGTCCGGTTGCCAAACCACCGGGAAGCCTTTATAACTCGCGCCATGGCCAATTTTGACCCGATCATCGACCGCACCGGCACCGGCAGCCTGAAGTGGGATCGCTATAAAGACCGCCCCATCTTGCCGTTGTGGGTGGCCGACATGGATTTCGCCTCGCCGCCCGCCGTCGTCGCGGCGCTCCAGGACCGTGCCCTCCACGGGGTATTCGGCTACACGATCCCGTATGAGGAGGTTGTCGGGGAAGTGCTGAACTACCTGCGCAAGCGCCACGGGCTCTCCGTGACCGCCGAGATGCTGGTCTGGCTTCCCGGCCTCGTGCCCGCGCTGAACCTGGCCTGCCGCACCTTCGGCGAAGCCGGCTCCGGCGTGCTGATCAACACCCCGGTCTATCCGCCGTTCCTCAGCGCCCCGGTATTCTCCGACCGCACCCGCATCGCGGTGCCGCTGCTGACCCACGGCGACCGGTGGGACATCGATTGGGATGCGATGGAAGCCGCCGTCACGCCCGGCACAAAACTTTTCATCCTCTGCCACCCGCACAACCCGGTCGGCCGCGTCTGGTCGCGCGACGACCTGGCCCGCATCGTCGACTTCTGTGTGCGCCACGACCTCGTGCTCGTCTCGGACGAAATCCACTGCGACCTGATCCTCGACGATGTCCCCCACGTCCCTGCCCTCGCCCTCGGCCCCGACGCCACCGCACGCTGCATCGCCCTCTACGCCCCCAGCAAGACCTACAACCTGCCCGGCCTCGCCTGCGCCTTCGCGGTGATTCCCGACGAAACCCTGCGCCAGCGCTTCAAGCGCACCGCGCACGGCATCATCACCGAGATCAACGCCTTCGGCTACGCCGGCTGCGCCGCCGCCTACCAGCACGGCGAACCGTGGCGGCGCGAACTGATCACCTACCTGCGCGGCAACCGCGACCTCGTGTTCACCTTCGTGCGCAACCACCTGCCCGGCATCGTCATGCGCCCGATGGCCGCGACCTACCTCGCCTGGCTCGATGTGCGCGGCCTGAACCTCGACACCCCGCACCAGTTCTTCGAGGACGCCGGCGTCGGCCTCTCCAACGGCATCGACTTCGGGGCCCCCGGCTTCCTCCGCCTCAACTTCGGCTGCCCCCGCGCCATGCTCCAGGAAGGACTCGACCGCATGAAACGCGCCGTGGACACCCTAACGCGGAAAAGCGGAAGTCAGAAGATGTAACCACGGATGGACACGGATTCAAGCTGGATCGGATGACATAGCCAATACCCGACCACAGAAATCCCTGACGCATCCCTTGCCGTCCATAAATGCTGCGCATCCGTGTTGATCCGTGTCCATCCGTGGTAACACCCTCCGCCTACCGATCAACGCGGACAGGAAAATCGTTTGTTCTTCAGCGCTTGGTTTTCCGGCGAAACCAGGTGCGCCAACACGCCTCAACAGACCGACCGATCATCCGCGACATTCGCGACATCAGGCTTCGCATGGCTGCGCCCTGACACGTCCGCGGTTACACCGCCTGAATTTGTGTCGATTCGTGTTCATTCGTGGTTACACCCTCCGTCATCCGGTCAACGCGGACAGGAAAATCGTTTGCTCTTCAGCGCTTGGTTTTTCGCCGAAATCTTTCACACCAACACACCCGAACAGACCAACCGATCATCCGCGACATTCGCGACATCCGCGGTTCCACCATCCGAATCCGTGTTGATCCATGTCCATCCGTGGTTACACCCTCCGTCATCCGGTCAACGCGGACAGGAAAATCGCTTGCTCTTGATCGCTTGGTTTTTCGCCGAAACCTTTCACACCAACACACCCGAACAGACCAACCGATCATCCGCGACATTCGCGACATCCGCGGTTCCACCTTCCGCATCCGTGTTGATCCGTGTCCATCCGTGGTTACACCCTCCGTCTTCCGGTCGACGCGCAGCAGATCGCGGGGTTAATCCGATCACCCCGCCGCCGGCCGGTGCCGGTTGCCCGGCACGGTCCGGGTGGCACCCGGAGCTGCCCAGTGCGCCGCGTTGGCGATGACCCGGATGACCTCGGGCTGGTGGTAGGTCGGGAACGTTTCGTGGCCGGGACGGAAGTAAAACACGCGCCCGTTCCCGCGTTGCCAGCAGCAGCCGGAACGGAACACCTCCCCGCCGGGAAACCACGAGATGAACACCAGTTCGTCCGGCTCCGGCACATCAAACGCCTCGCCGTACATCTCCTCGTGCGGAATGACAAACCCGTCGCCCAGGCCTGCCGCGATCGGATGCGACGGCGCAACCACCCACACCCGCTCGCACCCGCCATCGACCCGCCACGACAGCGTGCAACTCGTCCCCATCAGCGCGCGAAACACCTTGGCGTAGTGCGTCGAATGCAGACCGATGAAGCCCATGCCCGACCACACCTGCCGCTGCACCCGCGCCACCGTCTCATCGCTCACCGCATCGTGCGCACGATGCCCCCACCAGACCAGCACATCCGTCGCCGCCAACCGCTCCTCCGACAATCCCTGCTCCGGCTCGTCCAGCGTGGCCACCGACACCTCCAACCCCGGGTACGCCGCCAACCCCCGCGCAATCGCCGCATGTATCCCGTCCGGATACACCGCACGCACCACGTCGTTGACCCGCTCATCGACAAACTCGTTCCAGATACAAACCCGAACCCGTTGTTCCATAACCATCCTCTCCCCTCGGCTTCCGCGTACCGGAACCCTCCCGACCCTTGTGCCGGGCAACCGGTATGCTGTCAACGACAGGAACAACGCCATCAGGATATTACAGATTGATATGTATGTTTTGCATAGTTTCTTGTTGACATATATTCCAAAGCCGCCCTTACTTCCGGCATGACCAGCCTGCATGATAGCTACGAGCAGGAGGACGATGCACGGTTGCGCCAGCGCATTGCCCTGCAGGTCCGCACCTTTCGCCAACTCAAACACCTGAGCCAAAGTGACCTGGCGCGACGTATAGGCGTGCGACCCGGCCCGATGAATGCCATTGAAATGGGCAAGCATGTGCCCAGCGGGCGCATGTTGCTTCGGCTGTCGGAGGCCTTGGGGGTGTCCATCGACACCCTGCTGGGTCGGACGGAGCCATCCGGCCGGGTGTACGAAGACCGGCCCACCTACCTCTGCGGCAATACACCGGCGACTCCTCAACCCACGGCGATCCCCATGCTCTTGCGGGATGATGTAAAGCTGGATGACGTCAGCGCAACGCGCGTGCAGGATCTGGTCTTCGAATTTCTGGCCCTGGAGGATGCCTGTTCGGCGCAAAAGAGCGCGACCATCCCGCTGCGACACCCATTCACCACCGACACGCGCGGGATTGAATTGTTGGCCCAGCAGGTGCGGCAGTTTCTTGGCATCGGCCATGCCGTGATCTTCGACTACCTCGAATTACTTGAAAATGCCGGCTTGCGAATCGTGTTCTGCCCCCTGCCGGAATCCCAGGCCAGCGTGGCCTACTACGATGCGGAAAATGCGAACGTCTTCTTTTTTATCAACGAAGCCATGAATGCCGAGCGCCAGATCTTCGAACTGGCCAAACGGCTTGGTGCGGTCTACCTGCACACGGGTGGGGCGCGACCTCCGGGCGCGCAGGCAGATGGCCCAAGGGACTCCCTGCGGATCGCCCGCCAATTTGCCGCATTCTTCCTGATGCCGGAGGCGGCCATGCGGGCCACCGTCGCCCAGACCGGCATCACGCCGGATCGCTGGACCTACGAACTCGCCCTCCGGCTCAAACACCGTTTCGGCGTCTCCGCCGAAAGCTTTGTGATTCGCCTCGAAGAACTCGCCCTCATCACCGAACCCCTCGCCAAGAAATACAAGGCCCGCATCCGCCAGGAATACAAGAAGACAGGATATAAAGAGCCCGACGGCACGCGGCGCGTACTCACACCCAACGGCCGGCTGGACGATTTACGGCTGGTTGCGGGGAGGAGGCATCGGTGAGCACATATTACGCGCATAGCCTACCCGGGCAGCCTGAGGACAAATGGCAAAAATTGGATAACCACCTCCGGCAGGTTGCGGAGAAGGCGGCAGAATTCGCGGAGCCGTTCCAGTCTTCCGATTGGGCATGGGATGCCGGGTGGTTGCATGATCTGGGCAAAGCCACGAATGCGTTTCAGGGTTATTTGAAAAAGCAAAACGGTCTCGATGACTCCGAGTACGATGCCGATGGCAGCGTCTCCAACCATGCCAGCGCAGGTGCGGCGTATGCTCAAGATCGCATGGGTTTGGCGGGCAGGATTCTCGCTTATATTCTCGCGGGGCATCATGCCGGATTGCCGGATTGGGATAGCGCGGAAACAGGCAATGCCGCCTTGTCAATCCGGGTTGAGGAAGGACGGAGCAATCTCGCCCTCATTCCAAGCTTCGCGGAATCAATTTCCGCAAACCTCCGCCCCCTGGTCAAGCCCCCGGCTTATGTGAAGGCCGAGAATGCCCACCTTTGGATTCGCATGATCTTCTCATGCCTCATCGATGCCGATCGACTGAATACCGAGCAGTTTTGTAGTCCTGAGCGATACGCCTCGCGAGGTCAATTTCCAACCCTTGGAAACCTCGCACCTTCCCTTTTCCAAGCGCTGGAAACGCTTGAGCGCGAGGCCCCAAAAACGGAGGTAAACGCTATCCGTTCTGAAATTCGGCGTGCTTGTGAAGCGATGTCTGGAGATGCGCCAGGGCTTTTTTCGCTGACCGTACCAACGGGGGGCGGCAAGACGCTTTCAGCGATGGCTTTTGCCATGAGACATGCCATGCGACACGGAAAGCGGCGAATTATCTATGTCATTCCCTACACCAGCATCATCGAGCAAACGGCGAAAACGCTGGGCAAGATATTCGGGCCCGAGAATGTCGTTGAACATCACAGCAACCTCGATCCCGCGAGAGGATCGCCCCGAGCCGACATGGCCGCCGAAAATTGGGATGCGCCGATCATTGTCACCACCAGCGTTCAGTTCTTCGAGTCTCTTTACGCGGCCAAGACCAGCGCCGCCCGGAAATTGCACAACATCGCGAATAGCGTCGTGATACTGGATGAGGCACAAATGCTTCCGCCGGAACTGCTAACCCCTTGCGTCGAGGCCATTAACGCCCTGGTCACATGCTTTGGCGTTACCCTCATCCTTGCCACGGCAACCCAACCCGCCCTGCCCAAGCTACTGCCCGCTCGCCCGCTCATACCAGTGGATCAGAACCTCTATTCGCGTTTGCGCCGGACCAGAATCAGCCTACCTTCCGATTGGCAGGCCCGCACGACGTGGCCGGAGTTGGCATCGCGACTGATCACACACGAGCAGGTGCTTTGCATCGTAAACACCCGGCGCGATTGCCACGATCTTTTCGCCCTCATGCCGACAGGAACGTTACACTTGTCGGCCCTGATGTGCGGCGAACACCGATCAGAAGTGATCGCCGATATAAAGCGCCGGTTACATGCCGGGGAGCCCTGCCGGGTCATCAGCACCCAACTGGTGGAAGCGGGCGTTGACATCGACTTTCCGGTGGTTTACCGCGCACTGGCAGGCCTCGATTCAATCGCCCAAGCCGCTGGCCGTTGTAATCGGGAAGGCAAGCTGAACGCGTCAGGTTCGCTCGGCGAAGTTCATGTGTTCATCCCGCCCAAATCGGCGCCGCTCGGCTTGCTTCGCAAGGGCGAGGACACCATGCGGGAGATGCCCGCCGTAGCCGGGTTTGATCCTCAGGAACCGGCTTGCTACACACGCTACTTCGAAAACTATTACGCTCGACTGAATGCCACCACGGGAAGACCGGGATCAAAGATTGTTTTCAACCTCGATCTGATTCGCGATTACAACCCTTCCATCAGGCTCCCATTCCGGACCGCTGGCCATGAGTTCCGCATGATCGACGACGCCCAACAGGCGGTTTTTGTGCGTTGGGGAAAAAATGACAAATGGCTGGCCGAACTTAGGTCTTTTGGGCCGACACGCCAAAACCTTCGCGCGCTGCAGCGAAGCTGTGTGAATCTGCCCCGGCGACACATCGTGGCCCTGCGGGCACAGGGACTGATCGAGGAGGTGCAGCCGGATTTCTGGCTGTGGATCGGCAAGTATGACAAAATTACAGGTTTGGATTTGTTTGGCGTGGGCTTCAAACCGGATGAAATGATAACCTGAGCCACAGGAGGATTCGATGAGAGGATTTTGTTTGGAGGTCAGCGGGCCGTATGCATGCTTCACGCGCCCGGAAATGAAGGTCGAGCGCGTTAGTTACGATGTCATTACACCTTCCGCCGCTCGCGCCATTTTCGATGCGATTTTGTGGAAACCAGCCATCCGCTGGCACATGAATCGGATCGAGGTGCTTTCACCCATACGCTGGATTTCCGTGCGGCGAAACGAAGTGGGCAAGGTTGCATCGCCACGATCCGGGGGGATCCTGATCGAAGACGACCGCCAGCAAAGGGCGGGCTTATTCCTGCGCGATGTGAAATATCGCATCTTCGCCGAATTCGAGTACATCCCGCCGGCCCAACGCGGTAAAACCTGCAATCCCGTTCCCGAGTATTTGGTCGATGCCGAGGATGCGGCAGATCTTCGCAAGGACGAGTCTCCGGCCAAATACGCCGCCATGTTCGAACGCCGAGCGAGGAAAGGCCAATGCTTCAATCAGCCCTACTTCGGTTGCCGCGAGTTTGCCGTCGATTTCCGGCTGGTCAACCCGGCGACTGAGCCCGCCTCGCCGATCAACGAAACCCGCGACCTCGGCTGGATGCTCTACGATTTGGACTACTCGGACTCCGCCAACATCAAACCCCTGTTCTTCCGGGCCGAAATGAAGAACGGCGTCATCATAACCGACCGCAATGAAGTGGAGGTGCGAGGATGATCTTGCAATCGCTGAAAGAGTATTACGACCGGAAGGCGTCGGATCCGGACAGTGGAATCGCGCCAGAAGGATTCGAACAGAAGGAAATCCCATTTGTTGTTGTCATAAAACCCGATGGACAATTCGTAAACCTAGAGGATACGCGCGAGAAAAACGGCAATCGCATGATCGGCAAAGTATACCTGCTCCCGAAGTCCAAGGCTCGGTCTGGAAGCAAGAGTTACGCGACTACATTCTTGCTGTGGGACCACATAGGCTATTTGTTCGGTCTGCCTGAAAACGATCAAAAAGCGCAAAACCAGCATAAAACATGGCTACAATTTCTGCAGGAGCTACCGGATTGTTTAAAGCAGGACGTGGGGGTGCAAGCGATTCTCAATTTCTACTCCGATCCTAACCAGATCACGGCAGTCAAGACGAGTGAATCTTGGGCTGACTGTATCAAGCTTCAATCATGCAATATGACCTTCCGCTTAGCGGGCGATCCTTTGCCAATACCATGCAGGGTTGCTGTGCAACATTATGTCCAGTCAACAGTCTCCAGAGCAGAGGGATTAGAGCCTGATGAAGCTGAAGGTGAGGATGCCTTTGGGTTATGCCTTATAACCGGCGAACGGGGTGAGATTGCACGGACTCACACTCGTACTCCGATCAACAAAGACACGAAGAGCCTTGTCGCATTTCAGAAAAACTCGGGCTACGATTCGTATGGCAAACAGCAGTGTCACAATGCGCCGATTAGCAAATCAGCGGAGTTCGCCTATACAACTGGCCTCAACACATTGCTTAAGTCTAGTCGCCAGCGCATTCGAGTTGGTGATGCGGCAACAGTCTTTTGGTCGAAAGACACATCAACATTCGAGCAGGAAGCCCAGCTGTTTTTTGATGAACCGCGAAAAGATGACCCAGATCAGAATGCGCCAGCGATTCAAGCCGTATATGCTTCGATCTGGAGTGGTGCATATGTTGTTCCCGACGATGACACCAAGTTTTATGTTCTTGGATTATCCCCGAACTCGGCGCGCATCTCCGTTCGTTATTGGCACGTATCAACCATCAAGGAAATCGGGACGCGCTTTAAGCAACACGTTGATGATCTAGCCATCATACACAGTGATGGCGTTAATCCTGCACTTCCCGTCAGACGACTTCTTCATGGCGTTGCTCCATTAGAGGATGACGATAATCTACCCCCGAATCTCAGTGGTGACCTTGTAAGGGCTATTTTGGAGGGATTGCCTTATCCTCTGTCGCTCTTGCAGGCCGTCACTCGGCGCGTTCGAGCCGAACAATCCAGGAAGGACAAGAAGACAGGAAAAGCTTTACCAAACGTCTCCTATCCGCGCGCCGCCCTGATCAAGGCCTGTATCAATCGCGCCAACCGCTTCAAGAAGTCAACAAACACGGAGGAACTAAAGGTGAGTCTGGATCTAAATAATAAGAATATCGGCTACCGGCTTGGCCGGTTATTTGCCGCCCTCGAAAAGTTACAGTCGGAAGCCAACCCCGGCCTGAACGCCACGATACGCGACAAGTTTTACGGAGCGGCATCCAGTACCCCGGTGACGGTGTTCGGAAACCTGATGCGCCTTAAAAACCATCACTTGGCAAAGCTGGAAAACGGCGGTCGCCGTGTCATTTTCGAACGGCTTTTAGCCGAGATCATAAGCGGGATCGACAATTTCCCTGGTCACCTAAACCTTGAAGATCAGGGCCGTTTCGCGATCGGCTACTACCACC
>ERZ761607.1884-NODE-1884-length-24263-cov-4.736079_pt1 | contig 24263 bp, 25 predicted proteins | sample MGYA00511164_ERZ761607 | MGnify/ENA primary metagenome ERZ761607 (study PRJEB28899, sample SAMN02445080) | bioreactor sludge metagenome | biome: EBPR sludge | place: Australia: Brisbane, Thorneside Wastewater Treatment Plant | collected 2011-06-22 ... | reverse complement strand
TATGACACGAAGCTTCTTTAAACCCAACTGGTCGCGATTTCGGGGTTCAGGTCACCTCAGCAAACCCGAGGTGGCAAAACTCCAGAAACATTGGCTCGCTCATATGCTTGCCTTGGTCGGCTTCTCGGTTTCGTTCTTTTTCTCAGTCGATGCCTATCTGACTTTTGCCGCCGTTGTGTGGTGGTCGCTTGGCGGTCTTTTAGGATCCTATTTTTTTCTGCGCGGCGGAATCTTGCTCAGAAGAGCTCTCTCAACAGATCGGCAATAGAACTCATTTTGCCAATTTGAGAATTCCCAAACCGCCCCTGAACACAATGATCGCAATGATGGCCCCGATAACAAGGTCGGGAAGTGCAGACTTGGTCAGGTAAACAACAAAGCCCGCGAGAATAACCCCGGCATTGGCGATTACGTCGTTTGTCGAGAAAATCCAGCTCGCCTTCATGTGCACACCGCCCGTGCGATGCTTGGAGAGCAGCAGAAGGCAGGTTACGTTTGCAATGAGGGCCACTGCGGCTGTCGCCATCATGAGAGGCGACTCGGGCTCTGAACCATAAATAAATCGCCTGACAACTTCAATGAGAGCTCCCGTGGCTAGCGTTACTTGCAGGTAGCCACTGAACTTTGCCGATCGTTTTTGAAGCTGTACAGCCTTTCCAACGGCATAAAGACTTAGCGAATAAACCAAAGCGTCAGCCAGCATGTCGAGTGAGTCGGCGATGAGGCCCGTTGAATCAGCGATAAAACCTAAAATAATCTCGGCAACAAACATCACGCCATTAATCGCCAAGAGCTGTTTTAAGACTCTGGCTTCGCCAATCGGATCAACATGCTCGTCGTCAATAATGGACTCATCATACTCAATGTTGCGCGATGCTTTAAGTGAGGCGCCGAGGTTCAGAGGCACGAGTACAGATAGCAACCCAGCCGGATCTCCAGCGTGAACAACAGACAACTCCCTCGCAGTAAGGTCAAAGGCCAACTTTTTAACATGAGGATTGCCGTCAAAGGCCATTCGAATAAGACGCTCCTCAGAAGGGCAATCCATTTTTTTTACACTAAAGACTGTTTGAAATGTTTTCATGACTGCTTCCCTATTTCGAGAGTTCTTCCTGGATCAGTCGTCGAAGCGATTCTTCACCTAGCTCCATAAGCATTCTACCGTTCACAAAAAATGAAGGAGTTCCTTTGACGCCTACCTCTACCCCAACTTGCTCATCTTGCTTGATAAGATCGACATACTTTCCGCTATCGATAGCCGACTGGAGCGCGATCATGTCGAGCCCAACTGAGCGGGCGTACGACATTATGAGTTTAGTTTGCGGTTCAGCGCGATCCGCCCACTCTGCCTGCCGTTCAAGTAGAGTCTCAAGCATTTGCCAGCCCTTGTCTTGCTCGCGCGCAAACTCGATAACCTGAGCGGCAAGTACAGAGCTCCGATGGTAGGGCATATATCGAAAGTCAAAGCGGACGCCTTCAAACTCTTTAGTCAGCTGCTTGACCTTCGGATAGAAAGCTCGGCACGAGCCACACTCAGGATCAAGGAATTCGACGACAACCACTTTAGCCATCGAAGGCCCCAAGCTGAGTGCACCGTCTCTTATGAGTCTATTTTGTGAGGCCGAGATACTTGTTTCTTTCTCAGCCTGAACATTCTGCTCTTTATTCTTAAATGCCCAAGTTCCAACGAAGAATAGGGCGACGGCTATAACTGCAATGCTTGAAACTACATAAAGTTCTTTTTTCATAAAAGGAAACCTTTCCCTTGGCGCTCCTGCAAACGAAGCTGCCAGGTCATTAAGATGAAAATGGATAAAAAGGAGAAAAGAGAGAGTAGCGGAATTGTTACAAAACCAAACCACTCAAGCTGCCTCGTGGTACAAGAGACACCCTGCACACAAGGCGCAAGACTTTCGGGGATAACGTGGTAGTAGAGAAGATTGTGATAGATGCTTACGATTAGCCCAGGACCTACTAGCGCGAATGCGTATACAGCGGTTCGAGCATCGCGCATCACAATTCCAAGCGGAGTGATGATGGCTAGTGGGTACATGAAAATACGTTGGTACCAACACAAAGAGCACGGGGGTAGCTTCATTACCTCGCTGAAGAAAAGGCTACCTAGAGTTGCCCCTATGGCTACAATCCAAGCCAGGTAAAGCAGTCTTGTCTTAATAGGATTAGTGCTGAATACAAGGTGAGACATCAACCGCTTATGCCTCCGTCTTTTCCAACTCTCAAAGACTGAATGATGAGGAGCCCCATTGCCAACATAATGGCGCAATCTGCAAGATTAAATATTGGCCAGTGGCAGGTGCCTGGGCTGATCGGAAAAAATTGAGGTAAGCAGCCATTATCGCTTCGGTAGTACCAGTCGATAAAGTCCGTTACGCGGCCATCAGGAAGTCGATCCCAGAAGTTTCCAATAGCTCCACCAATCACCAGCCCGATTGAGATCGGTCCCAGAATCTCGGAGGGTTTAAATTTTGAGACGTAGCTGCGCCAAAGGACAAGAAGGACAGCCGGCGGCAAAAGCAGAAGAACTCCCTTTCGAATAGATTCGGGCAAATTCTTCAACATTCCGAACGCCGCGCCGTGGTTATAAGTTAGGGTAAAATTGAACCAGCCAAAGACTTCTGTGAAATCTCCTTCACGAGCAAAGGCTGCTTCGGCCAGACTTTTCGTCCAGATATCAAGAGAGAAGACGACTGCGGCAATCAGCAGCATGATGATGTAGATTCTACGGTGACTGCCTGGTTGAGCTGACACTAGCATTCCCTCTCAGCTCTTTTCAGGCGCGCAAGAAACCTTGAAGCATTTTCAAAACCGAAGAGTTTCAATTTCGCACAAACTCGGCCGCCCGGCGCAGCAAGAAGCACAGTCGGAAGGGCTACGACGCCAAAATCTTTCGATAATGCATCAGTATCCTGCGTTGAAGTTGTCATATCGACCCGAACCATTTCCCATGTCCCCAACTCAAAGAGGGTTGCTACACTTGGGTGAGAAAAAGTTTCATTTTCAAGCTGAATGCAGGGCGGACACCAATCGGCCCTAAAATCTATTACCGTAAACTTAGTTTTCGTCCATTCGCTGAAACTTCGTACTGGGTATTTGATTTCTGAATTCGCGGGAACTGCGCTTTCACCAAGAAGCCTGACTCCAGGCACAAGAAAAAACAGCGCGGAAACGCACATAAGCAAAGTGCCAAAAGCTTTCACGAACGGAGTAAAACGACCAATTCCCCTAAGCTTCTTTTTAAGCGACAGCATTAGGAATCCAAGGACAAGAAACGGAAGGCTCATTCCCACACCAAATACGGAGAGGAGAAAAAAGCCTTCAAGATAGGGGAGGTTTCCTTGCGCCGCTGCGGCTGCAAGCCATACCAAAATAGCCATTAGTACGGGGCCAACACACGGAGCCGCAACCACTCCAATCCCTGCACCCATGAAACCAGCCTTTGAGATAGCGGCAATTTTTTGCGAAAGCGAATACTTTCCCGGCTCTGCGGTTTCGCCTTCCGGTTTTGCTAACGTGTTAACTAGAAAGCCCGGCATCGGAAAGGCCACGACGCCGGAAAAAAACACCGCCGAGACTAAGATAAGAAGACCTATCCCAATCAAAAAAAATGGAGTTTGAGTTAACGAGCCAAAGAGCGAGCCACTTGCAACGGTAAGAGTGCCAAGAACTGCGTAGGTAAGCGTCATGCCGAGACAGTAGCTCAAGATAAGTAGGACGCTTGAGCTCTTATGTTGAGAGCCCCATCGAGAGAAAAGTGCCAAGGTGATTGGATATATCGGATAGACGCAAGGGGTAAATGCCGTTAGGAGGCCCGCCAAAAAAACAATCAACAGACCAATCGGTGAGGTTATTCCTTCCTCTAAGAACGCAAGGCTTTCCTGAAAATATGCGTTCACACGATCCCAGTATGTCTCTTTCTCGCCATAGGCATCTGGAACAGCTGCTTGGGTGGATGGCGGCGCAAGAGCGAGCTTCACCGCCGCAGGCAGGAAGCAAATATTGGCATCACAGGCCTGAAACGTAACGCCTAGATCAACACTTTCGGAACTAACTGCAGGCGAGCCTTCTGTCTTCGCAAGGCCTACGCGGAAAACAGACTCACCGGAGTAGCCATCCATGTAAGTTTTGGTGATGGGATCAAGAAACTTACTTGTTTTGGCTTTTTCAATACCGCTAATTTTCCATAACTCTTTGTTGTCACGTGCCGATGGCAAAACCCAAAAAGCCGTCTTATCGACGTAGAGATGAAAGCGCCCACGAACGTTGAGTGTGACTTTTACCGTAAGGACGTCGGGGTCTTCAGAGGCTTCAATCTCTCCTCTAACTCCAACAGCTTTCTTTACCTCTGATGAAAGTTCCTCAAAAGGTACCGGCGTAAGAGTGTTCGGCGATGCTGCCTCAGCTAGTGAACCAAATGTGACCGTGAAAAAGGCGGCAAAGATCAATAGCAACGAGAGGCTACTGCCCGGGCCTCTAGGCGCGTTCTGGGTGGTCACTGTTCACCCGCCAAGACTGCCGGTTGCACCGGATTTGCTGTCGCCTGAAGGTGTTCGGCATCTGCCTTCCGACCGGATAGGAATGCGTTCAGAAAATCGCTTGAGGTCCGACTCAAAAACTCTCGTGTGATCGGGGAAAAGCAAAATGCACTTAGCGAGAGATTGGAAGACCTTCGAACCAGACACCAGTCGATGGTAAATCCACCGACCTTCTTTTTCGGCGGAGAGAAGCCCTGCGTTTCGAAGTATCTTCAAGTGCCGCGAAATATTGTATTCAGCTTCGCCTAGGCAATCGACCAATTCACAAAGACAAGCTTCGTCACGAGTTGCAGCCAATAGGCGCACAATTCTTAGTCGCGTTGAATCCGAAAGCGCCTGAAATACCTCAAATCCGTCCGGCACAACTACATGCATCCATCGAATCTTACCATACTTGCACTAAAATGCAAGTATGGTACCTTAAGCAATATGAACCATTTGAAGGAGGTTTCCATGATGAAGGCGTTTATCTTGTCCGCGGGTCTTTTCGGTGCTTTGGCATACGCTAATACTGCACGCGATCAGCAAAACCCGAACCAAGCAGCTCGCGCAGCGAAAGTAGAGTCACGAGAAAATGGCGGCCTGTTTGAATTCCGGAAAAACGACTCGAGAGTGCCGAGAAGAGGCAGTCCCTGCTTACTCTTGGGACCATGATGATACGCATGATAGCTGCTGGCATGACGCTAGATACGATTCAGGCCGCTCCTGCTGCTAGTACGCTTAATTGAGACACAACCTCTTTTCGGAGATCGCACCAGCCTTCGCCGACGCGCCGCCTGATTTAAATAGGAGAAGCGTTGCCTCCCTAACGGCCAGAAACGTCACTGCGGATAGCGCCGTTCGATAAACTCTCCGCGCCTTCCACATGAACGAGTTTTTGCATTGTAGTCTCGATCCCACTCCGTGCAGAAGCCCGGCTGCCCCCAATCGACCCTGAGCAGATCGACCTGAGCCTCGTGCATCCGAAGCACCCTATAGGTCAACTCACCTGAGGACTGTCGAACAAATTCCCAATCACCTGCCAATACCACGCGGCTCCCCCCGAAAACCGTGAATCTTGAAAGATGAGTCACACCGCATAAAGTGGCCCGAAAGAGCGATCCGAGCGCGGATCTTGCCGTCAAAAAGCACCTACAAAAGCTCGTCGAGCACCACCGGTGTTGGGGACCGCCACGCTTTCACTCGATCCTTCGTAAAGAAGGCCGCGTGAAGAAACACAAACGAGCCGAACGAATTTACACCTAGGAAAAAATGCAGCATAAACGCCACAAGCGGAAAAACAGGTCGGACGTTCCGCGCATAGCGCCGCCTGCGGCTTCGCGTCCCGACGAAGTCTGGTCGATCGATTTTGCCTTCAACCAGCTGCCGTTAAAGCGGAAACTCAAAGCGCCTCACCGTCGTCGACGATTTCACCAAGGAATCCATTCATTTCAAGAGTGCTCTTCGATTGGTGCGGCAAGAACCTCATCGAGCGCGAGCTCATCACACCGGGCAGGCTAAACGAAAACGCGTTCATCGAAAGCTTCAACTCGCGACTGCGCGACGATCGCCTCAACGAACACGTCTTCTTTGATCTTGGCGACGCGAAGGAAAAGATCGAGGGTTGTAGAAACACCGACAACGAACTTCATCCGTACAGCTCGCTCGGGATGCGTTCACCAAAAGAATTTGTGGAGAACTGGCAAAAAACGCTATCCGCTTAACACCCCGTGACTCACCCAAGAGTCTTCACTAGTCGCGCACCTTGAGCTCTTTGCGTCGTTTGGCGCCGAACCCGCTCTCACAATTTCGGGACTCCGGCTTCTCGGGAGAATGATCAGCGGATTGATCGCGACCGAGACTATTTGGCTCCTGAAACGAGCACGAAACTATTGGGTCGGTAGAGAAACTTTCAGAATTGCTAGCGATCCCCGGAAAACTACGACAGCAATAATTAGACCGATCACGAAATCCGGAATTGGGCTACCAAAGATCGAAACGAGCAAGCCAGCCAAGATAACCCCGGCGTTGGCGATGACGTCGTTGGCAGAGAAAATCAAACCCGCTTTCATATGAACCCCGCCGTCCCGGTGCTTCGAGATGAGCCAAAGACAGATCACATTGGCAATCAACGCAAGGAACGCCACCCCCATCATATAGCCGGGCTCCGGATCGCTTCCGAAAACAAACCGTCGCGCTACCTCGAACAAAGCAAAGGCCGCCAATGCCATCTGCATGTAGCCACTCACGCGAGCCGCCTTCCGCTGCAACCGAATGTAGCGGCCCACGGCGAGAAGACTACCGCCGTAGACGGCCGCATCCGCGAACGTATCCATGGAGTCCGCAATCAAACCCGCGCTTTGGGCAACAAATCCAAGCGTAATCTCGACCACGAAGAGAAGCGCGTTGATTCCGAGGAGAATCTTAAGAACTTTCATCTCCGCACGGTCATTGTCACCTTGCTTAGCGCTAGAGAATCGAAGACATTCCGTCTCTTTTTCCGAAACAGGGCGGCTTTCCACGTGGACCGCCCCGAAATTGAGGGGCGCTAGCTTAGCGAGAATCCGGTCGGGGCAGTTTTGTGAACCATCGTGACGGTTCGCGCCGGAAGGTCAAATTCCATTTGCCGGACAGGCTCTTCTCCGACAGCCATCCGAACAAGCCTTTCCTCCAACGGGTAATCCATCATTGGAATTCGGAAAATCGACTTAATTTGTACCGAACTCATTTTGTCCTACTCTCAACCGCAACTTTCGAAGAAGGACGTGTACCCAAGTACCAAAGCATACCTACGAGGAGCGCCGTTACCACCTGAGCAAGCAACGTTTGGCTGGTCGGATAGAAACCAAACAACTCAAATCGCATTTTCAAGGGAACCGCCCCAACATCGAAAACTCCCGCTTCCTGGAGTGCATGGACCCCCTTACCAGCGAGAATCGTCGCAAGAACCAGCATCATCGCGCTCGAGGCATTGAACAGAGTTCTAAGCGGGAGACGACGAGAGTAGTTCAGCGCAATCCACGAAAGGAGAATCACGAGTACAAAAGAACTGACGACCCCGGCAAAGAGCGCAACTTTCGCTTCCTGGCCGAGATCCAGCCAAATCGACCGAAGGAACAAAACCGTCTCGAGCGCTTCCCGGAACGTTGCCATAAAAGCGATAAAGCCGAGTCCGAGTAGATTTCCACCCGAAAGGAAATGTTTAACCTTCACTTCGAGGAAGGCTTTCCATCTGCCAATTTCCGTCTGGCGATGGAGCCAGAATCCCACATAGAGGAGGACAAGAACGGCGAGAACCGAGGTTATACCTTCGAGATACTCGCGGCTTGCCCCACTCGAGGCCATCAGCCACCCCGAGAGAAACCACGCCACAATCCCAATGACGGTCGCCGTGAGCCACCCACCGTGAACGTACAGCGCGGCCTTCTTTGAACCGGCGGCACGCACAACACCAAGAAGAGCGAGAATGATCAGCACCGCCTCGAAGCCTTCACGAAGAATGATGAAAAAAGATGCTAGGAATGCCATTCCCTCCGACATTTCGTGGTCGGTCAGTAGCGGGCGCAGTCCAACGATCTTCTCTTGAGCTTCCGCGATCGCAAAACCCGTTTCTTCGCTTCGAGACTCAATCGCAAGGCGCACTCGTCCCATGGCGTCTTCGATGTCGACGAGCGACTGGGGATCCGTTGCCCGGAGCCTAGGCTCAATTGGCTCAATGCCCTCGAGGTAGGCCTGGAGCGCCTTCGTCTTAGCAAGTTCAAACTCTTTTGAGTCAAAGTGATCGCCAGCTTCTTTGAGCTTCGTAGAAGCGATGGTCAGGAAGCTCATCTGGTCGCGTTTGCCTTCATGCAACCGAAGGGCCGCTAGGAGTTTATCTTTGAAGTCCACGCTCCCCGTCATCTCATCTTTCAAAGCATTGTCTGAGCGAGATGCGACCCTCCCTAGGACCTCATCGTTCTCCGGAGACCAATCCGCGGGAAACTCCACCGCTTCAGTCGGCTTAGAGAATCTCAGTGAGTTAACGTAGAAAGCGAGCTCCCAAACTTCCTGATCTGAGAACTGCGCAAAGGGAGCCATGCCGGTGCCGGGAACGCCGAGGCGAATTGTATTGAACGCGGCAAAGGGAGTGAGTGCCTTCATCCCCTCGGCATCGACAAAATTAGCCGGGGGCGGGTCCAGTCCTTCCCCAAGCGGGCCGTTACCCGCGCCGGTGGCGCCATGGCACGACACACAATTGGCCGCAAAGAGTCGCTGACCCGATTCGAGCAGCGGCCAGCGTATGGGCTCAAGTTTAATCTGAGCCAACCGAATGACCTCTCGCTGGATCTCTCGGGCGAGCGGAGCCACCTTTTCAGGTGAAGCCTTCGATTGAATGTCGCTTAGGAGCGTCGCAAGACTTTGCTTAAGCGACGAACTGGAACTCAAAACGGGCTGTGTCTCGGCCGCTTTGACCGCCATCTTCGCAAACTCGACCTGCTCGGCGTACTCGCTCTCGCTAAGGACCTTGCCAGTGGCATCAACTGCACCTGCGTAGTCTTTCGCCAAATAATCCAAAAGGTGAACGACAATACGCGGAGATTCTAGACCCTCCGGAATAGGCTGCTCAGCAGAAGCACTCGGCGCCCAGCTAAGCCCAATAGCCAACGTCAAAAACACTTGTCGCAGCATCTTTAGTCCCCTCAAACCGATGCGACGGAGGACGAGCGCGGCAATGACCGACATCTTTCCCCTCCGCGAAGTTCCCGTAGTTCGTTAAAGCGATTCAGGTCTTTTCCGAGTTGACGATCCGAATCGTCGATCCCTCGAATGAACCGATAAAGTAAGTTCAGCTGGGAACCCCTGGCCAAGCGATGGTAAACCCACCGACCGTCCTTCTCAGCCGACAGCAAACCCGATTGCCGCAAGACTTTAAGATGTCTCGAAAGCTTATACTCCGGCTCATCGAGACTTCCGGCCAACTCGCAAAGGCAGATTTCATCTTTCGCGGAGGCAAGCAGCCGAATAATTCGAATACGGATAGGGTCCGACAAAGCCTGAAAGAGCGCCGAGGGCTGAAAATTTGCGAGTTGCATAGTTGCGCATAGAAGCAACTATGCGCATTTCTGCGGGTCTAGGGAAAATCACGTCAAGCTTGGAGGTTCCGAGGCGCCGAGACTCCCGGCCCATGCGCCCACCAAGCCATTGGATAGACTCCCTCCCAGTACCCACGAACCACATCGGGGGCTTGGTAGGTAATGGCTTTCGTTTTACCAGCTTTTCCGGATCAATTTGTCTTACCTACTTCCAGAGCAATAGGTGCTTCCCGGACGGCTGGTCCCCGAGAAGCACACGTAGGATCAGTTAGTCCGCATGTAGCGTTTGATAAATTTTCTGCGTCTACCGCAGGATTTAGTTTGAGCATCGTAGTCGCGGTCCCATTCGGTGCAAAAGCCAGGATTACCCCACTCGATCTTAAGCAATTTGATCTGATCAAAATATATCCGACGTACCCAGGAAACCAACTCGTCCGGGGACTTCTGAATGAACCCCTGTCCGCTCGCTATGCCTATAAGGAATCCTAGCCCCAAAGAGATTCTTCTGCTCATCTCCAACCCCCTAGCGATTTAATCACCGTCCTAACCGAAGAAATCTTATGGTCATCGAGTTGGCTAATAAGCGCCGTACACTCTGCAATGAGTTCATCTCTCAGTATCTCTGCCTCCATGAGACGTTCGTATTCGTCCATGCTGTAGCCCAGGCTGCCAACAATGTGTTTGATCCGCGTAGGGGGTAAATTGATGCGCCCATTTTCGATCTGCCCCAAAATAGCGTAGGTGTATCCGCAGCGCACTGAGGCCTCACTCTGGGTCAACCCCCGCCGCTCTCGGAGTATCCGCAAAATACGAGTTTCTTTGGTAATCACTCTGAAACAGCTTCGTCGTGGTTTTCGCTCTTTCGGTTCCTCATCCTGAGCCGCCACCGTTACGGTCTGGATCAGAGATTCGGGATCTTTTGCGGCTTCATCGAAGTCCGCCATTGAGTAGCCGAGAGCTCGGATGATGCGTTCTGTCCGCCTCCCGGTGAAGCCACACCGTCCATTTTCGAGCTGTTCGAAGGCCCTTGCGGAACATCCACAGAGCGCTCCGGCTTCCCTACGAGAAAGGCCTTTTGCGAGCCTCAGGGCCTTGATGGCAAGAGCCTCTTTCGAGACACTTTTGTTCACGAAACGATTGCTTAAACGTCGGTCCATATTTCCTCCTTTTGTTTCGCAATCGAAAACTCGGAGAGGCTTTCTGGACCGAAAGTAGCTACCTAGAATCCACGTCCCATAGCACCCTCTGGAGAGTGCGCTTGTAAGTTCGTTTCATAGGTAGGAGCAGCGCAGAAACTGCTATTGCGCAAAAACGCCCGGGATTGCTATGGCGCCAAGACTGGACCAAGACCAACCAAGAAAAACCCCGTGAATTCGTGTGAACTTCTGTGAAGTTCGAGCAGCGGCTGTCGAGCTAGGTGCCCGAATCTTATTGGTTGTGATTAAAGTGATTTAGGTTTTGAAGACCAAATTCAGGAGATCTTGCTTCCTGAAAAATGGTGGACACGATCGGGATCGAACCGACGACCTCCACAATGCCATTGTGGCGCTCTCCCAAACTGAGCTACGTGCCCGAACTGAACGAACGGTGAATTTAATTAGACGAAGCCTCGGAGCCTGACAAGGCCCCCGCCCCGCTATTCCGCGGCTTTCGGGGAATCCCCGAAGCTGCGCCAAGCCTTCGAAAGGATGAGGCGCGCGCCCCGGCGGAAGCTGACGTAACTCCAGGTCCATTCCAAGAGCACGAAAAAGCGATTCCGGAAGTCGAGCAGGTAGAGGATGTGCACGAAGAGCCAAGCCATCCACGCCAGCCACCCCGTCATCCGGAGCGGGCCAACCTCGGCCACGGCGCGGCTGCGGCCGATCGTGGCCATCTGGCCCTTATCGCGGTAGCGGAAAACCCCGCGCGGCCGCGACTCGAGCTCGGCCCGCAAGGCGCGCGCGACGAAGGCCCCCTGCTGCATGGCGACGGGGGCAACCCCCGGAAGCGTTTTGCCGTCCTGCTCGCGGTGGGCCTGATCGCCGATGACGAAGACTTCGGGGTGACCCGCGAGCGACAGATCCTCGCCCACGGGCACGCGGCCCGCGCGATCGAGCGCGAGGCCGAGACGCCGGTTGATCGGCGAAGCCTGCACGCCCGCCGCCCAGAGCACGGTCGCCGCCCGGATGCGGCCGGTGCGCGCGCCTTCGACGTCGACGCCTTTGTCGTCGATCCCCAGCACCTTCGTGCCGGTCAGGACTTCGACGCCGAGCGACTCGAGGTCGCGACGCGCGCGGGCCCCGAGCGCTTCGGAGAAACTCGGCAATATGCGCGGGCCCGCCTCGATCAGGTAAATCCGCGTGTCCTTCGGCGAAAGCCGGCGGAAATCTCCCGAGATGGAGAACTGGTTGATTTCGCCGAGCGTCCCGGCGAGCTCGACGCCGGTGGGGCCAGCGCCCACGACGACGAAACTTTGGTGGAAGGCGGCCAGCTCGGGCACGCTTGCGTTCTCGGCCTCCTCGAAGGCCTGCAGCACGCGGCGCCGGATCTCGGTCGCCTGCTCGAGGGTCTTGAGCCCCGGCGCTACAGGCTCCCACTCTTCCTTGCCGAAGTAGCTATGGGTCGCGCCGCAAGCGAGCACGAGACGGTCGTAGAGAAAGTCCCCGCGATCCGTCACGACCCGACGGCCGGCCAGGTCGACGTCGCGCACCTCGGCCAGGCGCACCTCGACGTTGGTCGCGCCCGCGAGCGTCGTGCGCAGGGGCACGGCGATCTCGGCGGGGCTCAGCGCGGCCGTCGCGACCTGGTAAAGCAGCGGCTGGAAGATGTGGTGGTTGCGTCGGTCGAGGAGCGTGACCTCGAAGCGCGCGTCGCCGGCGAGCTCGCGCGCGACCCGCAGCCCCGCGAAACCTCCGCCCACGATGACGATCTTCGCCATCAGGGCCGCCGGAACTCCGCGCCCAGATCCTGCCAACAATCGCGGTAGCCGGCCTGACGCAGCGGCGTCTTGAGCGCCCACTCCGTGGGCACGAAGACGTAGCGGCTTTCGAACATGAAGGCGAGCGTGTCGTCGATCTTCTGCGGCGCGAGCTTGGCGCTCGACGCCTTCTCGAAGGTCGCGCGGTCCGGGCCGTGCCCCGTCATCGCGTTGTGCAGGCTCGATCCGCCCGGCACGAAACCCGCTTCTTTGGCGTCGTAGACACCCTTCACGAGCCCCATGAACTCGCTCATGCAGTTACGGTGGTAGTAAGGTGGGCGGAAGGTGTCTTCGCCCACGAGCCAGCGCGGCGGGAAGATGACGAAGTCGCAGTTGGCCGTGCCGGCCTGATCGCTCGGCGAAGTCAGCACGGTGAAGATCGAAGGATCGGGATGATCAAAGCTGATCGAGCCGATCGTGTTGAAGCGCGAAAGGTCGTAGCGATAGGGCGCGTAGTTGCCGTGCCACGCGACGACGTCGAGGGGCGAATGCCCGATCGACGCGCGGAAAAGCCGGCCGCCGAATTTGGCGACGAGCTCAAAGTTCCCCGTGCGCTCCTCGAAGCGCGCCACGGGCGTTTCGAAATCGCGCGGCTGCGCGAGTCCGTTGGCGCCGATCGGACCGAGGTCGGGCAGGCGGAAGAAGCGCCCGTAGTTTTCGCAGACGTAACCGCGCGCGCGGCCCCCGCCGAGCGCCTCGACGCGATACTTCACGCCGCGCGGAACGACGCCGATCGAACCCGGCGCGACCTCGAGCCGACCGAGCTCCGTCTCGAGCACGAGCGTGCCCTCCCACGGAACGAAGAGCCATTCGCCGTCGGCCGAGTAAAAGAAGCGATCCTTCATCGGGCGATCGAAGGCGTAAAGGTGAACGCCGAGCCCGCGCTGTTCGAGCGCCGAGCCATTCCCGCAAATCGTCGTCAGCCCCTCGAGAAAATCCACACCCGCGCGCGGAAGCTCGTAGGCGTCCCACCGCATCGGGCTCGGGTCGAGGTGGGCCGGATCGAAGTCACTCTTGAGCGACGGAAGCGCGAAAGACTGGAAGACGCCCTGCACGACCGAAGGGCGGATCCGGTAGGTCCACGTGCGCTTGTTCTCGCTGCGCGGGGCCGTAAAAGCCGAGCCGCTCAGCTGTTCGGCGTAAAGTCCGTGCGCGACCCGCTGGGGCGAATTTCGTCCCACGGGGAGCGTGCCCGCGAGGGCCTCCGTCGAGACGTCGTTGCCGAAACCCGGGATGTAATCCGCGCCCGCCAAGCCTTAGCCCCCGACGGCTTCGCGCTTGGCCTTGTAACCGAGCGAGTCGATCTTCTTGAAGAGCGTGGAAAGATCGCAGGTCTTCGCGCCGCACTCGAACGAGGCGCGGCCCGTCGCGTGGTCGACGGCGATGCGGCTCGCCGAGAAACCGGCGTTCTCGATGGCCTTGGTCACCTTGGATTCGCAGCTCGGGCAGTGCATGCCCTTGACCAGGAACACGGCCGTCTCGCCCTTCTTCACGACCGGGGCGCCCGCGCCGCCTTCGGGCATCGCGAAGCTGACCTTGCGGTTCGGCGCCTGAACGCAGGCCGTGGCATCGCTACCGCCGCAATTCGCGAAGGCGGCCGACGAAGCGAAGAGCCCCGAAGCGACGAGAACGAGGGAGAGGGTTTTCATTTTTTGAAGACTCCTTGGGTAAATAGGTCTTTTTCGGAGAAGCGCAGCTTGTCGCGCACTTTCACGGTCGTATCGCGGTAACCGATGCTGAGCGCCACGACGCTCTTGCGCCCCGGCGGCAGCCCCAGAATGCTGTCGAACTCGGCCGGCACGAAGCCTTCCATCGGGCAGCTGTCGATGCCGAGCTCGGCGCAAGCCGCCATGGCAAAGCCGAGCGCGATGTAGGCCTGCCGCGAGGCCCATTCGAAGATCTGCTCTTCGCTCAGACGTTCGGCCCACCGGCGCAGGCTGCCTTCGAACTTGCCGAGGGCTTCGCGACGCGCGGGATCGCCGCCGGCCGCGAGGTCCATGTAATCGGTGATGCGCGCGCCGACGTCGTGGCGGCTCGTGAAGACAAGCGTCACGGGCGCCGTCGTCCACTGCTTTTGGCGGTAGCCCGCGGCCCCGAGCTTTTCCTTCGTCTCGGCGTCGCTCACGACGTGGACGTGGAAAGGCTGGAGGCCGTTCGACGTGGGCGCCATGCGCGCCGCTTCGAGAATTTTTTCCAGATCGGCGGCCTGCAGGGGCTTCGTCGTATCGAAGGTCTGGACGGCCGCGCGCCAATGTAAACGCTCCACGAAACTCATGGCCCGGAGCTTAGGACGGACCGGCCGGTCGGGCAAATCCCCGGGCCCGATTCCGGAGGCCCGCGGCGCCCTACTTGAGCATCTTTCGGATGAGCCCGATGCGTTTGGCGTAGGGCCGGTAGCGGAACACGGGGTCCATCGCGAAGGGTTTGTGGATAACGCCCTTGAAGTGCGAAAAAGTCGCGAAGGAGTAGCGGCCGTGGTAGCGCCCCATCCCGCTCTCCCCGACCCCGCCGAAGGGAAGCTGGGGATTGGCCACGTGCAGGATCGTGTCGTTCACGCAGCCGCCGCCGAAGGAAACCCGCGCCAAGACCTCACGCTCGACGTTCGAACGTTTCGTAAAAAGGTAGAAGGCCAAGGGCTGCGGGCGATCCGCGACAAAGCGAAGCGCCTCTTCGAGGGTTTCGTAAGGAACGAGCGGCAAAATCGGCCCGAAGATTTCGTCGTGCAACAACGCCGAGTCGGGCGCGAGCCCCTCCACGATCGTGGGTTCGAAGTAGCGGGTCGCGCGATCCCGCCGCCCCCCGATCACAATCGAAGCCCCTTCAAGAAGTCCCTCTAAGCGATCGAAATGCTTGTCATTCACGACGCGAGCGTAGTCCGGGCTCAAAGCCGGGTCTTCGCCCAAAGCCTCGCGCAGTTCCGACGCGAGCGCCCGCTTCCAGACCTCCATCTCAGCCTTCGGCACGAGGAGGTAATCCGGCGCCACGCAAGTCTGACCGGCGTTAAAGAACTTGCCCCAAACGATACGGCGAGCCCCGACATCGAGCGGCACCCCCTCGTCGATCAGGCAGGGCGACTTCCCGCCCAGCTCCAACGTGACCGGGGTCAGGTGGCGAGCCGCCGCCTGCGCCACGACCCGTCCGAGCTTCGTGCTACCCGTAAAGAAGACGTGATCGAAGCGAAGCTCGAGCAGCCCCTGCGCGACCTCGGCCCCGCCCTCGAAAAGGTGGACCCAGGCCGGATCGAAGGTCTCCGCGACAAAGTCCTTCAGGACCGCCGAACAATGCGGCGCGAGCTCGGAAGGCTTGAGCATGACGGCATTGCCCGCCGCGATCGCGCCGACGAGCGGCGAGAGCAAAAGCTGCACGGGGTAGTTCCAAGGCGCGAGAATGAGCACGAGCCCCCGGGGTTCGGCGTAGATCAGGCTCTTGCCGGGCTTCTGAACGAGCGGGGTCGACACGCGCTTGGGCTTGGCCCACTTCGCGAGATTGCGCAGGGTCTCGTCGATATCCGTGTACAGGAACCCGATCTCGCTCGCGTAGGCCTCGAACTCGGGCTTGCCGAGATCGAGCCGGAGCGCTTCGAGAAAGCGGGGCTCAAAGCGGACGAGGACTTCCTTGAAACGTTTGAGGACCCGACGTCGGGCATCCAACTCGCGGGTCGCCCCGCTCGCGAAAAAGTCCCGCTGCCGTCGCCAACTCGCTTCGATTTCGCGCAACGTTTCCGACATGGGGCCAAACTAGTCGATGCCCCCGCGTTCCGCCATCCGGCGCGCCCGAACGTGTTCCAGTCCTTCGGCGCGGCCGCCGCTTAGCGCCCGAGCAGGAAGGCCCGCAACTTCGGGGCGCCTTCCTGGATCATCTTGGTCGAGCAGCTGAACGCGAAGCGAATCGCGTTCTCGCAGCTCTCCCCAAAGGCGTCGCCGGGCGAACTGCCGAGGCCCGCCTCCGCCAGACGGTTGGAGAGCTCGTCGACGGACTTGACGCCCAAGCGCGCGAGCATCGACGGATCGACCTCGGCCCAAAGGAAAAAGGTGCCTTGCGCCCGGAACGGCTTGAGGCCCGGAATTCCGTCCAGGGCCGCCATAAGGAGATCGCGACGCTTCAGGTACTCGTCGCGCATGTACTCGAGGTGCGCGCGATCGCCCGAGACGGCCGCGAGCGCCGTCCACTGGGCCACGCTGTTCACGCCGTTAATCGTGCAACGAAGGGCCTTCGGAACGCGGTCCTTGAAGACCGGCTCGCGGCAAACCAGGTAGCCCACGCGCAATCCGCTCATGGCGTGGCTCTTCGAGAAGGAGAACACGCTCACGACCTTGTTGTAGTTCTCCGGCACGAGGCTGCCGAGGGATACGTGGACGTTCGGCGCGAAGATGACGTCTTCGTAGGCTTCGTCCGAGAGGATCCACAGGTCGCGCGACACCGCGAGGTCGCGGATCGCCTCGAGGTCGGCGCGGCTGGCCACGGCGCCCGTGGGGTTATGCGGGGTGTTCGAGAAGATGGCCTTCGTGCGCGGCGTGATCTTCGCGGCGATGCGCTCGGGCGCGTAGCGGTAGCCCTCGGAAGGTTCGAGCTTCACCGGCACCGGCACGCCGCCCGCGAGACGGATGTTCTCGACGACTTCGGTCCACATGGGTTCGGGCACGATGACTTCGTCGCCCGGCTCGAGCAGCGCTTGGAAGGTGACGTAAAGGCCGTGCATCGCGCCGTTCGTCACGAAGACGTCGTCTTCCGTGGCCGGCACGCGGTTGAGCTCGCGCACTTTCTTGGCGAGGGCTTTGCGCAGTTCCGGGATGCCGTTGTTCGGAATGTAATGGGTCTTGCCCGATTCGGCCGCGACCTCGAGGGCCTTCAGCACGTTCGGCGCGATCGAGAAGTCCGGGTCTCCCGATTCAAAGCGGAAAACCTCGCGACCGGCGGCCTGCGCCTTGAGCAGTCGCTCGCGGATCTGAACGATCTTACCGAGCGAGATGTTATCGAGAGGGTGTCCACGACGTGAGCTCGTCATGAGTCCGGAAACCTATCTCGACCGACCCGCCGTCGCAATTTGTCCCCTTCGCTTTTCGCGAAAACCTGCGTTCTGTCCTTCAGGCGTCGCGCGCTTCGCGGCGAACACGGTCCCAAAAGCGCCGAAAACCGCTCCCGAGGGGCCAGCGGCCCTCCAAGCGGGCCCGGGCCTCGGCCGGATCCGTCGTTTCGGCTTCGCGCCAAAGATCCTCGAAAAGGTGCCGAGTCGCGCCCACGAGAAGCGAAGGGAAAGCCCCGTCGTCCTTCTCGCCCCAGCCCACGATCCAACCCCGCTCCCACAATTCCTTGAGCCCGCGCGTGTACTCGGCCTCGTTGTCGCGACCCTTCAGATCGGCCGCGAGCTTAAGCTCTTTCGTCGAAAGCGGGCTCTCGTCGAGCAAAGCGTCGTAGAGCGCGCGCGCCGACTTCGCGCGAAAGGGACGCTCCCGGGTGCCGCGTTCGGCCAGGTAGTCCCGAAAAAGCTCGCGCGCAAAGAAGGTCGCGCGCCCTTGGTACCACTTGAGATAGACGACCCGGCCCGAGCGCGAGAGCTCTTCGCGCAGGGACCACAGGCGCGGCACCCGGTCGTCCCCGCCGGCGTCCCACTCCCAGCGCATGGGCGTGCGGGGATGAAAAGCGTGCCACAAGCTTTTGGGCTCGGGCCGGTTGTCGAGCGGATAAACGAGGCAAGCCCCCAACCTATCGATGACGCGAACGGCTTCGTGCAAAGTGACGCGGGCCATGGTGGCGAGATTCTATTCCCTGAACTAGTCTCGCGCCATGTCGTCGATCGAGATCCTGAACGCCGAGCGCTTCCGCCAAGAAATCTTCGATTACGAAACGCAAACGGAATGGAACTACGCGGCCGACAAGCCGCCCGTCATCCTGAACTTCTTCGCGACCTGGTGCGGCCCCTGCCGCGCCTTCGCCCCCCACCTCCAGAAAGTCGCCGAAGCCTACGGCGACGCCCTCAAAGTCTACAAAGTCGATATCGACCAGGCCCCCGAGGTCGCGCGACTCTTCGAGATCCGCAGCGTGCCCTCGACGGTCTTCATCGGCCCGCACGAGCCCCCGGCCCTCGCCTCGGGCGCTATCCCTCCCGACGTCATGGCCCAGCTCGTGAGCGAGGTCCTACGCGTCGAGTAACGCCTCGATCCGGCGGCGCGCGCGCATTTCGATCGCGTTGATCGTCGCCGCCGAAAGCGAGGCTTCGCGATCTAGGATTGGCGGCCCGCGAGACGCATGCGGTAGCCCGAGGCGTCCTTGAAAGGCTTCGCGTCGGATTGCGCCGGCGAATCGCCCGCTTCGAATTGCGGCTTCAACGCCAGGTACTTCTGGCCGATGCCGATCCGATCCTCGATCGAGACTTGTTTCTGAAAATCGGGAAGCATCTCCTCTTCCTCTTCTTCGATATGGTGCTCAACGAGCTCGGCCAGGACTTTGACCTTGGCCGACCAAAGATCCGGGTCCGTGATCGTCTTGAGATCTTCCAGGAGCTGATCCGCGAGGGCATGCTCGGCATCGCCCTCGAAGGCTTCTTCGCGCAGATCGTCGTCGCGCTTCATGTGGCTGTAGAGCGCGGCCTCTTCGGGCTTCGCGTGCGCCACGAGCAGCGGCGCGAATTCCTCGAAAGCTTTGCGACGCTCGCCCATTCCTTTCTCAGGTTCCTTCAGCACCTTGATCAACGACTTGAGCGGCTTGTGATCCTTGAGAATCAAGCTCACGATGTCGTTCGGATCGGTCGCCTTACCGGAAACACGCGGCTTCGCGGCGCGTTTCGAAACTTTGCTCGACACGACTTTGCGGGTTTTGACGGTGGTGGATTTTTTCTTGGCGGTGGAGCTCTTCATGCCCCACGACTAGCAACGGCCGTACCAAGCTTTCGCGCCTGAGAAGGGCTTCATCGCGGGAGTGCGCCGTGGATTTTTGCCCCCGCCGTTTTCTCGCGCTCCCGAAACGCCTCGGCAAAGCTCCTTCTTCGTCGACTCCAAAGGATGCTCGGCGCGCGCACGCTTCTTGCAAATCTTGCCTTCATGAAAGCTTCTCCACTCCACCAACCTTTCCCTTCGCGCGTCGCGCCACCCCACTTTCCTTCTTCGTCGCCGACGCCCAAGGACTCCTCGGTCGTCCACAAAAGCATCGCGATCCGACGTCCGCTCGATGAGCTCTATTTTATCTGGCGCGACTTCGAAAACCTGCCTCGCATCATGAAGCACCTCGAGTCCGTCACGACTTCGCAAGGTCGGCGTTCGCATTGGATCGCCAAGAGCGTCGGCGGCATCGCCCTCGAATGGGATGCCGAGATCGTCGATGAACTTCCGGGTGAACTCATCTCGTGGCGCTCGCTCGACGGCTCCGACGTCGAGAACGAGGGCTCCGTTCAGTTCCGAGAACTGAGCGGCGATAAGGGCGTCGAGATCACGGTATCCCTTCGCTATTCCCCGCCGGGCGGCAAGCTTTCGATCGCCTTCGCCAAGCTCTTCGGCCGCGACGCCGCCGCCGAGATCGAAGAAGACCTCGCGCGCTTCAAGCAGTTCATGGAAGCCGGCGAGGTCGCGAGCGTCGACGGCCAGAGCTCCGCGCGCGACAAGGACCGCCAACCCCTTCGCCGCGAACAACTCAAGCCCTGGAAGAGCTTCTCGTGAAAGCGCTCGTCTGGCACGGCAAGAAGGACGTTCGCGTCGACGTGGTGCCCGATCCGTCGATCCTGAATCCCCAAGACGTCATCATCGGCGTCAGCAGCACGGCGATCTGCGGATCGGACCTGCATCTCTACAACGGGGTCATCCCCACGATGGAGAGCGGCGACATCCTGGGCCACGAGTTCATGGGCGAGGTCGTCGAAGTCGGTTCCGAGGTCCGCAAAACGAAGAAGGGCGACCGCGTCGTGATTCCCTTCACGATCGCGTGCGGCGCCTGCTTCTATTGCAAGAAAGACCTCTGGTCGGCGTGCGACAACTCGAACCCCAACGCGAAAATCCCCAACAAGCTCTACGGGCACTCGGGCGCCGGTCTCTTCGGGTACTCGCACATGTACGGCGGCTACGCCGGCGGACAGGCCGAGTTCGTGCGCGTCCCCTTCGGGGACGTGGGCCCCTTCAAGGTGCCCTCGCACCTGAGCGACGAGCAGGTCCTCTTCCTCACGGATATCCTCCCGACCGGCTACATGGCGGCGGAAAACTGCAACATCCAGCCGGGCGACACGGTCGCCGTCTGGGGCTGCGGTCCCGTGGGGCTCTTCGCGATCAAGTCGGCGCGCCTGCTCGGCGCCGAGCGCATCATCGCGATCGACCGGGTGCCCGGGCGTCTCGTGCGCGCGTCGCTTGAGCCCGGAGTCGAGACCCTGAACTTCGAGAAGGTGGACGTGCTGGACGCGCTCAAGACCCTGACCGGCGGCCACGGGCCCGACGCCTGCATCGACGCCGTGGGGCTCGAAGCGCACGGCAGCGACCTCGACAACCTTTACGACCACGCCAAGATGACGCTCATGCTCGAAACGGATCGTCCCCACGTGCTTCGACAAGCCATTCAGGCCTGCCGCAAAGGCGGTACCGTATCGATCCCCGGCGTCTACGGCGGCTTCATCGACAAGTTCAACATCGGCGCCGCCTTCGGCAAAGGCCTGACCCTTAAAATGGGCCAGACCCACGTCCATAAGTACCTGCCGCGACTCCTCAACGACATCGAGGAAGGCCGCATCGACCCGACCTTCGTCATCAGTCATCGTCTCGCGTTGAGCGAAGGCGCCGAGGCCTACAAGTCGTTCCGCGATCACAAGGACGAGTTCACCAAGGTCGTGTTGAAACCTTGAAGGAGAAGATCATGGAAAGCAAAGCCCACCAAAGCCAACTCGCCGTCGTGACCGGAGCTTCGAGCGGCATCGGCCTCGAGCTCGCCAAGCAGTTCGCCAAGAACGGCTTCGACCTGATCGTCGTCGCCGAGGATGACCTCATCCACAAAGTCGCCGAGGAACTTGGCAAGTACGGCATCCTCGCGCAAGCCGTGCAGGCCGACCTGGCGACTTACCAAGGCAACGAGACGCTCTGCGACTTCATCCGCGCGAACGCCCAACCCGTCGACGCGCTTGCGCTGAATGCGGGCGTGGGCGTGCACGGCGACTTCTTGCGCGAAACCGAGCTCGAGGATCACTTCAATCTGCTCAACCTGAACGTTATCTCGACGGTGCATCTCGCCCGCCGCATCGGCCGCGACATGGTCGACGTGGGCGAAGGCCGCATCCTCTTTACGTCGTCGGTCGTCTCGCTCATGCCGGGCACCTATATGGCGACGTACGCGGCCTCCAAGGCCTTCGTCGAATCCTTCGCGGAGGCGCTGCGCGCCGAGCTCAAGGATTCCGGGGTGACCGTAACGACCCTCTTGCCGGGCGCGACCGACACGAATTTCTTTCGACGCGCGCACATGGAGAACACCGCCGTCGGCGCGTCCGCCAAGGACGATCCGGCCGACGTCGCCCGCGATGGTTTCGAGGGCCTCATGGCCGGCAAGGACCACGTCGTGGGCGGCTCCTTTATGAACAAGGTGCAAGTCACCGTGTCCAAGGTCTTGCCGGACACGGTCAAAGCCGAGATGCACCGGCGTCAGGCCGGTCCCGCCAAGCACTAGGCAGGCGAAGGAACGGGTCGACGGGGCGTGGCACTCTTCGGGAAGACGGATGCGTACTGGGATTGGGGGCGGGAGGCGAAGGACTTCCTGCGCGCGACGGCGGCGGCCTGCATTTTTGGCATTCCGCTGCTCTACACGATGGAGATGTGGTGGAACGGACTCTTCTTCGATCCGGCGCGCCTGCTCGGCATCCTCGCGGCCACCTTGGCGGTGAACGTGTTGATATGCCTTTTTCTGGGTTTTCGCCGTGAGCACACCTGGCCCGTCGCCGTGACCGAGGCCGTCACCTCGATCGGCATCGGCGTGCTGTTATCCTCGCTCATCCTGCTGCTCATCGGAGAAATCCCGACGCACGCGCCCCTGACGGCGATGGCCGGAAAGGTCGTCATCCTCGCGAGCCTGATGAGCCTGGGCGTCTCCGCGACGAACGCCAAGTTCCACGGCGACACTTCGCGCGAAGCCAAGCCAACGGGGGCTTTTTCGTGGCTCGGCGACGACCGCCTGCAACTTCGCGAGGACCTGAAGGATGCGGGCGCCGGTATCCCGGGCGCCGCCGTGCTCGCGGTGAGCATCGCCCCCACGGAAGAAGTTCTTCTCATCGCTTCGCGCCTCGAGCCGATACAGCTGCTCCTGCTTTTCCTGAGCGAGATCGTCGTTTGCTACCTTATTCTTTTCGCGTCGGGGTTCTGGTGCCGACCGAAGTACTTGCCCCGGGATCTCTTTCAGAGCCCGTTCGTCGAGACGGTCTTGGCCACGACGCTTTCGATAATCGTCGCGGGCACGCTCATGTTCGCCCTGGGTCCCGTCGACATCCTGCACGACGGCGGAACTTTCTTGGCCTGCACCGTCGTCCTGGGCCTGCCGGCCGTCGTGGGCGGGGCGGCCGCTAGGCTCGTGCTATGAAAAAAGGTTCTATGAAGGGCCCCGAATGGGTCACGTTCCTGATCAGCTTGGCCCTGCTGCTCTTGATGGTGACCTATCTCGTCGAACGTTGCCTTCGCCCGCCCAGCCCTCTCGTTCACGTCGAGACGACGGTGGGCGAAGCCAAACGGGTCGGTCCCACGGAAGCCCCCGAAGAGCTTTTCGTGGTCCCGCTGCAAGTCCGCAACGCGGGCGAGCGGGCGCTGAGCCGTTTGTCGATGCGCATCGAAGGAGACGGCGTGATGCCGTACGAGATCGAGATCGAATACCTCGGCGCCCTGACCTCGCGAACGCTTTACGTCTACGCACGGGGGCGAGGCGCCGGCGCCACGATCCGCGCCGTGCCGAAATTCTACCGATTGGACTGAGGTATCGGGTTCGTCGGGCCATCGACGCTCGCTAAGGTCTTCACTCTCTCTTAACCGGAATCGCTCAACACCCGCATGCTAAGTTCCGATACGCTATGAACATGCGATTCTTCTCTCTGCACCAAGCCCTCATCGTTTCAACTTTCGCCGCCCTGGGCGCCTGCTCCATCAACGGTGGAGTGAACGTTGGCAGTACGAACGCGGGCACGAACGCAGACACGAGTGCCGGCCAAGGCGAAAGCGATGCGAGCGCGTCGGAAGAACTCGTTCTTTCCACCAAAGCCGGCGCCGCCGAGATCCTGAGCGGCCGACAGGCGATCGTCGACGGAGCCGTCGTGACCGGCACCATGACCGACCACGGAGCGCTCGACCTAACGCAGGCCTTCGGGACCCCCGGCCATGTCCGCTCGATCGGAGGGCTCGACGCGGCCGACGTCTGTAGCCGAGCGACGCTCCTCGGGGCTCCCGGCGAGGCGGATTGCGATGGCGGCGGCGGCACGAACGCCGGCTTTCGCGAAAGCATGTCTTCGGGCGCTTCGCGCACGAAGGGCGGAACGCCCGCGCAGATGACCCTGGCGGACGAACTCGAATCGACGAGCTTCGCGTCGGGGTACCGAGCCGTGCCCTCGATCGCCCTCGACGATCGCCAAGAAGGCGGTATTTCCTCGACGAACGTGACGGTCGCCGGCGTCGCGGCGAAAGCCTGCGGACTCACCGGATCCACCCTCAACTTGCGGCGCGACGACTGCGCCGCCCGAAACCCGGGCATGGCGACTTGGGACGGGGT
>ERZ761607.1882-NODE-1882-length-24292-cov-8.481413_pt1 | contig 24292 bp, 13 predicted proteins | sample MGYA00511164_ERZ761607 | MGnify/ENA primary metagenome ERZ761607 (study PRJEB28899, sample SAMN02445080) | bioreactor sludge metagenome | biome: EBPR sludge | place: Australia: Brisbane, Thorneside Wastewater Treatment Plant | collected 2011-06-22 ... | reverse complement strand
AGCAGCGTAAGGTTCTACTCTCATAACAAGTGGTACAGGAATTGGGGGCAGGTCATCGGTACTGGTTTGTTTAACTTTTGCAATCCACCAATAAACGCTGCCAGATCGCTCGAACTACCACCCGCCATAGCAAATGCCCGCACTACGTCTAACGGAAGGTTTACTGCTGCAGAAACTCTCAAGTCTTGCGATTCCTTGTACAGAAACTCAGCGGGATAGCGATCGTGTGAGATCGAGACAATTGCGACTTCGTATTGATCGATTTGAAGGCTCAGATCTCCCAAAGTGCTAGTACCACGTAAAGTGGCGCCGGATCGAAGCACGTTTAGCGACTTGGCCGCTTGCTTCAAATTATGGCCCCTACCCCGCCTCCTGTTTAAGCCGAAAAACAGGAGAAATGCTGCGCCCGGCGTTGTCAGCACCAAGTCGGCCGGTTGAACAATTTTATGGCCAGTTGCTTTGTCTTTGACAATCTCCGGAGAGAAGACTGCCGCGTAACCAGCAGACTGCAGCATTAGCAAACGGAGCAAACTCTCTGCGTCTGTATGCGGTTCAGGTGGTGCATATGAAAACTCCATCAGTGGCTCAAACGGTGCACTGCTCATCAACAATACAGTTTAGAAGAGGCTTGCCATGTGGCCAAGGACGATGCATCGGGGTACCCTCGAATGGACCGCGGATCCAGCCGACCAGAATTGAGATTCCCCCCTACAGCACCTTCACCGGAATATCACTAGGCAGCAGCGACTCCAGCTTTTTCTGAAAGCTACCTTTTACCAACCGGTGGAACGCGCCCCGGCGGCTGGTGCCGATCAGGACGGCGTTCACGGCGTTCATGGCGGCGGTTTCGGCGATGAGTTCCGGGGATGATGAACCCATGTCGTACACCGGAATAATCGGCACGCCGATTCGGTGGCCGTGTGCGAGGAAGTCGGTGAACAGTTGTTGCGCGGCGATATCGGAGGCGAGGTTCAGCCGCCGTTCGTCGCCGACGGCTTTATAGCTCAGGGCGACTTCCCGAATAAAGCACACCACCAGCGCGGCCCCGGCTTCCCGCGCGGCAGTCAGCGCGGGGATGGCCATTGCGTCGGAACCTGCGGTTGCCAGCAGATACTTGGGTTTCGCCAGCGCCTCGGGCGTCAATTGTTCCACAATGGCCTGCTGCAACAGCGAGGGCTTGGGCCTGCGGGAGGAGTTCCATTGTGTGAACCGGCGCGCCGTTAAGCCGACCGCCAGCACTGTCGTCACAAAAATCAGCGCCTCCACCTTGGTCATGGCCAGCGTGATCCAGATGACAATCAGCAGAATACTGAGCGCGCCCATCGGCAGTTTTCGGTGCCACCCGCGCAGGCGCGGGTGCAGGCTGGTCAGGCCGGTCTCGATGGCGATGGCGCCGACCACACCAATCGCGTATAGCGAAGCGAGCGTCCTGAGATCGTGCGCAAACAGCAGCACCGTTCCCGGAACGGCGGCGGCGAGTATCGCGGCCATCCACGGCGCACCAAACCCATTCAACTTCTGCAGAAACGCCGGAAGCTCGCGGTCGCGCGACATGACATAAAACACGCTCATTAACCCGTTGACGGCGGTGTTCGTCGCCGAAAGCAGCAGCAGCCCGCCCAGGATGCGCACCGCCCACTCCCCGCCCACGCCAACATAGGCCCGCGCCATGTACGCCAGCATGTCCTCGGTATGAGCGTCGCGCGACATGTGCTCCCCGGTTGGCGAACTGCTCGCCGACGCCAGCGAGATCATCACCACCGCTAGAAACATGTTCAGAAATGCCACTTCGATCGTCACCGGCCAAATTGCCTTGGCGGCGGTCCTGGCAACCGGTTTGCGCATCACGCCGGTGAGATTTGCGATCGCCTCCACACCACTCAAGCCGAGCACGATGAAGACAAACCCGTGCCACATGTCCTTGGGAGGGTGAAAGAACTGCCCCCAGTCGATGTGTGCCCATCTTATCTGCGGAATGGCAAACGCCGCGATAAGCATGGTCAAACCCATCATCCCAACCGCGGCAAAGATGGCGAAACCGGCGGAGTGTTTCGGGCCGAGCAGGTTGAACGCGCCGATGAGTGCGATGGCGGCAATTGCCCAGATACCCGGGCTGCGAACGTCAAACAGCGGTGACTGTTCAGCGTCGGCTGAGGGACGGGGAATCTCGATGTGCTGACCGGGGTCGGCATGCTCATCGACGACAACAACATGGTGGCCCACGCCAAAGTAGTGAAATGCCTCGACGGCTGAGAGCGAGGCGGTGACCGTGTAATCGGCCACCAGCAGTAAGGCCCCGATGACACCGATGATCGGCGCGCGCTGCCGGCCGGATGAATACACTCCCCCTCCGGTCTGGAAGATGCGGCAGATTTGGGTGTAAGCCCAGCCGACTGCGAGTGTCAGCAGCGACATTGCGCAGATCAGCCAAAATGCCGACCGCCCGCCGACGAGAAATGCCAGCCCGAGGACGTAAAGCCGGCTGGTGCCCCAATCGCCGAACAACAAGCCACCGGCTCCGAGCCATCCAAGATTTCGCGGCCTTTCACTGCTCAGCAACGACAATGCAGGGGGAAGTGCCTTCGATTCGGTCGTTTGTTCCATAATGAGCGAACCCGTCGCGACTGCAGATCAAGCAGCTTCGACGGGTTTGCGATGACATGACGCTAACGGGCAACCCCCTCGGCTGCAACACCCCGATCAACCGCGTTTGATGAATTTTATTATCTCGTCAGAAGCACATAAACCAATGCCAAATAAACAGTTAGGACAAGTCGCGGGCATCCGGCGCGCCTTGAAGGCGAAATTGCCGCACCCCAACGCCGTGGGAGACGCGAACACGGTGCATATTCGGTTTTGAAAGTGAGTTTCTGCCTGGATTGTCCTATCATGTTCCAGCTATGGCATTTGCATCGATCCCAGAGGTTTTGGAGGACATCAAGGCAGGCAAGTTTGTCGTGCTGGTGGATGATGAAGATCGCGAAAATGAAGGCGATCTGGTCATCGCGGCGGATAAGATCACGCCCGCGGCTGTCAACTTCATGCTGCGCGAGGCGCGCGGGATGCTGTTTGTGGCGATCGATGATGCCACCTGCGAGCGGCTTCGCCTGCCCCCGCAGGCGGCCCATAACACCACGCAGCGGGGCACGGCTTACACCATCAGCGTGGACGCAGCGGCCTCGTTTGGCATTACGACGGGCGTGAGCGCGTTCGAGCGAGCAACGACCATCCGCCGGCTGAGCGAGAGCGAGGCGCGGATCGAAGACTTCGACCGCCCCGGGCACATTCAGCCGATCCGGGCCCGCGAGGGTGGCGTGCTGGTGCGCGCCGGCCACACCGAAGCGATGATCGACGTCTGCCGCCTGGCCGGCCTTGCGCCGGCTGCTGCGGGCATTGAGATCATGCGAGACGACGGCGAAATGGCCCGCCGGCCCGAACTGGAGGCCTTCTGCCGCAAACACGGCATCAAGATGGCCACAATCGCCGACCTCATCAGCTATCGCTTGAAGAAAGAGCAGTTCATCCGCAGGATCGAATCGATCACACTACCTACGCGCTGGGGCGTGTTTCAACTACACGCCTACCAGAGCGCGATCGACCCGCAGCCGCATTTGGCGCTTTGCAAAGGGAGCGTCGGCGAGTTGGACGACGAAGGCAAGGCGGTCATTCACGATGAAGCCGTGCTCGTGCGCGTCCACAGCGAGTGCCTCACCGGCGATGTCTTCGGCAGCGGGCGTTGCGACTGCGGCGGGCAGCTCGACACCGCCATGCAAATGATCGAGACGGCGGGAAAGGGCGTCGTGCTTTACCTGCGGCAGGAAGGCAGAGGCATCGGCCTGGCCAACAAGTTGCATGCGTACAAGTTGCAGGAACAGGGCCTCGATACCGTCGATGCCAACCTGCGCTTAGGCCTTCCCGCCGACAAGCGCGACTATGGCATTGGCAGCCAGATCCTGCGCGACCTGGGCCTGCGCAAGCTGCGCATCATGACAAACAACCCCAAGAAGATTTACGGCATCGACGGCTACGGTTTGCAGGTGGTGGAAGAAGTGCCGATCAAGGTCCCTGCGACGGAGAATAATCAGAAGTATCTGGCTACGAAAAAGCAGAGGCTGGGACATCGGCTGTAGTGAGTTCACATGAGGGACGTTGAGTACATCGTCATGTCGCTCGGGGGCGTTGTTGGTCTGGCACTTTTGTGGTGGGTTGGGTGGAGTTTCCTTGGGACCGGCGCGCTAACCCTCGCACTCCCCGCGGTTGTCGCAATCGGTGTGGTGGGCCTACTGGTGGTTGGCGCACTGTTGTGGATTGCGTGGGAATCGCGGGTCGTGCGCAGGCGCGCGGAGCGGCAGTTGGCAAATCGGTGCGTGCGATGCGATCAGCCGATCTCGAAGGGGGATGTACGATGCTGCAAGTGCGGCGAAGGGGTCTGGCGGGCAACCCAACCGACGACGCCCGTCGGAGCCGCACAAACCCTTTGTCCGCCCGATAACTTGGACGACGATTGACGCCTCTGCCGATTATGGCGGATCGTAAGTTAATATAAATTAAATACTTACAGACATTTCCCCGTTTCCCACTCTTGCCATGGACTTGTGAGCTATGATTACCCGGCGGCTCCAGAAAGCGTTAGTAGTCATGGTTTTGTTGGCCAGCGGTTGTTCGGCTGTGCACTTGGTGCCGCCCGTGGTCGCGCGCAAGCCCTTCGTGCAGACGGTGCACGGATCGACGCGCGCCGATGACTTTCATTGGCTTCGGGAGAAGGACAATCCCGAGGTCATCGAATATCTCACCAGCGAAAACGACCACACCCAGGCGACGCTCGCGCCACTCTCAAAGCTTCAAAAGACCCTCTATCGCGAGTTTCTCGCGCGGATCGAAGAGGACGACACCGAAGTCCCGTTCCGGCAGGGCGATTGGCAATACTACAGCCGGACGGAGACGGGAAAGGACTACCGCATCTATTGCCGCACGCCCATTTCCGGTGGAGCCGAACAGGTTATTCTCGATCTAAATGCGTTCGCCGATCAGCATGATTATGTCGGTAGAGGCGCGATGGAAGTCAGCGATGATGGCCGGTGGCTCGCGTACGCCATCGACTTCACCGGCTTCCGCGATCTGCATCTTTATGTAAGGGATCTTGAATCGGGCCACACGTCGCTCGTGAGCAGCGAGCGCATCACCAGCCTCGCGTGGGCGGCGGATAATCGCACGCTTTTCTATGCAGTCGAGGATGACTCCAAGCGTCCCTCGCATGTCTTGCGCACGGTGATCGGCTCGGGAACCGTCGTCGCCGTGTTCGATGAGCCAGATCGCCAGTTTAATGTCGGCGTGGGGCGTGTGCGCAGCGGAAAGTACATCGCGATCTCATCGGCATCCTCCGACACCGCCGACGCCCGGCTGATTGACGCCCGCCGCCCGCACGAGCCGCCGCGCCTGGTGGCGGAGCGTATCAATGGCCAGGAGTATTACATCGACCACGCCGGTGGCGACCGGCTGTTCATTCGCACCAACGACACCGGCCGCAACTTCCGGCTGGTTGCCTCGCCGGTTAACTCCTCCGTCCGCGCCGGCTGGGATGAGCTGATTGCCCATCGCGACGATGTGATGATTGAGGATCACAACTGTTTCGACGGCTTCGCGGTGCTATCGGAGCGCGCTGGTGGTCTGCCGCGGTTGAGTGTTCGCCACGCAGCCGACGGCACGCTGCAGGTCATTCCGATGCAGGAAGCGATCTACAATGTCTCGATCAGTCATAATGAAGTGTTTGAGACGCATCTGGTGAGGTATCAATACGAGTCGCCCGTGACCCCCGAGAGCACGTTTGACTTTGATGTAACCACGGGCAAATCGATCCTGTTAAAGCGTGATCCTGCACCGAGTTATGATGCGAGCCAGTATGAAGTGGCGCAGCTGCTTGCGGTGGCGCCGGACGGCGTTCAGGTGCCGATTTCGATCGTTCGAAAGCGGGGCCTTCCCGCCGGACCAAAGCCGCTTTGGCTGCACGCTTACGGGGCATACGGGCTGCCGGAAACGGACGACTTCAGCCCCACCCGTTTCAGCATGCTCGACCGAGGGGTGGTCTTCGCCATCGCCCACATTCGCGGCGGCGGGGAGATGGGCAAAATCTGGCACGAACAGGGTCGGCTGATGAACAAGCGCAATACGTTCACCGACTTCATCGCTTGCGCCGAACACCTGATTAATCAAGGCGTTACATCGCCGCAGCAGCTTGTCATCAGCGGGTTTAGCGCCGGCGGGCTGACGATGGGCGCGGTGCTCAACATGCGACCCGAGCTTTTCAAAGCAGCCATCGTCGGCGTGCCGTTTGTGGATGTCATCAACACCATGCTCGATGACTCATTGCCGCTGACCACACAAGAGTATCTCGAGTGGGGCAACCCACACGACCCGAGCGCCTTTGATTACATGCTGTCATACAGCCCGTATGACAATATCGCCGCGAAGGAATATCCGGCGATGTACGTCTACACCGGCCTGAATGACAGCCAGGTGATGTACTGGGAACCAGCGAAGTACACAGCCAAGTTGCGCGCGACAAAGACCGACAACAACCCCCTGCTCCTGAGGTGCGTCATGTCCGGCGGCCACGGCGGACCGAGCGGCCGCTACGACGACCTGAAAGAAGAAGCCCGGCAGCAGGCATTTTTGCTTTGGCAGTTGGGGATTGACGGGTAGAATTGGTGCCAAGGCAATCGCGACCCTAAAGATCGATGGAAAGAAGTTTGTGGTGATTCCCGAGCGCGAATACCAAAAACTGATCACGGTCCGAAGCAAGACCGACCGACCCAAACGCGCGCCCGAGAGTGCTGGAGCCGATGCGGTCGAAGATGCCGCCGACGTCGCAATCGCCCTGAGGCGCATGTCGGATCGACGGCAAAAGTCGATTCCCTGGGCGGAAGTCAAGAAACTCGCAGGGCTAACCTGATGTTCAGCATCCAGTGGCGTCCCCCTGCAATGCGAGAGTTTTTGGCGCTCGCACTGCCCGACCGCAAGAGAATTGGCGCAGCGATCGAGCCGCTTGCGGCAAACCCACGGCTACAGGGTGCGTTTAACTGCACGCCAAAGCGAATCTCTGGCGGATACGGGTCGGTCGTTACCGGTTCATCTACTCCGTTCCGGATACGATACAGGTAGTCGAGATCCAACGCGTCGGACAAATTACCCGGGCTGCGTCGCAGGCAGCGGTTCGGTCACTGGTGCCGGCAGCGGCAGCTCGTCGAGCGATGGGGGCAGTGGGGGCATGGCGGTGTGGGTCGGGGTAATCACCTCTCCTGGGTAGACCACCTCGCGCCACGGCGGAATCTTATAAAATCGATACGGCAACATGAAGACGTTGCCCAGAAACACCCCACCGTCGGTGTATGTATACCGATACTCGCTCATCCCCCGGCGAGGCTCGCGGTTAAACAGCGTGGGGCCTGCCACTGTTTGCCCGTTGGGCACCATCGCACTGGTCTGGGTCCACCGCCGGTGCTTCATGGCATCGTCTTCGGCGATCGGAGCCGTGTTGAACTCGGCCGCAACCGGCTGATTGTTCCGCTGGCAACCCATTCCCGCGGCAAGGAGTGCGACGGCTGAAGTGATTGCGATGCGATTACGGATTGAAAACATGATCGAGATCCTTTTGCATTGCCTTGCGGTCAAACTCGTTCAACTTTCCGCCACTTATATCGGCCGGGTCTTCATTCTTATACGAAAACGGGTCTCGAAGCAGCGCATCTTGTCGCTCGCGGGCGCTTGGGGCGGGGGAACCGGAGCAACCCAGATGATGAGAGACAAGCACCACGAGCGACAAGCCAAGTACCGAAGACATTATGAATTGAATCGCCTTGACTGCCCGTGGCGCGCGACCGCACCACGTCATGTCTGCGTCTCTCAGGCTCTTCTTCTCCCGCGTCAACATCAGTTCTTCCCACCGCTGGAATGATCCATGGTGTAATTGGGCGATTCCCGGGTGATTCGAATATCGTGCGGATGGCTCTCAGCCATGCTCGCCGATGTCACCCGGCAAAACCGCGCGTCGCTCCGCAGCGCGTCGAGCGTTCGGGTCCCGCAGTAACCCATTCCGGCCCGCAAACCGCCTACCAGTTGATAGACAAAATCGCTCAACGGCCCGCGATAGGGTACCAGACCTTCAACGCCTTCGGGTACTAGTTTGCTTAGCTGCGACACGCCACTTTGGCCGTACCTGTCTTTGCTCCCGTGCACCATCGCGCCAAGCGATCCCATCCCGCGATAGGTCTTGTATCGCCGGCCCTGGTGAATGACCAGTTCGCCCGGCGATTCGTCAAGGCCTGCGAACAGCGATCCCATCATGACAGAGTGTGCGCCGGCGGCGATTGCTTTCGTAATGTCGCCGCTGTGCCGCACGCCGCCGTCGGCGATGACGGGCACGCCCGATTTCTCCGCAACGCTCACCGCGTTCATGATTGCGCTGATCTGCGGCACGCCCACACCGCTCACGATTCGCGTTGTGCAAATCGCGCCGGGGCCGATTCCCACTTTGATCGCGTCGGCACCGGCATCGATCAGGTCGCGCGCGCCCTCCGCGGTGGCGACGTTGCCGGCAATCACCTCAATCTGGTGATGCTTCTTGATGTATCTCACCGTCTCGATCACGTTCAGGCTGTGGCCATGCGCTGTATCGACTACGATCACATCCACATCTGCTGCTATCAGTGCCTCGACCCGGGGAAAATCTTTCACACCCGTCGCCGCCCCCACACGGAGCCGTCCGCGCGTGTCTTTGCAGGCGTGCGGAAACTGGTGCAGCTTATCGATGTCGCGCATTGTAATCAGGCCCACAAGCCGACCCTGCTTGTCGGTGAGCAACAGTTTCTCAACCTTCGCCTTGTAGAGCATGCGCTCCGCCACATCGAGGTTGGTCCCCTCCTCGGCGGTGATGAGATTGTCCTTGGTCATCACATCGCCCACCCAGCGACTGTCGTCTTCCTGGTATTTCAGGTCGCGACGGGTAAGGATGCCCTTGAGCGCGCCAAGTGTTGCAGAGGCAACACCCTGACGCGGCTCGGCGGAGTCAGCCCGGCGCTCGCGGCCTCCTTCCACGATGGGAATGCCCGAAACATTGTATTCGTGCATGATCCGCCGGGCCTCCCCGATGGTCGCCGACGGCGGGAGCGTAATGGGGTCGACAATCACGCCATTTTCGCTGCGCTTCACCTTCTCCACCTCGCGGGCCTGCGTGTCCACCGAGATATTCTTGTGAATAATCCCGATCCCCCCTTCCTGAGCTAAAGCGATGGCCAGGGCGCTTTCGGTCACCGTGTCCATGGGGGCGCTGATGAGGGGAATATTGATCTCAATCCCACGGGTAAGTCGGGTCGACGTCTGCGCGTCGCCGGGCACAAAATCGCTGCGCGCGGGAATGAGCAGCACATCGTCAAATGTGATTGCGTCATGCAAAATCTTGCCGTGCGATGACTGGGGGTGTTCCATGTGTCACGATTAAACGGGTTGTGGCGCGGTGTCAAGATGCCGACTGGCTTCGGCGGAACACGAGATTTTGCTTGAACCCAGGCGGGTTGCGGTTAAATTGGAGTTGAAACTGCCACGGTTGGCATCATTTCAACATTTTGAGCGGGAGCAAATCGCAATGGTTCATCACATCAGCCGCAAGACGGCGGCGCGCCGGTACGCACGTTTGTCCTCAGTGTGCTTCGAAGCTGTCGAGCGGCGAACCCTCATGGCCTCGATCGCCGGGGCTGTATTTAACGACTTCAATGCCAATGGCTTGCGCGAAGCCGCGGAACCCGGCTTGCAAGGCTGGACCGTTTTTGTTGACGAGAACAACAACGGCAGCTTCGACGGCGTGCAGGAGACGCGCCCGTCCACCGACACCCCGCTGCCTATGCCTGACGACCGGACAACCCGCTTTTCCGATCTAACCGTTGCAGGCATTGGGGGGACCATCAGTGATGTCAATGTTCTGCTCAACATCACCCACACCTTTAACGGCGATCTCGACATCTTCCTCATCGGCCCCGACGGGACACGCGTTGAACTGACAACCGATAACGGCAGCAGCAGCGATGGAATGAATGTCATCCTTGATGACGAAGCAACCCAATCGGTAACTACATGGCCAACCACGTCGGGTGTACTGGTTACCGGCTCTTGGCGGCCTGAAGGGCTGCTCTCATCATTCGACGGCCTTACAGCCAATGGACTCTGGCGCCTCGAATGGACCGACGACGCCGGCAGCGACGCCGGAACCCTTAACAGTTGGGGCCTGGTCTTTAGCAGCGGTGAGGCTTCTACCGTTTCGGGTGCCGACGGCTCGTATACGTTCCAAAATCTCCCGGCCGGCACTCATGTGGTGCGACAGATCAACCAGGCGGGCTTCAATCAGACTGCGCCGGCGGCTGGCTTCCACACCATCGACCTTGCAAACGCCGGCAGCGCGGCGACCGGCATTAACTTCGGCAATCGTCAACCGCCGGGCACGATTGATGGCACCGTCTTCGGCGACTACGACGGCGACGGCGTCCGCGATCCCGGCGAACCCGGGCTGGCGGGATGGACCGTCTATGTCGACTTAAACAACAACGGCGCATTCAACGCCGGTGAACCTTCACAGATCAGCGGTGCTAATGGCTCTTACAGCATTGAATCCCCTCCGGGCGATTACAAGGTGCGCGCGGTGCTGCAATCGGGCTTTGAGCAGACCTCGCCCGGCGCCGACGACGGCTCCGGCGGGTGGGCTGACGGGCTTGACCAGGGCGGCAACGGGTTTGCCGATGACATCGTTGGCCGTGACTTCTGGACCAATGACAACAATTCCAACCCCAGCCAGGCTTCGGACGACCATGGCAGCCACGTCGCGGGCATCGTTGCGGCGACAGCCGACAACGGCGTGGGCGTTGCAGGAACCGCACCCGGCGTCACCGTCGTGCCCCTGCGCTTCTATTCAACCAGCGGCGGCACCTGGACCAGCACGATCGTCCTCAACGCATACAGCTACGCCGCCGCCAACAATCTGAAGATTCTCACCACGAGCTACAACGTCGATGGATTTGTGTCGCAGCAGGCGTTTCACGATGCGCTGAATGTGATGTACGACGCCGGCGTCCTCCACTTTAACTCCGCCGGCAACAACGGCGCGCTGAATCCCCCGCGGCAACGGTTTGATACGACGCTCTACGTCGCCAACACGCAAATGAACGATGTACGCAACAGCGGAAGCAATTACGGCTGGGGCATCGATCTCGCCGCCCCCGGAACGGGCATCCTCTCAACAACACTCGGGGCGAACGTCAGCACGTTCACTTATGAGAGCTTTACCGGCACGAGCATGTCCACGCCGAACGCTGCGGCCGTGGCGGCGCTGATCTGGTCGGAACACCCTGATTGGACGCGAGAACAGGTCGCCGCGGCGCTCATCGCCTCGACGGACAACATCAACGCACTGCAAACTTCGACCGTCAATGGCCTGCTCGGCAGCGGGCGCGTCAACTCCAACAAGGCGCTAAACCAGCCCATCGCCCCACCCAAGTTTAAGAACACCACGCAGACCCCGCTGCTACCCGGACTCCCCGCGGAAGGTGCCACTGTCGCCTCGGCCCCCACTTCGTTCACGCTGGATGTGGCCAATGTGTTTGATCCCGCAACGATGATCGCCAGCAACTTCGAGTTGCGCGGCGATGGCGCCGATCAGCAGTTCGGCACTACCGACGATACGATCATCCCGCTCACGCTCGGCTTCGGCGATGCCTCTGCCCCCACGCACGGCTATCAGATCGGCACCAATCGGTTGTTTTTCACGGTCAACGGCGCGATGGCTCCAGACCGCTACCGATTCACCGCATCGGCCAATCTGCAAGATCCGTTCGGCCAGGCGCTCGATGGCAACGCCGACGGCATCGGCGGTGATGCCCTCACGCGTACCTTCATCGTCGGAGCGGCACGCGCGGGCACCACCGCACCGGCCAATAACGACAAACTCAACCCCGGGCAGACCAATGAGCTGCCCGATGGCGTCACGATCAGCCCGACCGAAGTGATCGCGCGCATCAACGATGCCGCCGGCCTTGACGCGCTGCAGGCGTATCTGGCAGCCAACCCCAACTCGCCCCTTGCGGCAATGATCGACGTCGCGCAATCGAGCGAGCTTTTTAAGATTCATTCCGAATCAGTCGTCTCGATTCAGCTTCGCGCTGGCGCCAATCCCGAAGCAGCCATTGCCCAGTTGCAGGGTCTGGCACTCATTCAATACGCCGAGCCGAATCTCGTCTACAACTTTGATCCGCGCGAATACACCCCGAATGACCCGCAGTATGGCTCGCAGGCACACCACCCGCTGATGCAGAACAACCTTGCATGGGATACCACGCTAGGCGACCCGCGCATCACGGTGGGCGTCACCGACGACGGCGTGGCAATGGGACACCCAGATCTTTATCAAAACATTTGGATCAACCAAGCCGAGATTCCCGCGACCCGGCTGGCAAACCTCACCGACATCAACAACGACGGCTACATTTCCATGGCCGAGTTGAACAACCCAATCAACATTGGTGTCGGTAAAGCCAACGACGTCAACAGCGACGGGCGAATCGACTTCGCCGATCTGCTCGCCCCGCGCGGCGGGTCGGATGGCGCCATCAACGTGACCGTCGTGTCGGGACAATCGTCGCTAGCCAATCTTTTTGGCCAGAAAGACATCGTTGCCCCGACAGCGGCGGCGCCGACCTTCGTTTTCGAGACCGCTCAGCGCGTACAGATAGGCTTCAGCGAGGATGTCGCGGCGAGTCTTTCGGGCAGTGACCTCGTGCTGACCAACACCACGACAAGTCAGACCCTCGCAAGTGCTGATATATCCGTCACTTATGATGCCAATGCGGACGTCGCGAGCTTCGCCTACATTCCAGGCGGGCCCGCTGGCGTGCTGCCGGATGGCAACTACACCGTCAGTCTCCCCGCCGGCACCACCGCCGACCCGTACGGCAACGCGACCGCGGGTGCTGCCGCCGGGAGCTTTTTCGTGCTCGCCGGCGACGCCACGCGCGACCGCAACGTAAATCTCGATGACTTCACCGCACTCTCGGCCAGTTTTGGCCTCACGGGCACGGTGTTTTCACAGGGCAATTTTAATTATGACAACAGCACCGATTTGAACGATTTCACCATCCTTGCGACGCAGTTCGGGAAGTCTCTGCCGCAGCCGCGCCCAGTTCAATCCACCTCCGAAGCGGTGGCAACGGGTCCAGTTCGGGCGCCGGGCGTTTTCTCGCAGGTGTCGCTGCAGCCGCTGAATCGTGATGATTTGCTCGCAAAGGAAAAATCGGACGTCACCATATGAGCAGAAGCTAACGCTCAAAGTCTGAAGTTGGTTGTCGAAAGTGTGTTCGATGTGTGTTCTATAATGTGTGTTCATAGGCCCGGCGGGACGGACAACCATCCCGCCGGGCAACTGCTTGAGATAACCCGCGCGACTACCGCCGGGCGATTGACAGCAGGCTGACCAACCCCATTCAGCAGGAGGGCATCGTGCCCCAAAGTTTCGTTAACCGCCGTGCCTCTTTGGTAAACCACAACACAACTGCCGTTGCGCGGGCTGCCAGCGTCACCCTCGAATCGCTCGAGTCGCGACGTCTGCTTGCTTCCACCGCCACCTTCGCCGAAGCGGCGCTGGTCAGCACTGATGAGACCGTAAAGGCATCTCTCATCCGCACTGCCGACCTTGAGATGTATACTCAGGCAGAGCTAAACAGCGCCGCCGAGTGGCTGATCGGAGCGCGCTCGCCGGCTCGCGCTGAGGCGATCGCACAGGCAATAGGAGCTAAGTCCATTGAGCCTGCCCCGTTCGTCAACAACAGCTACATCATTACCGTCGATCCGGGCGTGCAATCGCAGATGCTCCTGCGGGAGTCGGGTGCCATGTTCATGGCACCGATGCTCAAGCGGCAGCACACTCCAAGGCTGATTCCGAACGACACCAATTTCCCAAACCAGTGGCACTTGCGCAACACCGGCCAGGGCGGCGGAACGGCAAATGCCGATGCCAACGTCACCAGCGTCTGGGATCAATACACCGGCGCGGGCGTCGTCGTCTCATCGGTCGATGACGGTATCACCACCACCCACCAGGATCTTGCGCCAAACTACCTTCCCGCGTTCAGCTACGACTTCAACAGCAATGAGCCTGATCCGTCGCCCGGTTCTCACGGCACGAGTGTAGCGGGCGTCATGGCAGCAAAGGGAAACAATGGCGTCGGTGTTGCCGGCGCCGCGTTCAATGCAGGCCTGTCGGGCATCCGCCTGATCGCAGCGGCCGTCTCCGACGCCACCGAAGCCAATGCACTGACGTTTGCCAACAACGATATCGACATTTACAACAACAGCTGGGGGCCAAACGACGGCGGCACTACGCTCTCTGGCCCCGGCCCCCTCACCCTCGCCGCGTTCGCCAATGCCGTGCAGAATGGCCGTAACGGCCTGGGAAGCATCTACACCTGGGCTGGCGGCAACGGTGGCAATGGTGACAACGTCAACTACGACGGGTACGCCAACAGTCGGTATACGATCGCGGTAGGCGCGATCACCAACACCGGCGTGCGCTCCAGTTATTCCGAACGCGGCGCGCCGGTGCTCGTGAGTGCGTATTCCAACGGTGGTTCGCTCGGCATCAGTACAACATCTTCCAGCGGTTATACCAGCACCTTCGGCGGCACGAGTTCAGCCGCCCCCCTCGCCGCGGGCGTGATTGCATTGATTCTTGAAGCCAACCCGAACCTCACTTGGCGCGACGTGCAGCACGTTCTCGTCAACTCGGCCCGAAAGACCGACCCCACCGGTGCCGGCTGGGAGATCAATGGCGCGGGCCACGATTTCAACGACCGCTACGGCTTTGGCGCGGTCGATGCCGCCCCCGCGGTTGCGCTGGCCGAGGCGTGGACCAACGTCGCACCAGAAGTCTCGGCGCTGTCGGGCATCAGCAATGTCGCGGCAGCAATTCCCGATGGAAACACGACCGGTGTCAGCAGAAGCATCGTCGTGAGCGACCCGGTCAAGATCGAAACGGTTGAAGTCGTACTTAACGCCTCGCACCTCAGTCGAGGGCAGTTGCGACTCGTTCTTACCTCGCCCAGCGGCACTCAATCGATTCTTGCCGAGCCGCGCGCCGATACCGGCGACAACTACAGTAACTGGAGCTTCACCTCCAAACATTTCTGGGACGAAGAAGCCGCCGGGACATGGACGCTCACCGTCACCGATACCGTCAGCGGCACTTCAGGCACGTGGAACAACTGGGCGCTCAACATCTACGGCACCCAACAAGGACAGGGAATCTACGGCACCGCGTTTGAAGACAGCAATGGCTCAGGCAATCGTGACGGCGGCGAACCCGGTCTTGGCGGCATCACCGTATTCCTGGACAGCAACAACAATGGCATCTTCGACAGCGGCGAAGAAACCTCTATCACCACTGCTACGGGCAACTACGCGTTTAATGACATGCCCGATGGCAGCTATGCGGTGCGCGCCGTCGCTCCGAGTGGGCTGCGTCCCACCGGCGCGAGTGTTTACAACTTTACCCTCAATTCCTCAACGCCCATTGCGACGGGCGCCAACTTTGGTTTTGTCAATCCAAAGATTACCGGCACAGTCTTTACCGATGTCGATGACGACGGCGTCTTTGATGCCGGGGAAGTCGGTCGCAGCGGGGTGACCGTCTATCTCGACGCGAACAACAACTCCACCCTCGACGGTGGCGAGGCTTCTGTCGTCACCGACGCACAGGGCGCGTACGCACTGACCGGCCTTGCGGATGGCAATTACAACGTCCGCATTGTTGCCCCCGCAGCCACCCGGCAGACAGCGCCGGCGACTGCACACAATGTCAACATCGCGCCGGCGTCGCTTGCGTCGCTTAACAACCACTTCGGCGTCACCTCGGCAGTGCGAATCGCTGGCGCGGTCTACAACGACGCCAACGGCAACGGCACCCAGGACGGCGGCGAGAATGGCATCGGCGGGGCGCGCGTCTACCTCGATACCAACAACAATGGCCTGTTTGATAATCAAAATCACGACTTCGCCCAGAACACCGCCCTGCCGCTGCCCGATGACCGCACCACCCGGTTTTCCAATCTTGTTATCGCTGGGACCGCAGCAACGGTGAACAACATCGGCGTACGTCTCAACATCACCCACACTTTCATGGGTGACCTTGATATCTTCCTGATCAGCCCGCAGGGCACGCGCGTTGAGTTGACCACCGATAATGGCAGCAGTACGGACGGCGCAAACGTCACGCTGCTGGATTCGGCCGCCAACTCGGTTACCTCGTGGCCAACGGCGTCGGGCGTCGGACCTGTGACGGGGACATGGCGTCCAGAAGGTTCGCTGGCGAGTCTTAATGGCGAGCCGCTCGACGGCACCTGGCAATTGGAGATCACCGACGATGCGGGGGGCGACTCCGGCACCCTGAACAGTTGGTCTCTCTTCCAGATTTCGATCGAGCCCAACCGTGTCACGCCCGCCGACGGCTCATACAGCTTCACGCCGCTTGAGGCGGGCAGTTATGTGCTACGCCAGGAGCCACTCGGAGGCGGTTTCTCGTTCACCAACCCAGCCACCGGCGGCTACAACGTCGCCGCGGCGGCGGCGGAGGTGCTCTCTCGCGACTTTGGCAACGCCAACATTACCACGGTTCAGAGCGACACCGGCTTGTACGTCCGGCTGAATGGTGCAGGCGACATGATCGAGATCTTCCGGAATACCACCGGCGCTGGTGCAGCCGACCTGACGCTGCCTGTCTCAACCGCAAGCCTTAACCTGATCGGCTCGGCCGCCAATGATGGGTTGTTTGTCGATCTCGTTAACGGCAACCCAATCCCAACTGGTGGCATCAATTTCAGCGGCCTCGCTGGGACTGATTCCGCGACCCTTGTCGGCGGAGACAATGCCGACGCGGCGACTTTTGAGAATTCCAGCATTGTGATCGGTGGGCGAACGATCAACTACGGCGATGCCGAGAATGTGAGCTTCCACGGCAACGGCGGCCCCGATTCGCTTACCTACCTCGGTTCGTCTGCGGCACCGTCGTTTATCGGCGGCTCAGGAGTCAACACGCTCACCGTCTCCGCAGGCGTGTGGTTCTACGGCGTGGATGCTAACACGCAAAATAGCTCGCTCAATCTCATCATCAACGGCACCGGCAGCGTTGCCGCCACGGCATCGCAGCATCTGGCGTCGCTGGCAATGAGCGGAAACGGGCAGTTCTCGCTGACGGCGGACGACCGACTCATCCGCACCGGCGCGTTCAGTTCTTCGGGCGCTGCAAGCCTCGATCTGCGCGACGGCTCGCTCATCGTTGACTACGCAGGCGCGTCGCCCCTGGCGGCGGTGCAGGCCGCATTGACTTCTGGACATGCCAGCGGCGCGTGGAACGGATCGGGCATTCGCTCCTCAACCGCCAACGCGTCCGCCATTGCCGATGCTATCGGCTACGCAGAAGCCTCGGCCATCATGACCACGCCGGGAACTTTTGCCGGCGAAACTGTCGACGCCACGACCGTCGTTGCGCGATACACCCTCGCGGGCGATGCCAACCTGAATGGAACAGTCAACCTCGATGATTTCACAAGCCTCGCGGTCGGCTTCGGCGTGGCGAGCATCTGGTCGAGTGGCGACTTCACTTATGACGGTGCCGTGAATCTCGGCGACTTCACCGCCCTTGCTGCCAACTTCGGCAACACCGCGCCGGCAGGGCTGCCCCGCACGGCAGGGCTGCCGAGCACGACCACCATCGCAGCCGTTTCCCCGTTCGGGGACAAACGCATCGGCGAGGAAATCCTGCTCATTGGTGCACCGGGCATTTAGACGGCGGACGATAGACGCCTGACTGAACGACTGCCAATCTAACGACGGCGGGCTGGATCGCTCCAGCCCGCCTTTTCTCTTTGGTTACGCGGAACCGGCGTCATCAGCCAAACAACCCCGTGGACATGTACTTCAGCCCGGTATCGCAGATGAGAAATGCCACGCGCTTGCCACGGGCAGGCCCGCGAAGCAGCGTTGTGGCGGCATGAAGGTGGGCACCGCTGGAATAGCCGGCAAAGATGCCTTCTTCCTCCGCGAGCAGGCGTGTGCCGGCAATGGCATCTTCGTCGCTACAGCAGATGTAACCATCCACGGTTGCCGGATCGAGATGCACCAACGCTGGTTTGCCATAACCGCCGCCCTGGATGAGGTGTGCAGCTTCCATACAACACGCCAACGCCAGCGATGCTGCGCATTCGGGTTCCACCGCGATGACCTTTGTGTCTGGGCTTGCTTCGCGAAAAAACCTGGCCAACCCGCCCAGCGCGCCGCCAGTGCCGGCGAAAGCCAGAACAACATCGACCTTTCCCCCACACTGTTGAAGCAACTCCGGGCCGGTTGTCTCAAAGTGCGCCTGCGGGTTCGACGGATTCTCAAACTGATTTGAAAAGTACGCCCCACGTTCTGCCTGCAGCACCGCAGCGCGCTCTTTGACCGCGGCCATGTCCTGACCCGTCACCCTTCCCGCATGCGCGGGCGGACACTGATCGACCAGCACAACCTCCGCGCCGAAGGCCCGCATCATCTGCGCGCGTTCCGGGCTGTTTCCCCGGCTCATGACGGCAATAAACGGGTGTCCCATGGCCTTGCAGACCAGCGCAAGCCCGATTCCCGTGTTTCCACTCGTGACTTCAATAACGGGTTGACCCTCAGCAAGCGCACCAGACGCGCGGGCCTGGCGGATAATCGCTAGCGCCACGCGGTCCTTCATGCTCCCGCCGGGGTTGACACTCTCCAGCTTGGCGACGAGTTGACCCTCCAGCCCCAATCGGTTCACAATGCGATCCAATAGCTGCACCGGCGTGTTGCCGATGAGATCCAAAACCGAACGGCACGCTGAGGTGCTGCTTCTCTGCATGCAGTTGAGGATACCCGCAACCGCCTCGCACGGGCAAAGCGACGTTTTCAGAAGCGGCACCGCGAAGCTGCCGCGAATCCAGCGTTGTGCAGCTTGTTAACACTTGACGCGCGCGCGGCCCGGCGGACAATGCCGAAATGTCAGTAACGGGCTCGGTGCCCCACACGCCTGCCGAACCAGCGACCCCTCGGCAATCGACCACGCCACTTCACCCCGAAGTCGCCACAGCCGACTGCTGGACCGCACGGATGATTGATCGTTATCGGTGGTTCATTTTTGCGGGTTGTCTGCTCATTCCCCTCGCCAGTTTCAACGGCCAGTGGCGGATCGGCCTCGATTCGGCGCTGTACCGCGGCCTGGCCGATTCGCTGGCCAGCGGGCGCGGTTACGCGTTTGGCGAGTTTGCCAGCAGCACGGCCTACCCCGGCTTGCCGGTGCTGCTCGCGGGGCTACAGAAGCTTTTTGGGCTGAATGTTTTCGCGCCGTGGCAGGCACTGTTGTTGATGGCTTGCACATCGCTCGCAACGCTGTATGTCGTGTACAAACTGATCTTGCACCACTACCCAAGGTGGATCGCGGTCACCGTGGTGTGCGGGCTGGCCCTCAACTCACGCTTCGTCCAACTTTCGCACGAACTCCTTACAGACATACCTTTTCTTTTCGGCACAGTCACCGCGCTGCTCGGCTGGGAACTACTTAGGCGCGCCCAAGGCACGGGCGCGTTATATCGTGCGGTGCTGCTCAGCTTCTTTGGGCTTGTGCTCGCTGCAACCATGCGGCCGACGTTCTGGATTGTTGCGCTGGTTTGGGCAGCGGTGTCGTTTGTGCATGTCTTACTGCACCGCGATCGCAAGTCGGTCTTGGCGCTTGGGCTGATTGTCATCGTCGTGTTGTTTATGTTCGCGGTCGATCCACGCACCCGCATCTGGCGACTGTTTGACGGCGGTTATGAGCGGGAGTTGCTCGCGATCCTTCAGGACGCTGGGGCCGATGTTGATTCACGGTCGCCAGGCTTACTCACGCGACTGCAGACCAACGTCCCCACCCTGCTCACCGCAAACTTTCCTGAGTCATTCCTCGGGCAAGGACTGCCGTGGAAAACCGGACTCGCGTTTTCCCTCCTGCTCATAGCCGCCACGATCGCCATGGTCCGCAGGCATGCAGTCTGGTCGTTGATGATCCTGGGCACAGTGGCAGTCACGCTCATGCTCTCAACAACGCCACGGTACTACCTCATGGTGATGCCATTCTTGCTTCTCGCATGGCTTTTGTTGCTCCATCGCGTGCAGCGGCTCATCAGTGGGCGCGCCGGCGAGATGATCTTGCTCGGCGGGCTGGGAATGGTCACATTGATGAACCTTGCAAAGGTCATTCCATTCATCATTGAGCAGCGAAGCACGCCCTTCATAAGCCAGTATCGCGATGGAAAATTTGTTCCGACAATCGCGATGGCAAAGGAGATTCGGTCGCATGTACCGGTCGGGCAACGCGTTATTGGTCCGCAAGCGCAAGTTTTGCGATACTTGTCCGGCCGGGACGTTCTGATGCAGCGCGAACTGTTGCCACCGCGCAGAAGCCCGAAGAGTTATGCCCATGTGTTAGAAGAACATAACGTGCCATGGGCCGTGCTGCCGGGTGATCCATACCGCGCGGTTGATCCGGACATCGCGCGAATGATTGACCGCCGCGTGATTCGTTCGCTCGAGACAGTGGCAACGATCGATGCCGGATGGAAGCTGTGCCGCGTGCAGACCATCGCGCCCCCGCCGGGGGAAGACTGGCGCGATTTGTCGATTCAGAAGAAGGCGCCGCCAAGACCGGTGGCGAAGAAGCCCAAGCGGACTCCAGAGCAGCTCGCCGCAGCAGAGCGTCGCGCGGCAGCAGCGAGGAAAGCTGCCGTCGCCGAGCGGCGGGCTGCCCGCGAGCGCAAGGAGGCGGTCGCAAGGAAGGCTGAGATTGCCGAACGCCGCGCCGCCGCCGAACGCAAGGCCGCCGCCGCGCGCAAAGCAGATCTGGAGGCAAGACGTCTGGCAGCCGACGCCAAGGCGCGTAAAGAAGCTGCCGCCCGGAAGGCCTTCATCGCCGCCCGCGACGAGCGATTGCAGCGACAGGCCGCAGCCGAAGCGAAAGCGCGCAAAGAGGCGAAGCAGCGAAAGGAAAGAAAATCAACCACCCAGCCGACTTCGCGACCGACCTCCACACGGGCGCGCTATGCACTCCTCGACGAGCCGACTTCGATTGACTTTGACTCGTTTGTCTCCCCTTCGATGCACCAGCTTTGCGCGATCAGTGCTCGCCCGACTCCCGCTGCCACGCTGCTGCGATCACCACATCGCTCATCCGCTCCGGCGGCGTGACGATCAGGCTCTCGATCTTGCCCCCGATAAGCCTTACCTCGACCGTCGTCTGGTAGGGTGCGTGCAGCTTAAAGTGCACATCCCACGCTTGCGGCCAGGCGGGCAGGAGATAGATGCGGTTGCCGACCGTCTGCATCAGCATTTCTTGCATCGCGATCAACCCGCTGCCCCCTTGGTTATGATCGGGCACCCAGTCGTGGCCCGGCCCCCAGAACGTCGGAAATCGCCGCGGGGCATCGGTGAGTTTTGCCAACATTCCCTCTGCAGCCTCGTCCACCAGTCCAAGCCGCGCGCAGAAGATTGGGTCTTGGTGCCAGCTCTTGGTCTGCTTCTGATCAGGCGCATCAAAGCCGTATCGCCAGGTGTCGATCGCGGTCTGCAATTGCGAGCGAAAGAGGCCGTGCTCCCCCCATGGATAGACCGAATACAACTGCGGCAATTCACAGTTCTGCTTGCGCGACCACGACTTGGCGGGCGCGAAAACCTGTCGGCCCTCCATCGTGCGCGTGGCGACTTCCGGCACGGTAGCGAGCATGCTTTGCCATCGCTGCTTCCGCACCGCAGGCAGCAGGCGGTCGGGTAGCTCCAGCAGCGACCGGAGTACTCCGCGCAGCGCGCAAACCGTTGGTGTGGGGTTGAGTGCATCCTTGTAGGTTTCACAGGCAGTCCCGGGAAAAATCGTCAGCTTGCCCGTGCCGTCGAATGGGCGACCGGTGCGCTCCATCGACTGCAACTGGTAGAAAGACTCGTAAAAATCCAGACAGCTCTCAATCCATTGTATGTCCGCCGAGACGTCTGCACCGAAATAGCGCCCACGGTCGAGGGCCATCTGGCAGAACTCAAACACGGTGTCCCACTGGTAGCACACCCACGCGCTGTCTTCCACGCCCAACGGGGTTTCGGGCTTACGCTTCCAGCCGTACTCGTAGCCGACGCATAATCCGAAGAGCTCAATTTGTTCGACAAAACAGGCCGCATCGATGTTCCAATACGCTCGGCTGCGCGCCCGCGCATTGCCTAACGAGCGGCGATAGAACTGAAGCTGGGCGAGCATCAGATCACCATCGCCGCTGGCCAGCATGGGCCAGTAGACCAGCCGCTGATTTTGCGCGGTGAACGATGTGCCGCCCCAGGCGCGAAAGTCGGGATCGAGCGGCTTCTTCGGGTCGATGTACTCTGGGTCAAATGTAAAGAGCCCGCCGTTGAATTTTGTGGGATACTTGCCTTTCGCATTGCAGCCGAGCTGATAGCGGAAGAGTTGCGCATTGCGTCCCGCCTGCCACGGCCTCGATTCCGGCCCGCCGTTGAGAGGGTCTACCGCAATCCAGCTTCGTTGCCAGAACGCGGCCCACCATTGCTCAGTCTTGGCTCGCTCTGCGACAGGATCATCGCTTGCCTCGATCTCCTTCAACTCCTCTTGCCACACCTGCGTTGTTGCCGACTGGGCTGTGTGCATGACGATGCGCGCATGGTGCTCCCGGGCAGGCACGCGGCTTTGCAATCGCCAGGCGCGAAACGGTGTGGATGCGTACACGCCGTCCACGGTGCCCGCGGGAACCAGGTTGGCACCCGCAAGCCTGCCGCCGAAGGTGAGATCGGCAAGTGGATCCCACAGATCGGCCTTCACCGCATCCAGGCCCTGCTGCCGAGCGAGCAGATCAAACACAGTCTCCCCGGCGTTGCGGTGATAAAAGGTGACTCCGTCGGTATCGAAACCAACGCTATCGCGCATTACAACGCCGGTAACCGGCGCGCCCGCCCACGAGCGCGCCGAGTGATGCTCAGCCTTCTCGAATGGCCTGTCTGTCAATCGCCAATTTTCGTAGGCAACTCTCAGTTTTGCCGGGCGATCGGTGACCACCCCGACGTGGACAACGGGCCGATGAACATCAGCCCAGACATCGATGGTCGCAGCACACGCTGCTGAGGTGGCGTGGACCTGCACGCAGCCGCGCGCGAGGTCTAAGACCTGCCGGAACTGAGTTGGGGCAGCTTCAGCATCATTCTGAAATGGTGATGGATCGAGCGCCACCCGCACTCTCCCGAGCTTGGGCATGCGACCCAGTTCGTCAAAACAGCCCGAGCGGGCGATGTAAAAGAGCAAGTCGCCCTGTTCCACCCAGACATTCAGCCCAACATCGCCCCCACCGCAGGGCATGGACTCGCCGGCGTTTCGACTGGGGCTTGTCCAGACTATGTTGAAATGATCGAGCAATTCGCTTGGTGCAAGAACTACCCGGGGGCATCGCCGAGTTTCATATCGTCAAGTTCGACTCGAATGGCCGGGTCAAATGCCATGCGCATCATGTGACCCACCATTTTCTTCTGGAGATCTTCCAGCTCAGTCCCGTACTTCGCCGAAATCGCCTTAAAGTCGGCCTCGTCGGGCATACCTAGCTTGGCTTGCCGAGCCTTTAAGCTCTCCATCTCTTCCATCAGAGACTTAAGTTTGGGCTTCGCAGACTTAGCCGTGGCACCGTCTGTCACTCCGTCTAGCACCGAAACAAGCTTCTTCATCGTAGACATGCTCTCGGCGGTGAGGCTCTCGTGTGAGTCGCCGCAACCCGGACAGAGGGCGATAAGTACGACCGAAGAGATGAGAAAAAGGAACTTTGACATGTGTGGTCCAATCTATGGCTTGGCATGAAACGCCCGAAACAGGATTCTATGTGGGCTACCCCATACGTCAACAACGACACTCAACACTCAACTGAAGACGCGCCGAGTGAGTGGCCTTGAGCAAAACGAGAACGCCCGGATGATAGAAATCATCCGGGCGCATCGCTGTTGTATAAAAAGGAATAGTCGGTGCCATCCAACGGTGTCGCCACCATTGTTTTCTCCGGTTAGAGAGAACGAGACTGTTCTGACTTGTTCGCCCGCAGATTGCTCTGCAAGAACTTGGATATTCCGCGTTCGGGCGTTCTAAGTAATCCCTTAGAAAGGAGGTGATCCAGCCGCAGGTTCCCCTACGGCTACCTTGTTACGA
>ERZ761607.1881-NODE-1881-length-24297-cov-45.648173_pt1 | contig 24297 bp, 23 predicted proteins | sample MGYA00511164_ERZ761607 | MGnify/ENA primary metagenome ERZ761607 (study PRJEB28899, sample SAMN02445080) | bioreactor sludge metagenome | biome: EBPR sludge | place: Australia: Brisbane, Thorneside Wastewater Treatment Plant | collected 2011-06-22 ... | reverse complement strand
TACCTTACTAGATCAAACAGCTGCATCTCTCTACAACTTAATCAAGAAGGGGTGAGAATCCCCTTTAATTCGGAGATCAAAAAACCGAAATCAGGCAACAGGAACAGATAACAGAAACAGAAGTTATCGGCTTACAGAGATACGGAGAACGTAGAGACCGACAAACAAAAGAATTCTATTAGACAAAGTTTTTACAAGCCCCACATAATTCTCCCAGTTGAGCTAACCAAAACTAGCAGTTACGATCTTGCTAGTGAAGGTCGGAATCTTTGTTGTTAGCTATAATGCTGTAAATCATCTTATCTCAACTTTAAAACGTATTCCGATTGAAGTTGAGGAGATCTTTGTTTTTGATGATTCAAGTGATGATAACTCTTATTATGCTGCCCTTGGTTATAAACATGAACATAATATCCATAATTTAGTCGTAACAAGAAATGAAAAAAACTTAGGGTACGGCGGAAATCAAAAAATCGGATACCAGTATGCAATTCAAAGAGGGTTTGATGTAGTTGTTTTGCTTCATGGTGATGGGCAGTATGCCCCAGAAGTTTTGCCTCAAATGCTCAAACCATTTGAAGATAAAAATACAGCTTTTGTTTTAGGATCAAGAATGTTTGGAGGAGCCTTAAAGGGCGGAATGCCAATGTATAAATTTGTTGGTAATAAGATACTGACATTTATTCAAAATTTTCTAACAGGGTTAGGTTTGTCAGAATATCACTCTGGATATAGAGCTTACAGAGTTGAAGCTTTGAAAAATATTCCGTTCACGAAATTCACAGATTCTTGGCATTTTGATACCCAAATGATCTTGGAGTTTTGGAAGCAGGGGCTAAAAATTGTGGAAGTTCCGATTCCGACTTATTATGGAGATGAGATATCGAGGGTAAACGGAATCCCTTATGCAATAAATTGTATTCTCGAAACCTTTAAGGCACGAAGATGATTACTAAAGGAATACATCACATTACGGCTTTCTGCTCGGATGCACAGAGAAACGTAGATTTTTATACTAAAACCTTAGGCTTAGAGCTAGTAAAGGTAACTGTAAATTTTGATGATCCAAATACATATCATCTTTACTATGGTTTAAATGGTGGGGCACCTGGGACAGTTTTAACTTTTTTTGTTTGGCCTCATAGTAAGAGAACCCCAAAAGGTAGTGGTGTGGTTTCAGAGATCTGGTTCGATGTTCCCAGAGGATTCTCGGCGCCTGGAGAAAAAACAGAGAATGGATATCTATTATACGATCCAGATGGTTTGAAGATACGATTAATTGAGAGAGATGTTAAGAGTATTGAAGGTTTCAGTGGAGCAACCTTGTCTGTTCGTTCCCCTGAAAAGACGAAAGAGATGCTGGAGAGAAATTTTGGATACCAGAAGATTTCAAACGATCTACTGAAATCTGAATCTGGTGGAGTGCTTGAAGTATTAAAAAGTGATCTACCTTTAGAAAGAGCAGGGGCAGGCTCTGTTCATCACATAGCACTTAGAGCTGTTAACGAAAGTGAACAGGGGGAGATTCAAGATCAATTGCCTGGCGTTACTCCTATAATTAATAGGATGTATTTTAAATCGATCTACTTTAGAGAGTCACAAGGCGTTTTGTTTGAGGTTGCAACAGATAGCCCAGGTTTCTTAATTGATGAAGAAGTTTTAGGTTCAAAACTATGTTTGCCTCCTCAGCATGAGCATCTTAGAGAAGAGCTTTATCAAACCCTTCCGAGGTTTGAAATTCAAGGAAAAAGTTTCCCAAAATAGCACTAATAGTTTTTCCTAGAGTAGCCGATAGATAGAGTTGGTGAGAAATCCTTTTGAAGCAATAGGCCAGATCTTTAAAGATCTAAGTTATCGATGGGAGGAGCTTAAAAGGAGCTCTGAGCATTCGCTTTCAAAAGAAACCTGGCAGGAGGTGCTCAAGGTTTTACCAAGGCTTCAAAAAGATCCTCAAGATCTAGACGCCGATCCACTTCCTCAAGATAACTTAAGGGATGCTTTTGCAATACTGAATGATAGCGTGCAGGACTATGTAAGATCGGTGAGATTTTCAAATCCTAGTATGTTCATCACTGGAGTGAAACCTGATCTTTTTTTACTAGAAGCGCCAGGGGAGTGTATGATTTTTGTGGATTCTTCAGAGGGGCTAAATAACCTCTTATCAGCCAATTTTAGACTTCATCACGTAAGTGACACTAAGCAGATTGAATTCTACCTAAATACTAATCTAATCTTAATTAAGGAGGAGGGTAAGGAGCCTGTTAGTATCCCTGCAGGTATAATATCTAAAGACCTCACTCCAAAAGTATGTGGGGATGCAATTCTGAATATAGAAGAGTACCTTCTAACCCTTACTCAATTGACTGCTACGATGAAACATCTATCCGCTCTCCTTAAAAAGGCTTCAGGGAGAGATTCCACCTAGACATTTCAATAACTTAGGGTTAAAAAACCTAACAGGTGGATCATTATATCATTCTAATTATCCAGGTTGTTTTCGTTTTGAACCTTATCTTAGGGCTTGCATCTCTTTGTACATGGTTTGAAAGAAAAGCTTCAGCCCTAATTCAGGACCGGGTAGGGGCAAATAGAGCCGGTGCGTTTTATAGGGGTGATAATTTTTTATCTAAAAGCGCTTCTCCCTTTATTAGAGTATTAGGCAAGCTTGGAGTAATTAACACTCTAATCTGTGATTCTGTTAAAGGGATCATGAAAGAAGATTTTATCCCGAAAGGTGTAAATCCTATTCTTCATGCATCTGGGCCATTTTTGGCTGCACTTCCAGTTTTCGTTTCATTTGCTGTAATTCCGTTCGCTCCAGATTTTACGATTCCTGCGTTTACATTTTTTTCTTATGACTTTGGACCTTATGACATTAAAATGCAGCTTGCTCCTCTTGATGCGGGAGCTTTATTTATCCTCGCTATGGGATCTATAGCTGTCTACGGTGTGGCCATTGCAGGGTTCACAGGAAACAATAAATTCTCTTTTCTAGGAGGTCTAAGGGCAGCAGCTCAAATGATCTCTTATGAGCTAGCCATGGGAATTGCTTTAGCAACTGCAATCCTTGTTTACGGCACAACAGATATTTATGCGATGGTCGAAGCTCAAAAGACTGTTTGGGGTATCATTATGATGCCGATCGGATTTGTTATTTTGTTCATAACAGGTCTTGCCGAAACAAAGAGAGGCCCATTTGATATGCCTGAAAGTGAATCTGAACTTGTAGCAGGATATTTTACAGAATACTCAGGAATGAAGTTTTTACTTTTTTGGTTAGGAGAATTTGCAGAAATAGCACTTTTCTCTGCTGTTATCTCATTACTATTTTTTGGTGGCTGGAATATACCATTTGTGACTCTTCCTGAAGGAACAATTTTCGGTGCACTTTTAGGTCACACAATATTAATGACAAAAATAGTCTTTTTCTGTCTTCTCCAGATAGTAATCAGATGGACGATCCCAAGATTCAGGTATGATCAGCTTATGAATCTTGGGTGGAAGTATCTTTTGCCATTAAGCTTGGTTAACCTAATGGGTACAGCAGTGGTGGTGCTTCTATGATGAACGAGCTTATTTTTTATCTCCTTGCAGGACTCGTATTAGGATCAAGTCTAGCTGTTCTCTTAATACCTAATCCAATGTATGCAACTTTGAGCTTGGTTGGGAATTTACTAGCTGTTGCAGGAATATATGCTCTTTTAAATGCTCATTTTTTAGCCGTAGTTCAGGTGACAGTTTATGCCGGAGCCGTAATGGTTCTGGTTCTCTTTGTAATAATGCTTATCAACAACAGAGACTTTGAGGCCAGAATTCCATCGAAGATCTATTTTTTCTTGGCTTCAGCTTTAGTCTTTTTATTTCTGTATATTCTAATCCCAAGACTCTCTAGTAGCGGAGAGGCCTCAAATGTAGAGGGATCAGTTAGAAGTTTCGGATTACTACTCTTCCAGGATTACGTGATTAACTTTCAAATTGCAGGAATCTTGCTTCTTGCTGCGATGGTAGGTGCAATAATGATTGGGAGGCGAAGTGGAGATTGATATTGTAACGAAGCTCTCCTGTTTTATGTTCTGTGCCGGGGTCCTTACTGTTCTTTTAAGAAGAGACACTATACTGATGCTAGTAGGTATCGAGCTAATGTTGAATGCAGTAAATCTATCTCTAGTTGGATTTTCAAGTCTCCACGGAGAGTTGAGTGGGCAGATCTTTGTATTTTTCATTATGGTTGTTGCTGCTGCTGAGTCAGGGGTGGGATTAGCAATCATTATCTCACTCTTTAGAGCGTTTAGATCGGTCGATAGGGAAGCTGCTTCGGAGTTAAAGTGGTGAAAGATCTAATTTTCCTATCGGTAGCACTTCCACTTTTAGGATCTATAATTTCTCCATTTACTAGACTTGCTCCTTACATCGCAACCGGATCAGTGTTTGGATCTTTTATTATCTCCTGTTTCTTATTCATCAATCTTGACGAGCCAGTTGTCGCTTCAGCTTTTAACTGGATAACCGTAGCTGAGACAGAGATACAGTTTAGTTTTACTCTGGATAGACTCTCGATGGTAATGATGCTTCTTGTTACAGGGGTTGGAGGATTGATACATCTTTATTCGATCAGCTACATGAAGGGGGAGCCAGTTAGATATTTCTCTTACTTAAATCTTTTTATCTTTTCGATGTTGGTTCTAGTACTGGGGAGTAACTTGCCTATGCTATTTATAGGCTGGGAAGGGGTTGGCTTATGTTCTTATCTACTGATTAGCTTCTGGTTTAAAAACAAAGAATACGTCTCAGCTGGTACAAAAGCTTTCATAGTAAATAGAATTGGAGACTTGGGGCTTCTTCTTGCGATGTTTATTCTGATTAGAGATGTTGGAACTTTAGATTTTAGAGAGCTTCAAAATCTTTTCTCAGCTGGATCCCCAATTGCCGAAGAGGCTCTATTTTTAGTTGCAATAGCCCTGTTTTTTGGTGCGACTGGCAAATCAGCTCAGCTTCCACTTTTTGTATGGCTTCCTGACGCTATGGCAGGTCCTACTCCTGTTTCAGCGTTAATTCACGCTGCGACCATGGTGACAGCAGGAATTTACCTCATGGCAAGAGCAAATTTTATATTTGATGCTGTTCCTGAGGTTTTAGTGATTGTTTTAATTGTAGCAGCACTTACAGCTTTTATCGGTGCAACGGCGGCATTATTCCAAAAGGATCTAAAAAAAATACTTGCATACTCTACCGTAAGTCAGCTCGGTTTTATGTTTGTTGCTGCAGCCGCTCAAGCATACTGGGTTGCTTTATTTCACGTTCTAACGCATGCCTTTTTTAAAGCAGCACTATTTCTTAGTGCCGGAACTGTGATTCACGGCTGTCACGGAGAGCAGAGAGTTGCGTTAATGGGAGGACTACTAAAGAAGCTTCCTTATACTGCAATTGTTTTTGGGGTATGTAGCTTGGCTATAGCAGGAGTCTTTCCACTTAGTGGTGCCTACTCAAAGCATGCAATCTTTGATGCACTAGAAAGCTCTACATTGCCTTATTTTTCCTTGATTACCCCTGATCGAGTTTTAATACTTTTAAGTATTACTGCATTTTTGACTGCAGTTTACATGGGTAGAACTTTTAGTCTGGTATTTTTAGGAACATATAGAGGTAAAGGAGACCCACATGAGGGTGGAGTATTGCTTGTTCTTCCTGTTTTAATTTTAGGAATTTTTGCGTTGGTTTCTGGAGGATATCTTTTACAGTTTTTGCCCGGATATCTGTATTTAGTTCTTGATCCACTTGAAGTAACTAATCCACATTTTTCAGTTGTGCCTCTGGTTGGATTAGCTATCGGAATATTTTTAAAACAAGTTCCAAATATAGGATTTTTTGAGAGAGCATGGGGTTTTGATGATCTTTATTCGATCTTCATTGTGAAGCCTTTTATAGCTTTTTCAAAGTTATTTGACTCAGTAATAGATCGGCTGCTTCTCAGGGGGACAGTTGATGCAACATCTGGATCAACCCTTGTACTATCTGAAGGAATAAGACTACTTCATTCAGGGAGACTCAAAATTTATCTCTTTTATTTCTTTGTTGGAATCTCTGTGGGATTAGGTGTTTATGTTGTGGGGTAGCCTAATAATACTTACTTCCATTATTTTCGGTCTTTTAGGGCTCATTAACCCCCGTGTAGTTACGTTAGGTTCATTAGTACAGTTAGTGCTTATTGTTTTACTGATAATTGATCCAAAGAGCGAGAATTACAATTGGGGTCTTGGTGTAGCGCTAAGTTTCGAGTACGACTTTATATCGCTATCTCTCATAGGATTAGCTGGAATTTTCTGCGCAATTGTTAGATCTCCGATGATATTACTTTCTCATGCTGCGGTTGTTGGAGCTCTATCTTCAAGAGATCTTTTTTCGTTTTTTATTTTTTTTGAAGCGATGCTGGTTCCTATCTATTTCTCAATTAAGGGAAGCTCTGCATTAAGGTTTATTTTGTATTCTACAATAGGGGGAGCCCTGTTTCTTGGCTCGATTCTATATCTTGCAACCCTTGCAGAGAGTCAGACTGGATCTATTTCGTTTTTACTTAGCGACTTAGAAAAAGGGATTCAGGTTTCTCAAGGTGCTGAACATTGGCTTTTTGGGGGATTTTTTATTGCGTTCGCCATTAAAACTCCAATCTTCCCATTTCATGGATGGCAGGCTGATGCTTATCGTGATGCTCCGATTGGTGTGACCACCTATATGGCATCTGTTCTCTCAAAGGTCGGTATTTACGGAATGCTCAGGTTTGTATTCCCTCTCTTCCCCAGTGTTTCCTATGACCATAGTAGTCTCCTTGCTTGGATTGCCACAATTGGAACTCTCTATGCTGGGTTCATTGCGTTTAATCAATCCGAGATAAGGCGAGTTTTTGCTTTTGCATCTATGTCTCACCTAGGAGTTGCATTTCTTGGGATAGCAGCGTGGAATATCAATGCGACCTCTGGAGTAGCTTTTCATCTGATAGCTCATGGACTTACTTTAGGGGGACTTTTTTTATGTGTAGGGCTGTTAGAAAAAGATAAGAATTCAAAGGCGCTATCGGTTTTGATGTTTATTTTACTTATGTCTTTTATAGCACTTCCACTAACCGCTGGTTTTATCGGCGAGTTTGTGATTTTGAGTGGTAGTTATCGAGTATTTCCTACCCAGACAGTTATAATTCTTTTAGCTATTGTAATAGGGGCAGTATACTCCTTAGCTTTAGCCAGGAGGTATATTCTTATCGAACTTGGTTCAGGTAGTTTAAGAGAGCTTGTTGTAATAGCGAGTTTAGCACTTAGTGTTATAGCACTTGGGATATTTCCTAATCTCCTTCTTGAGCCGCTTCAAGAGAGTGTAAAAGAGATACTAGTGTCTTCATCTAAAAGAGAGGCTGTAACGTTAGTCGATGCTTGAGATCTGTTTAGCAATTATTGGTGGTATTGTATTAACGCTTCTTTTTGGGCGAGCAGAAGTTATTACTAAACTTACAATACTTCTCTCAATTGTTTTACTCTTCGGCGCAAAAGAACACCCAATTTTTTTAGGCTTTTTTGAGTATTCAGATCAGGTTCGTATTCTTTGGGCTTTGATACTGGCATTAACTTTTGGGGTTCTATTTTTATTTAGAGAAGCAAAAGAAGCTTTTTATATTCTATTATTATGCTGTGTGTTAGGAGCATTGCTTCTTGTTGCTTCCAATCACTTTTTATCCTTCTTTTTGTCTTTGGAGCTTCTATCTCTTCCACTTTACTGTTTATGTGCAAGTTCAAACGATCGACCCAGCGCAGAAGCTGGAATCAAATATTTCATGATGGGCTCATTTGGATCTGCAACACTGCTTTTTGGAATAGCTCTATTTTATGGGGTAACTGGATCATTCGAGATGAGTGCAGTAGGAGCAGGAGATCTAAGTATCATCTCTGTCGGGCTTATAATGATGGGACTTCTATTTAAAGTGGGAGCTGTTCCATTTCATTTTTGGCTTCCTGATGTTTACCAAGGTAGCCCGCTGCCTGTAACTGCCTTTATGGCAACTGTAGTGAAAGTGGCAGCCGTTGGAGGGTTAATTGCTGTATTTGGAAAATCGAGTTTCCTTGAGAATCTTAACCGGCTAATAGGCATAGTATCGGTTTTAAGTATTTTAGTTGGAACCCTTGGGGCAATGAGACAGGTATCAATTAAGAGACTACTTGCTTTTTCTGCCATACTGAATGTTGGGATAATGCTACTTAGTTTTCTAAGTGGAGATATGGAGTCTTTAATTTTTTATCTGGTTATTTATTCCTTGACTTCGCTTGGGATCTTCTCATTAATTTCTTCTGATAAGATCGAGGATCTATCCAAACTCTCTAAAGTTAACAAAATTCTTCTTACTTTGTTTATGCTATCTCTTGCTGGACTTCCACCCCTAGTTGCTTCTCTTTTTGGTAAAGCAAAGATCTTTATAGGAGCTATTAAAGCTGGGTACCCTGGGATAGCTGTGTTCGGGCTTCTAGCAGCAGCAGTTGCTGTTTATTACTATCTTAAAGTTATTAGGATATCCTGGAATCAGACAGGAAGTGAGGGAAGCAGTAAATTAGTAGGATTAGTTGTTTTTGGATTATTAGTTTTATTTTCAGGTGCACCAGGTGTTTTGGGATCTCTCATTTTTAGGTAGAAATTTTGAAGGTAAACTTAAGGGTTCGATTAAGAAAGCGACTAAATTTAAGCAGCGCTATAAAGGAAAGCTTACAGAAAAAAATCTCAAAAAAGCACTCATAGAGTATGAAAAGATCTGTGAGATAGCCGAAGAAGCACAATGCTATTCATATTTAAGATTTGCTGAAACGTCTTTAGATCCAAAAAGAGGTCAAGATCTTCAACTGGCACAAGAGCTTGGCGTTAAGTTTTCAAATGAAATGCTTTTTTTTGAGCTTGAAATACCTAAAGTTCTAAAGAAAAAACCAAAAACCTTTGGACGGTTTAATAACTATCTCTCAAAAGTACTTGATAGAGCTAAGCATAATCTTTCAGAAAGAGAAGAGGGAATTTTTTCAAAAAAAGCACTAACTGGTGCAGGGGCTTTAGTCAGGCTTTTTGATGAAGAGTGGGGAGCTCAAAAATTTATTGTTCAGGGTAAGGCTCTCTCGGAGTCTGAGGCTCTGAATTTGTTGTATGATCCAAATAGAAACAGAAGAGTTGCTGCACATAAAGCTGTAACAGATGCCCTAAAGGAACAGTCAAAGAGAATCACATTAGTTTTTAATACGCTTGCTTTAGATAAGTCTATTAACGACCAATATAGGGGATTCAAAAACCCTGAAGACTCAAGGCATATGGCTAATGAGACAGATAAGAATGAGGTTGATTCGTTAATAAGAGCTGTATCTGGATCTTACAAGATCGTTCAGGACTTCTACAAACTAAAAGCAAAGCTTCTTAAGCTAAAAACACTAAAGGACTACGATAGGTATGCACCTATCGGTGCCTCGAGAGCCAAGTACTCACTACGTGAAGCCAGAAAGTTAGTAGTTGGAGCATTTTCTGATCTTTCTACTGATTTTGGAAAATTGGCTGATAGATTTTTTAAAGATAACTGGATAGATGCTGAAAATCGAAAAGGTAAGAGAAGTGGAGCTTTTTGTTCATTTGTTACTGCACGAACTCACCCGGTAGTTTTCATTAATTATCATGGCTCTCTTAGAGATGTGTTCACTCTGGCTCATGAGCTAGGTCATGGAATTCATGCTGTAAAAATGAAAGAAGCGGGGAGTATTAATTTTGATACCCCATTAACGATTGCAGAGACCGCAAGTGTTTTCGCAGAGATGCTTTTATTTAACCATATAAAGGTAAAACTCAATAAAAGAGAGCTAATCTCGATGTATGTAGCAAAAATTGAAAATATCATTGCTACTGTTTATAGACAGACCTCCATGTTTCAATTTGAAAGACTCCTACATCAGGAGAGAAAGAGTGGAGAGCTCTCTACTGAAAGGATCAATTTTCTTTGGCGATCTACGCAAAAGCAGATGTTTGGTAAAAGCGTTGAATTAACAAAGGAGTATGATTATTGGTGGGGTTATATCCCTCATTTTGTTCATACCCCATTTTATGTATATGCATATGCTTACGGAGAGCTTTTAACTCTAGGCCTTTATGAGCAGTTTCAAAAGACTGGCTCAAGTTTTGTTCCTAAATATGAAGCACTTCTTAGTGCTGGTGCCTCTAAAACTCCAAATGAACTTCTTTCCCCCTTTGCTCCTAATATCGAATACTTCTGGAAGTATGGAATCAAGCAGATTAAAATTCTTAATGATGAGCTAATTCAGTTAGTATGATAGAAGTTATTTGTCTGGACTGGCTTCAGCCAGTCCTAAGTAAGGGTCAGTCTTCCTCCATCGCGAAGGCTACGGAGGAAGACTGACCAGACATGGTGAGGTGGAATCGGTGTATCAGAAAATAGCAGAGAAATATGGAACTCCAACGTATGTCTATGACTTTCGAAAAATTAAGGAGCAGTACAATAAATTAAAAAGTGTAGTGCCTGAGGCTTTAATCGCTTATGCCGTAAAAGCTAATTCAAATTTATCGATATTAAGATTTCTAAGATCTCTTGGCGCTGGGTTTGATATAGTCTCAGGAGGGGAGCTTTATAGAGTACGGAAAGCAGGTGGTGGAGAGATAATATTCTCGGGAGTAGGCAAGACCGAAGATGAACTTAGAGATGCAGCAGGTGTTTTATCTTTAAATGTTGAGTCACTAGATGAGCTAGCACTCATTTCTGAGATGAAGCTAAGTATTCCTATTTCACTTAGAATTAATCCTGATATTTCAGTCGATACTCATCCGTATATAAGCACAGGTCTTAGAAGTTCCAAATTCGGCATACCCCTCGAGCTTGTGGATCAAGCTCTCTCAATAATTAAAAGTGGAAATTTGAGTTTGGTGGGATTGTCTTGTCATATCGGCTCCCACATCTCTGATGTTTCGGTTTTAAAATCTGCATATTCATGTTTAAGAGAGAAGTTTGAAGAGATCAGAGCCTGTGGTTTTGATTTAAAAATTTTAGATTTCGGAGGAGGGCTTTCAGTAGATCTGGATCTCCAGAAGTTTGGCAGCATGATTAAAGAAGTCACATCAGGGCTTGATGCTAAGATTGTGTTTGAGCCCGGTAAGTTCCTGGTAGCCGAAAGTGGGGTTCTATTAACAAAGGTGCTTTATAGAAAAGATAATGGAACCCATAAGTTTGCTGTCGTTGATGCAGGTATGAATGACCTTATAAGGCCCTCTTTATATGATGCATATCATGATATTCAGGCCATTTCTGGTAGTCCCAATATGGAGGAGATCACAATTGTTGGGCCAGTATGTGAGACAGGCTGCTTCTTAGGTAAGGCGAGACTGCTTCCAGTACTAAAGCGCGGAGATCTGCTATTTATAAGGGATTCAGGGGCTTACGGCTTTAGTATGTCATCCAACTATAACTCAAGACCACGGGCTTGTGAGGTTGCGATTGAGCTAGATGGATCGATCCGTTGTATCAGAACCCGAGAATCATATGAGTCTCTGGTAGCCTCAGAGCCTTAAAAAATAAGGCTAGAATGCATTTTTTTAGTTGATCTATTTCCCAATTCATACTTATAGTATGGAAGCTGAGAGTTAAAGTAACTTAAAGCTCTTAATGTTTTTGTAATAAAAAGCCTTTAGAATAAGGGGTTTTTGCAGATTTTCTGTAGTACACCTTAAAGTTTTTTTAGGAGATTAAAAAATATGGCGAAAAAAACCGCTAAAAAAAAGCCGATGAAGAAAGCAGCCCCAAAAAAGGCTGTTAAAAAGACTGCAACAGCTACAAAAAAGCCAGTTGTTAAAGCAGCTCCAAAATGGACTGCAGCTATGAAGCCAAAAAATGGCGGAACACTTAGCTACACACAGGCTGAGTTCGTTGAGAATATTAGAGGTTTCTTGGGGCTAGAAAAGCGCTCAGAAGCTAAATCAATCTGCGAAGATTTCGCTAGATTCATCAAAGATTCTCTTCGCAAGGGTTACAAGCTTCCACTTATGGGACTTGGAAAGCTCTATGTTAGACAATCAAAAGCTCGTATGGGAAGAAATCCTGCAACTGGTGAAACCATTCAGATTCCAGCTCGTAAGAGAGTTAGATTTGTAGCTACTAAGGCGCTTAAAGAAGCAGTTCTTAGGTAACTACAGGCAGTTCCTAGCGACTGAGTTATAGTCAGTCGCTAGGCTGTGTTCCATTATGCTCTATGTTTCATTATGCTCTATATCTTATAAGAGCTAGCCATCGTTAGATTATTCTATAAATTCAGTCGTGATTTGATTACCTAATTATTATAGCTAAACTATCTAGGATGATCCTTGAATCCTGTCGTTTAGCTGGGGAGCTCGTATCTGGGATTCTCCCATCATTAGAGCTATCGAAAACATCTCCCAAGCGCACCTTTCTCTCTCTCCTTTCTGTTTCAGGGTTAAGACTATTAGGTACAACATTTACTGATATTACTCTTGGAGAAAAGCATGCAGGACCTTTAAGAGATCGTATAGGAAATTTCGTAGCTTTAATCTGCCTTCTAACAGACAAGGCTGACACAGATATAGATTGCGTTCATAGAGATTGGTCAACATCGCAGAAAATTGATTACTTAAATTCGGTTCGTGAGCTTTGTATCAATGGTAGAATCCCTAAGGGATCTCAAGATGTAACAAATGAAGCTGTTTTAGCGATGTCAGATACCGTCTTTCATGAATCTGCGTTTAGAAACACACAATTTAAAGAAAGAACCGCAAAGATCATTGAGGTTGCAAAAGAACAGCTAACCTGCACCGATGCCAATGAACTTTTAAGATTAGAGGCAGAACTTGGGGCTCAGCATGGTAGGTTGATTGTTGAAGTAGTAGAGATGTTTAGTGGAAGAGATCTATCTAGCTTTTATAACATGGCTCAAAACTTTGGATCGTTTGGTCAGATGTTAGATGGAGCAATAGATCTGTATCGAGACTATGCCGAAGGAGCAAAGACCTACGGAACACTGATATTGCAAAACTCTGATTATCGATTAGGTAACGACATCAGACAGCTCTACCTTTTTACGGCTAACCGCTATCTACTCCATGCTGAACAGGATCGAGTTCATACTGTTGAATCTAGAGCCAAATTAACCGCACTAGCAGCTCTAGTTAGATTCAACTGTTCTTTTAAACTAAAAAGAGCAGCAATAACTGATTATAAATACTGGCAAGAAATAGCTGAGGCTAAATGAGGATTGAAACTGATCAATTAGCTCAATTTAAGATCGAACCCCAAAGTATTAGCTTTCTTCCCGATCCATTTTCCTGGTGTTGGAAAAGAGATGAAGGAGAAAAGAGCAGGACTATTTTTTACAAACCACATTTTCATACTGAAGGTGACAGAGTTGTCCTGGATCGAGCAGATTTTTACTACTATCAGGGTGGTTTTACAGATCCTTTTCAATATTCTCACAATTCAATATTAGATTATATAGTTGAAAGAAACTCTCTGCTTATAAGAACAAAAACAATCTCCCCTGAAAGTCAGGAGATAATTGATAGACTTCTTCAGCAAAAACCTAAAATCAATTTGCCAGAGGGGGTATTTCCTAAAATTTGTGATGGAGATTTTTTAGCAAAACCTGATCAGAGTATTGTATTATACTGCGGTGCTGGAGTGTCGTATGAATCAGGACTTCCAACGCTAGCTGATATTCATGAGTTCTTTGGGGTAGATGATCCACTTTCAAATAGATTTACTTTTGGAGTAAGAGATCCTGTTTTGGCGGCACTGTCCAACCCTAGGAGATTCTTTATTGACGCTTTTGGTTATCATCTTCAGTTTGCTAATGCTGAACCCTCGTATTCCCATACGAGATTGGCTGAACTTTATAGGGAAGGATATTTTTCCCGAATTTTGACTGATAATATTGATAAGCTATTCGAAAAAACAGGAGTAGAGACAACCAGGGTTCGACAAATATTTCCTATGCAGATCGATATTACATTCAAGCCAGATGAAAAAACATTACTAGTAATTGGAGTTGCTGCCGACAGGAGAGGAGTAATTAAATGTGCAAGAGAGCAGGGGCTTTCAGTCGTAGTAGTAAACCCACACTATTCCGTTTCTCCAAGAGCGCAGAATTTAAGCTATCTTTCTCAAAATGACATTTGGTTTAAGGAAAGATCAGAAAACTTTCTAAGAACACGCTTAGTTGCTACTGTTCCCTAAACCCACCCTCGTTACTATCCCAAATAAAGGTTTTGCCTGAACCTTTCTCATGTGAACTAGTTATGATGAAAGCATCCTCTTGCACCTCTACTGAGAGATTTACCCCATCAGAGAGTCTTGGAATACCAGGGAGTGCACGGCAGTCGTTTTGCTCGCATGAAAGATACTCTTCGTTATCCAGATAATATGCCTCTTCTCCAAGTGCAACATTTCTGGCATCTTGTTGGGCTCTAGTATCAAAAGCCCGCTGTCTATAGGCTCTAAATTCTGGCACAACTATCGCTGATAGTATCCCAATGACAACCATGGTGAATAATAGCTCTAAAAGTGTAAATCCTCGTTCCATATATCGTTCTATCGAAGCGAACTAAAATTTGTTTACTGATATAAATATTTATTACTTGAGGATCAGGCTCGGAGAGAATCATTGCTGGTCAGGTTTTCAACCTGACCTAATATCCAAGGACTGGCTTCCCCCTTCGCTAAAGCTACGGAGGACAAGAAAGCCAGTCCAGTCAATTTTCTAATCCTCCCCTGCATAACCCCCGAATATTATGTTTACTGTAATCCCTGGTTCTTATAGGCTTTGACCTTGGAGGATTTATATGATTAAAAAAATAGCTTTATTAGCAGCTTGCTCAATGCTTGTTGCCTGTTCGCCTAAACTAGACTCTGCTTCTGCTAGAGCTGAATCTGGTGCTCCAGACTCAGCATACGTGCCTGAGATAGATATACCTTATGATCCTACTGCACCTAAGTATGTTGTAGCAGTAAAGCCGCTCACTTTTAGTGTTGGCAGTATCTCAGGAACTACCATAATTGATGGGAGACCCTCGAGCATTGATATCGACTATAAGACTGCTGATTCACAGGCTCATGTGATTACTGCTCAGCTTCAGTCAGCGTTGTCAAATGTGGCCAATATAGTGCTGGTTGAAGATTCAAAAAAGGCAAGAGTTGGTAAGGGAGAAAAGGGACCTTATGTTGTTTCTGGAACTATTACTGAGTTCAATGAAGTGGCTGAGGCTGATTCGAGTGATGTAGGAGGCTCGCTAGGTTGGGCTGGTGCTGCTATGGGTATTGCAGGAGCCGTTGCCGATAAACCAGGCCTAATGTGGTCTGGAGCTGGAATCGCTGCTGCTAACCCGACCTATAATGAAAGTGAAGCTTCAAGGAAAGGAATGGTTGCGATTGATCTTAAAATTACCGATGCGAGAACTGGAAGAATTGTGAGAGCGTTTCCAGTAAAAGGAACATTTAAAGCTGTTTCTGCTGCAAGTGGATTCTCACTCTTTGGAATCGGAAAGTCTGAGAAGAAATTTGCTTCAAGTGCGATCGGTCAGGCTATGAGGATTGCAATTAACGATGCTGCGACTAAGACTTTTGAGTCATTGAAGACTAGATCATAGTAGTGTATCCTTAAAATCAGGGGTCAGGCCGGGAGGCCTGACCAGGCAGGAAGCTGCTAGCACTTGTCTGGTCAGGCCTCCCGGCCTGACCCCCAACACAGCTTGCTAAGCAGTCAAGAAAATATCTCTTGTAGCAAAATATATTGCTGCAATCGACATTGGAATTACGATTATTAATCCCAAGCCAAGTGGTATAATTGCAATAAAAAACATAGCAAGTGAAATAACTCCATAAACTAACATCGGAACGATGTTAGAAAGGTTAGCCTTAACACTTGCTTTAACAGCGTCAACGCCACTTATCTCGGTTAAGGCAATAAGAGGAAGTGAAAAGACGTTAGCAAGAAACATTATAAATCCGATCACCAGACCTATAAGAACTCCTAATCCTGCTGTAGCAATTCCAGCAGCCATAGCATCTTGGCTTCCGGCCATTGCTCCCATGCTGACTCCACTGCCCATTATAAATGCACTTATAAGAGACAATCCGATATTTATAAGTATCACAACAACAACAGGTGAGATCTTTCCCTTAACGGATTCAAATATTTCACCCACTGTGGAAGATTTTCCATTTTGATAATTATGAATAGCCATAATTACTCCAACAGAAACTAAAGGTCCTAGCACCATTGTTAATAGCTGACCAATTAGTGGAATAAAGTTCAAAATTACAAATATAACAAAAAAAGCAACTCCCCCGACAATCCAGGTTAGCCACGTTTTAGAAAAAAGACCAAAACCACTCTTTAACCAGCCGATCGCCTGACCAACTGACACATTCTTAATTTGCATATCCCTCCTTAGAAGCTAGCGAGACCCGTTTCTTTCTTTTTCGGATTCTCGCGTTTCTCCATCTTCATAACATTCGAGCAATAAGGTGAATAGAAGCCAAATCTATAACAGGGGGATAAATTGTAGCTCTCTGCAAGTTTAATTGCAGATAGGCAATCTGGGGATAAAAATCTTGTAAATTTAGCCCCTCGAACTTGGGTTTCAAAGGGGTTAGCCAGGGAATCCAGAGAGATCTCCTTTGGCGCTTCATCGGGGCTATTCTTGTAAAAACCAGAGTATCTACAGGCTGTATCAAGAAGATGTTTTGGATCTGAATCTGGTTTCTCTCTAAAAGAATCTGCTAAAGCTTTAAGTGATGGAGGTGACGAGAACTTATCACTAACACCCTCAATCTCGTTATTGAATGGCTTAACTTCTATATCTGCATAGCTCATCGAGCAAGCCTCAGAGTCTACACCGTTCGTAGCACATATAATTGATGGTAATGATGGCTCGAATACTTTAGCTTCTTCGATAGCAGCCAGGCATTCAGGTGAATTCGAAGATTTTGGATATGTAGTTTTTAGACAAGTTTGCTCAACTTTGCTTGAGAGAGAGTTTAATAAGAGAAATCTATTGCCTGGAGATTCTTTTAATGAATAGTTTGCCTTATCAAGTTCAAGTTGAAGATCTAATACAGATTGAGCAAGAGTTGATGAAACAAGTACAAGTAAAAATAAAGTAAATTTCACTTTAAAAACTCCATGAAAATTCTAAAATTCTCCTCAAGCATCGAGTTTAAGATATATTCCCCCTTTTGGTGAGCCTGAGAAGTAAGTCCTGGCCCAAAGTTGATTGCATCAATGCCTGCTTCAGAGAACATAGATACATCGGTATAAGCCTGTTTAGGCAGTTCAGATAATGAGAACATATTCTTAAACTCTTTATAGATCTCATTACCAATTGGAACTTTTCCTGGAGGGTTCCAGTCGGTGAAACTAAAGGTCACATCTGACGGAAGAATAGCTCTAACTCGATCTTTGACATCCTGTTCCAAGGATCCTGGAGCTGCTCTGATATTTAAGTATAAGTTACATTCATCTGGGATCACATTCCCGGCTATCCCTCCTTGAACTTTAGTAACTGATATTACCTCTCGGTATACGAGATCGCCAATTGGTACATCGATAATTGCAAGTGAGTTAATTTTTGAGATAAGTTGACCTGCTTTGTGAATTGCATTTTCTCCCTGCCATGGTCTTGCGCTATGAGCACGTTTTCCTCTGACTGTGACATTACATCCCATAGAGGCGCAGGCACCTAGGTGAATAGCATTATCAGTAGGTTCGAGAAAAAAAGCTAAATCGATACTTTTTAGCTCGGGGTATTTTTGTAAAACAATATGAAGTTCATTGTCTTTATTCGGTCCCTCTTCTCGGGCATAGAATATAAAGTAAAGATTAAATCTACTTTTCTCTAAGATTCCTGCTTCAATAAGGGATAGCATTACAGCTATTCCACCCTTCATGTCCGAAGCTCCTAACCCTACAATTCTATCTCCATCTATAAAAACCTCATTATCACCCGGTACTGTGTCAATATGTCCGACAAGTGCTACTGTTTTTCTTTCAGGCTTGAATGGGCCCTTTACTATTAAAGAATCCCCGATTCGCTCAAGGGATGGTAGATCTCGAGCTGATAGATCTCGAGCGGATAGCTCTTGAGCGAATAGCTCTCGAGTTTTTAGTTTGGACTCTATATACTGAGCTATTTCTGATTCCTGTTTGGTTAGGGATGAGATCTTAAGAAGATTAATGAGGAGTTCTTTCACCGTTTAACTATATGTTTAGGATTATTCAAAAGACAAGCGGAGCGTTTATAGGGTTGTTGGTAAGTATTCCGTGCCCAAGGGTACTTCGCGGGGTTATTTGGGGAGCACTTTGCAAGTTATTTAAAATGGACCTACATGATTCAGTTTTAGGTATAGATGAGTTTAGAACTTTTCAGGAGCTTTTCACTAGGAAGGTCAAAAGAAGAGAGATTAGGGGAGAGGTTGTATCGCCTTCTGATGGAAAGTTTATACAGTGGGGCAACTTCCAAAATGGAGAGCTTCCAAAGATTAAATGCACGGCTGGAAAGCTCTTAGGGGTACCAGTTGCCTCTGGAAGCTATGCACTTTTTTATCTTGCTCCAAAAAATTATCATCGTGTTCATTCCCCGGTTTCAGGAACTTTAGAATCAATAACTAGAATAAATGGGATGTTTTATCCAGTTAATAGTATTGGGATGAGATTAGTTAATGGGCTCTTTCAGGTAAATGAAAGGGTGGTATTTAAGATTAATACTTCTAGTGGTTTTGTTTACGTTGTAATGGTTGGGGCACTAAATGTCGGGAGTATTGTTCCTACGATTGGGGAAGGATCAATAAGTGCTGGTGATGAGATAGGATACTTTGGTTTAGGCTCTAGTGTGCTTGTTGTTTGGGATAGGGAGATGAGTTTTAAGAGAGATACAGGCGATATAAGATATGGCGATAGTTTATGAGGAAAAATAGAAGAACTTTCGCGATAATAAGCCATCCTGATGCTGGTAAAACTACCCTTACAGAAAAGCTACTTCTTTATTCAGGATTAATCCGAACTGCTGGAATGGTTAGAGCAAGAAAAGGTGGAAAAACTGCAAGTTCTGATTGGATGGGAATGGAGCAAGAAAGAGGGATATCGATTAGTGCCTCTGCAATGCAGTTTCCCTATAAGGATTGGGTAATTAATGTTCTTGATACTCCAGGTCACCAAGACTTCTCTGAAGATACTTATAGGACTCTTACAGCAGCCGACTCAAGTATCATGGTGCTGGATGCAGGAAAAGGAGTTGAGACTCAAACAAAAAAACTTTTTGCTGTTTGTAAGATGAGAGGAATTCCAATTTTAAGTTTTATAAACAAAATGGATCTTCCATCCAAGGATATTCTAGAGCTTCTTCAAGAAATAGAAGAAGTTTTAGGGATTCATGCAATACCTCTTAACTGGCCTATTGGTTCAGGGCGAGAATTTAAGGGTGTAATAGATCTAAGAACAAGAGAGTTTATATTCTTTGAAAAAGGTGCTTTAGGTGGAGCTGAGAGGGCAAAAGTTGTAAGGGTTCCTTACGATGAAGGTATATCGAGACTTTCTGATGATGAGATTAAAGCACTTGAGGATGGACTTCTTTTGCTTGAAGGTGCTGGCGAGCAGTTTGAACATGAGAAATTTCTCAAAGGAGAGCAGACACCTGTTTTTTTTGGAAGTGCTCTCACTAACTTTGGAGTGGAGCCTTTTTATGATGCTTTCGTTGAGCTTGCTCCGCCTCCAAGAGATAGTTTAGTTGATACTGATGGTGGTGGAGAGAGAGTTATATCGGTTGATGACCCTATGTTTTCTGGTTTCGTGTTTAAAATTCAGGCCAACATGAATTTAAAGCATAGAGACTCGATGGCATTCTTGAGGGTTTGTTCTGGTGTATTTAACAGAGATACCCCTGTTTTTCATCACAGATTAAAGAAGGAGATAAGACTTTCAAGAGCCTATTCAATGGTTGCTCAAGATAGAGATACTGTAGATCTTGCATACCCTGGGGATATTGTAGGTGTTTCTAACCCAGGGCTATTTTCAATTGGTGATACTGTTTCAACCTCAAAGGGAGGATTTTTCTTCAAGCCGATGCCAAAGTTTGCTCCAGAGCTAGTGGCACGTGTTAGGCCAAAAGATGTAATGAAGCTAAAAGCATTCGAAAAAGGATTAGCCCAATTAACTGAGGAGGGGACGATTCAATTATTAAATGATGGATCTTCTACTTATGTTGCAGCAGTTGGAAGACTTCAATTTGATGTTCTTGAGTACCGACTTAGAGAGGAGTATGGGGTTTTAGTTGAGTTAACTATTCTTTCCTATACTCACTGTGCATTTCTAATAGGAGATGCAAGTACATTTAAGAAAACCCAAAATTCAACATTAGTTAAAGACAGACTTGGAAGAACTCTTGTTCTTTTTGGTGGTGCTTGGGAGAGAAGGTATTCGGAAGAACAGAATCCTAATCATAGATTTGAGGATTTTTTGGCTTAGCTTGGTGCTCTAAACAAATCATTTTTAGCTTTACCATTTAAATTGCTAGGTAAGGCTGTATAAAGACCCAATATTGGCATCTTAATTTGAAGTAATTCCTCTAATTTATTTTTTAATGCCTCTAGTCTATGTTCTTTAGGTTGATTTTTAAATTCACTACTAGATAGATAATCTTTCATGGAGTCATCATTTAGAGCATTTCTAATAGCTTCAGCTGATCTAAGAGGGAGGTTGATTAGTTGAATATCAGCTTTTTTAACCCCACCAGGAAGTGTGCTAGGAAGTGCAGAGAAGATCTGTGATAGATTTTCTGATTCAAGGGGTAAGTTAAGCTCAATAGCTTTATAGACTAAAGATAGAAGCTTTTCTTCTTTAGGTAGATTTTTAAATTCATCACTACATAGATAATCTTTTAGTGAGTCATCATTTAGAGCATTTCTAATAGCTTCAGCTGATCTAAGAGGGAGGTTGATTAGTTGAATATCAGCTTTTTTAACCCCACCAGGAAGTGTGCTAGGAAGTGCAGAGAAGATCTGTGATAGATTTTCTGATTCAAGGGGTAAGTTAAGCTCAAGAGCTTTATAGACTAAAGAGAGAAGCTTTTCTTCTTTAGGTTGATTTTTAAATTCACTACTAGATAGATAATCTTTCATGGAGTCATCATTTAGAGCATTTCTAATAGCTTCAGCTGATCTAAGAGGGAGGTCGATTTTATGAATATCAGCTTTTTTAACCCCACCAGGAAGTGTGTTAGGAAGGGCAGAGAAGATCTGTGATAGATTTTCTGATTCAAGGGGTAAGTTAAGTTCAAGAGCTTTATAGACTAAAGAGAGAAGCTTTTCTTCTTTAGGTAGATTTTTAAATTCATCACTACATAGATAATCTTTTAGTGAGTCATCATTTAGAGCATTTCTAATAGCTTCAGCTGATCTAAGAGGGAGGTCGATTTTATGAATATCAGCTTTTTTAACCCCACCAGGAAGTGTGCTAGGAAGTGCAGAGAAGATCTGTGATAGATTTTCTGATTCAAGGGGTAAGTTAAGCTCAATAGCTTTATAGACTAAAGATAGAAGCTTTTCTTCTTTAGGTAGATTTTTAAATTCATCACTAGATAGATAATCTTTCATGGAGTCATCATTTAGAGCATTTCTAATAGCTTCAGCTGATCTAAGAGGGAGGTTGATTAGTTGAATATCAGCTTTTTTAACCCCACCAGGAAGTGTGCTAGGAAGTGCAGAGAAGATCTGTGATAGATTTTCTGATTCAAGGGGTAAGTTAAGCTCAATAGCTTTATAGACTAAAGATAGAAGCTTTTCTTCTTTAGGTAGATTTTTAAATTCATCACTAGATAGATAATCTTTCATGGAGTCATCATTTAGAGCATTTCTAATAGCTTCAGCTGATCTAAGAGGGAGGTTGATTTTATGAATATCAGCTTTTTTAATCCCACCAGGAAGTGTGCTAAGAAGGGCAGAGAAGATCTGTGATAGATTTTCTGATTCAAGGGGTAAGTTAAGTTCAAGAGCTTTATAGACTAAAGAGAGAAGCTTTTCTTCTTTAGGTTGATTTTTAAATTCACTACTAGATAGATAATCTTTCATGGAGTCATCATTTAGAGCATTTCTAATAGCTTCAGCTGATCTAAGAGGGAGGTCGATTTTATGAATATCAGCTTTTTTAACCCCACCAGGAAGTGTGCTAGGAAGTGCAGAGAAGATCTGTGATAGATTTTCTGATTCAAGGGGTAAGTTAAGCTCAAGAGCTTTATAGACTAAAGAGAGAAGCTTTTCTTCTTTAGGTAGATTTTTAAATTCATCACTACATAGATAATCTTTTAGTTCGTTTAAGCATACCTCTAGCATGACAAACTGATAGATACTAAGTCCGATCTTAGAATTATCATTTAAAGCATCAGTTAATGTTTTTAATGATTGTGTTCCTGGGAAGAACTTATTTTCAAAGAGCCACTTTACTATTTGAGTTGAATCTTTTGGGAGATCGTCTTTATAGAGTGTTAAAAAAGTATCTAACGCTTCTTTTGATCCTTTGTTTAATACAATAGTTTTAAGCCAATCTGCTGCACCTTGGCCGTAGCTCTCTTCTATATTATCGCGCCATCCCTCAATTTCTATTAACTGAGCTTTGATGCCATCTTTAGGTCTATCTGCAGTGGAGGGGGCTAACACATCATCCCAGAGATTTTGATAGTCTTTAGAAAGAGTTAGTGCCATTCTGGAATGTTATGCGGAAGATTAAGATAGTGTGATATGCTCAAGCTTTTTCGAATTATCTTACACTGGGATGCTAAGGATGTAGATATAAAATGGAGGAAGAAGAACAGAATCCTAATCATAGATTTGAGGATTTTTTGGCTTAGAAAATTTTGGGGTCAGGCTGTGCTATCTTGCTTGGTACGCTAGGGCGGGCGATAGATCCTGACAAGGTTCCTTAACCGTGACCTTAGGCTTGAGCGTGAGCTAAACTAAGGTCACGCTTACGCTCACGGTAAAGTTCAGGGAACCGTGACCCCCCAAATTCCCTGTAACGAAACCACTCTTAGTTTGGATTAGGTAAATAGATGTTAAATTTACTTGCAGATAGCTTAAAATGGTACAAAAAATGGGGTGGAAAGCCTGTTTTTCCATGGATTGCTGCTGCTCAAGCCTATCGTCTACGAGATTTTAGTAGAGCAGAAAGGCTATATGAAAAAGGACTTTTAAAAAATAAAAAGCATAAAGCATACGTAAATGCACTTCTAGATCTAAGTTTTTGTAAATACAAACTCAGAAAAGTAAGGGAAGCTGAAAGTTTATTAAAGGAAGCGGTCTCTCTTCAACCACTTCTTCTTGAAGGTTGGTTAAGGCTTGGTAAGCTTCTTCTTTGGGTTGGAAAACCAAACACAGCCTATAAAATTTTACGAGAAATTCTTCCAAAATTCCCAGAAAGTGAAGAGCTTTGGGGAATTACACTTTATTCTGGAACACTAATTAAAGCTGATGATGCTTTGTCACTACTTGAAATAAGACCAGCTAGAGGAAACTCACCAGTCCCTCCAGTCGCACTTTCCTTAGCAGATATTGTTTTTGGGGATAAACACTCCGGAAGAGTATTTTTAACGAAACTATGCTCATCTGATAATCCTCCAATAGAAGCTCTTCATGCTATCTCGGAGGTATTACTATCAGAAGAGAACTATGGGATGGCTAAACATTTTTTAAGAAGAGCACTTTATTCATCACCAGAAAATCCTACCACTCTAAGTTTGCTCTCTGAGGTTTATTTAGAAGAAAGATCCGGCTATGAGTATGCAGTTCAGCTAGCTCAACAGGCCTGTCAGGTTTCAGGATGGCAGAGCCCAATTTTTATGAATCAACTAGTGAGATCTCATCTTGCAGTAGGAGATAGGGTTTCTGCACTTTTAATTGCAAGTAGAGCGCTTGAAATCTCTGATGAAGAATTCAATGAAAGAGAGGATCTTTCTAAACTTGTAACTGAGCTTAGAGCACAGTCGTTGTCTTAAGGACTGGTTAAAACTAGTCTAGCAAAATATAATTATAGCATAGCAATTTTTGCCTCCAGGTAAAATTTTTCAAGGTCACCAAAATGTCCTTCTGAAGTTTTAGCATTTTTTATTAACCACAAAGACCACTAAGAACACAAAGGGGAAAGGTTAACTCTTTGTGGTCTTCGTGTTCTCTGTGGTAAAAGTGGTATTACGCAATACATCGCGGACAGGTTAACGACAGAACATCGCTTACAGGTC
>ERZ761607.1880-NODE-1880-length-24322-cov-395.246508_pt1 | contig 24322 bp, 22 predicted proteins | sample MGYA00511164_ERZ761607 | MGnify/ENA primary metagenome ERZ761607 (study PRJEB28899, sample SAMN02445080) | bioreactor sludge metagenome | biome: EBPR sludge | place: Australia: Brisbane, Thorneside Wastewater Treatment Plant | collected 2011-06-22 ... | reverse complement strand
GATTTACAGTCTGATCCCGTTGGCCACTTGGGTATCCCTCCAGCCAAGAACCCGCAATTCTGAAGCTCGAAGGACGGATTGTCAAATGGTTTTTCGCCCTGGCGGCATGCGAACGCCGATGGCCGGGCGGCCAACCGCAACTGCTGCACGGTTGGCGGCCGACGGCGTAGAATCGGCCGGCATCCAGTTCCCGCGAGCGAACCAAGATGAGCCACTCCAGCCCCCCCCGCACGGCGACCGCTGCCGCCGGCAGTCAGCAGCGGTCTGCGGCAGCGCTTCGCTGCGCGCTTCGCGCAGGGCGAGTCGATTCTCGCGCAGCACGGGCGCGACGAATCGATACACCCCGCCGCACTGCCCGATGGCGTGGTCTTCGTCGACAGCACGCAGGAAGTGGCGGAAGTCGCCCGCCTGTGTCGACAGTATCGCGTGCCGATGATCGCCTTCGGCAGCGGCAGTTCGGTCGAAGGGCAGGTGCTGGCAACCGCCGGCGGCATCACCATCAGCCTCGCGCGGATGAACCGGATTCTTGCAACGCGCATTGAGGACCTCGACGCCACGGTCGAGGCGGGAGTGACTCGCCTGCAGCTCAACGCGGCACTGAAAGGGAGCGGACTCTTCTTTCCCATCGACCCGGGGGCCGATGCCTCGCTCGGCGGCATGGCGGCGACCCGCGCCTCGGGAACCAACGCCGTCCGCTACGGCACCATGCGCGAAAACGTCCTCGGCCTCACCGCCGTCCTCGCCGACGGGCGCATCCTGCGCAGCGGCGGCCGTGCACGCAAGTCCTCCGCCGGTTACGATCTGACGCGTCTCCTGATCGGCTCGGAGGGCACGCTCGCCATCATCACCGAGCTGACGCTGCGCCTGCAGCCGCTCCCGGAAGCCATGTCGGCGGCGGTCTGCGCCTTCGCCAGCGTCGCCGGCGCCGTCGACACGGTCATCGAGACGATCCAGGCGGGGATCCCGGTGGCACGCATCGAGCTGCTCGACCCGTTGACGCTGGCCGCAGTCAACCGCTACAGCCACACGGCGCTGAAGGAGCTGCCGACGCTGTTCTTCGAATTTCATGGCAGCCCGGCGTCGGTCAGCGAACAGGCCGGGGTGGTGCAGGCTGTCGCCGGCAACCACGGCGGCCAGGATTTCGCCTGGGCAACGCACACCGAAGACCGCACGCGCCTGTGGCACGCCCGCCACCATGCCTACTTCGCCTGCCTGCAGCTCAGGCCGGGATGTCGCGCCTTTCCGACCGACGTCTGCGTACCGATTTCCCGTCTCGCCGAGTGCATCGGCGAGACCAGCGCGGACATCACCCGCGTGTCGATTCCGGTGGCGTTGTTCGGCCACGTCGGCGATGGCAACTTTCACCTCGTCGTTCTCGTCGACCCGGCGAACCGACACGATCTGCAGGAGGCCGAGTGGATCAACGAGCGCGTCGTCGAGCGGGCGCTGACGATGGATGGAACCTGCAGCGGCGAACACGGCATCGGCATCGGCAAGACACGCTTCATGCTGCGCGAGCATGGTGACGAGGCACTGGCGGTCATGCGGGCGATCAAGGCAGCACTGGACCCGGACAACCTGCTCAACCCGGGCAAGATGCTGCCGCCGGCCTGACACGCGAAAAGCCCCGCCGGCGAAGCAACCAGCCCGCCGGCCAACGGTCAGACGAGGTAACGGGCGGGCCAGACGCCGGCGCAGCGCCGCTTGCCGGTGCCGGGCCGAAGCATCGCCGCATCGGCGAACGGCGGCCAGAAAAGGAGGAGACACCATGGGTGAGCTGTCGATCACGCTCGATAGCCGGTACACGGCGACCTCGGGCCGCGTCTTCCTCAGCGGCACGCAAGCACTGGTGCGGCTGCCGATGCTGCAGGCACTGCGCGATACAGCGGCCGGTCTCAATACCGCGGGTTTCATCTCCGGCTACCGGGGCAGTCCGCTCGGCGGTCTCGACCAGGCCCTGTGGAAAGCGAAGCCGCATCTCGACACCCACCGCATCGTCTTTCAGCCGGCGGTGAACGAGGACCTGGCAGCGACCGCGGTCTGGGGAACGCAGCAACTCGGGCTCTTCCCCGGCAGCCGCTACGACGGCGTCTTCGCCATGTGGTACGGCAAGGGTCCCGGCGTCGACCGCTGTGGCGACGTCTTCCGCCACGCCAATGCCGCCGGCACCGCCAGCAAGGGCGGCGTGCTGGTCATCGCCGGCGACGATCACGCGGCGAAGTCATCGACGCTGCCACACCAGACCGAGCATGTCTTCAAGGCGGTGATGATGCCGGTCCTCTACCCGGCCAACGTTCAGGAGTATCTCGATTACGGCCTGCACGGCTGGGCGATGAGCCGCTACTCGGGCTGCTGGGTGGTGATGAAGGCGCTTGCCGATACCGTCGAAACCTCGGCATCGGTAGCGATCGATCCGGCGGCCACCGTCATTCGCCTGCCCGACGACTTCGAGATGCCGACCAATGACCCGCACGGTCTCAACATCCGCTGGCCCGATCCGCCGCTGCAACAGGAAGCCCGCCTGCTCAACCACAAGCTGTACGCGGCACTCGCCTACTGCCGGGCCAACCACCTGAACCGTGTGCTGATCGACAGCAACGATCCCGCCAGCCCCGCGCGCCTCGGCATCATCACCGCCGGCAAGGCCTATCTCGACGTCCGTCAGGCACTCGACGAACTCGGCATCGACGACGAACTGGCGTCCCGGATCGGCATCCGGCTGTACAAGGTCGGCATGGTCTGGCCGCTCGAAGCCGACGGCGTGCGCCGCTTCGCCGAGGGCCTCGAGGAGATCCTGGTGGTCGAGGAGAAACGACAGCTGCTCGAGTACCAGTTGAAGGAGGAACTGTACAACTGGCGCGAGGATGTGCGGCCGCGCGTCGTCGGCAAGTTCGACGAGAAGGGCGAATGGTCGTTGCTGCCGACCGGCAGCGGCCACCTGCGCCACGGCGACTGGCTGCTGCCGGCAGCCGGCGAGCTGTCGGTGGCGCAGGTGGCACGCGCACTGGCAGCGCGCATCGGCCGCTTCTTCACCTCGCCGGCAATCGAGGCCCGCCTGCAACTGCTCGAAGCCAAGCAGCAGAGTCTCGCCGCAGCGACGCCGCCGATCGCCGGCGGCACCGCCATTCAGCGCACGCCGTACTTCTGTTCCGGCTGCCCGCACAATACCTCGACCCGCCTGCCGGCAGGCTCGCGCGCCGTCGCCGGCATCGGTTGCCACTACATGGTGACGTGGATGGATCGCAATACCGCGACCTTCACCCACATGGGCGGCGAAGGCGTGACCTGGGTCGGCCAGGCGCCGTTCTCCGGCGACCGCCACATCTTCGCCAACCTCGGCGACGGCACCTACTTCCATTCCGGCCTGCTGGCCATCCGGCAGTCGGTGGCAGCCGGCGTCTCAATCACCTACAAGATCCTCTACAACGACGCCGTCGCGATGACCGGCGGACAGCCGGTCGACGGCCAGTTGAGCGTCGGCCAGCTGACGCGCCAACTCGAGGCCGAAGGAATCAGCCGCATCGTCATCGTCACCGACGAGCCGGCGAAGTACCGGCAGGTACGCGACCTGGCGCCGAACACGCCGGTGCATCACCGCGACCGGCTCGACGCCGTGCAACGTGAACTGCGCGAGCATCGCGGTGTGTCGATCCTCATCTACGAGCAGACCTGCGCCACCGAGAAGCGCCGCCGGCGCAAGCGCGGCAAGCTCGCCGATCCGGCCCGGCGCGTGTTCATCAACGAAGCGGTGTGCGAAGGATGCGGCGACTGCGGTGTGCAGTCCAACTGCCTGTCGATCGTTCCCGTGCAGACCGAGTTCGGTCGCAAGCGGGCCATCGACCAGTCCTCGTGCAACAAGGACTTCTCGTGCGTGAACGGTTTCTGCCCGAGCTTCGTCACCGTCGAAGGCGGCAGGCTGCGTCGCGGCAGCGCCGTCGCCACCGGCACCGCTGCCTTTCCCGCCCTCCCGGAACCGCCGCTGGCCGGCACCGCACGCCCGTTCAACATCCTCCTCACCGGCGTTGGCGGTACCGGCGTCGTCACGCTTGGCGCCCTGCTCGGCATGGCCGCGCACCTCGACGGCAAGGGCGTCTCGGTGCTCGACATGACCGGCCTGGCGCAAAAGTTCGGTGCCGTATTCTCCCACCTGCGGATTGCCGACCGGCCGCAGGACATCCACGCGGCACGCATCGCCACCGGCGAGGCGGACGCGGTCATCGGCGGCGATCTGGTGGTCAGTGCCAGCGCTGAAGCACTGTCGAAGCTTCTCGCCGGCAAGACCCGGGCGGTGATCAACGTCGCCGGAACGCCCACCGCCGAATTCACCCGCAACCCCGACTGGCAGTTCCCGCAACAGCGCCTGCAGGAGCAGATTGACGAGGCCTGTGGTGCGGGCAGCTCGCTGTTCCTCGATACGGCCGAGATGTCGCGCCGCCTGATGGGCGACGGCATCTACGGCAATCTCCTGCTGCTCGGCGTTGCCTGGCAGAAGGGGCTGGTGCCGCTGTCGCTGGCGGCCATCGACCGCGCCATCGAACTCAATGGTACGGCAGTGGAGCACAACCGCCAGGCCTTCCTCTGGGGCCGACGGGCGGCGCACGATCCGGATTCGGTGCGGCGGCTGACGATTCCGGCCAGCGAGCCGGCGGCACACCGGCTCGCTGCCAGCCTCGACGAAACAATCAGCCGCCGCATCGCTGCGCTGACCGATTACCAGGATGCGCGCTACGCCGAACGCTACCGCCGGCTGGTCGAGCGGGTGCGGGCGAGCGAACTGCCCTTGCGGTCGACCGGCCTGAGCGAGGCGGTTGCGCGCAGCTACTTCAAGCTGCTGGCAGTCAAGGACGAGTACGAAGTCGCACGACTGCACGCCGACCCCGCGTTCAGGCAACAACTGGCAGAGCAGTTCGAGGGCGACTTCCAGATCCGCTTTCACCTGGCGCCGCCGCTGCTGGCGAAAGCCGATCCGGCGACCGGCAGGGTCGGAAAACGCAGCTACGGGCCGTGGATGATGCGCGTGCTGCGCGCACTGAGCGCGCTCAAGGGCGTGCGCGGCACCGCCTTCGATCCCTTTGCCGGCAGCGAGGAAAGGAAAACGGAACGACAACTGCTCGCCGATTACGAAGCCGACATCGAACTGCTGCTCGCACGCCTTGACGCGACGACGCTGGCCACCGCCATCGAACTGGCCGCGCTGCCCGAAGAGGTGCGCGGTTTCGGGCACGTCAAAGCGGCGTCGGTGCAGAGAATGCGGCCCCGGCGCGAGGCACTGCGAGCGCTTCTACTGCCGGCGGCAGCCGCCGCGACAACCGCAAGCTGAGCGCAGGAACCGGCACTGGACATACAATGCGCCGCTCAGCCTCGAGGAGCCACTGCTTGTCCCTGCCTGCCCCCCTACCGGACCCCGGCGACGCGCCCGCAGCAGCGCTGGCGCGACCGCTGCGGCAACTGGCGCTGCAGTTCGCCGCCGTGCTCGCCGTCCTCTCACTCGCCTGGCCCTACTACGGTATCCGCGGCGAAGAACTGCCGTGGCCGCAGACGGCTTTCGCCACCGGAGGGGTCGCCCTGCTCCTCGCCACCCTCAGCCGGCAACCCTGGTGGTGGCGGATCCTGCACACCATCTTCGCTCCGCTGGCCTGGAGCGTCTCGCTGCTGCAGATCGACCCAGGCTGGTTCCTGCTCGCCTTCATGCTGCTGCTGCTCGTCTATCGCGGCGCCCTGTCCGGCCAGATCCCGCTCTACTTCTCCAGCCGCCGCACCGTCGCGGCGCTCTCGGCGCTGACGCGCGAGTACCATGACCTGCGCTTCCTCGATCTCGGCGCGGGCATCGGCAGCATCGTCCAGCCTCTGGCGGCAGCGCGGCCAGAGGCCTCGTTCACCGGTGTCGAGAACGCACCGGCCACCTGGCTGGTCGGTCGCGTGCGCACCGCCGCCAGCGCCAACTGTGCATGGCGCTGGGCCGATCTATGGCAGACCGACCTGGCCGCCTACAATGTCGTCTATGCCTTCCTCTCGCCGGCGCCAATGGCTGCCCTGTGGGAGAAGGTGGGCCGCGAGATGCGCCCCGGAAGCCTCTTCATCAGCAACAGCTTTGCCGTGCCCGGTGTCGCCGCGACGCACGAAATCGATGTCGACGACCGCCGGCACACCCGCCTTTACTGTTACCGTGTCTGAAGCTGCACCACCGTCGGCCGCCGCAGGCCGGCAAAGCGAACGGCGGCGGCAGCCGCCCGAACCCACGCAACTTTGTTAAGATGGGCCACCCCATCACACCGGAGTCAGAAAAATGTCGAACCTCAATTCCGTACCCGATCCCCTGAGCTTTGCCAGGAAAATGTGGGGCAGCATGGGTGTCTCCATGCCCGGCATGGTCACCCCGACCCTCAACGTCGAAGACATCGAGAAAAAGATCCGGGACCTCAAGGCCGTCGAGAACTGGCTGAAGATGAACCTGTCGATGCTGCAGATGACGATCCAGGGGCTCGAGATGCAGTGCGTGACCCTCAACGCCGTGCGCGCGATGGGCCAGATGGCGGGCAGCTACGCTACGGCCGGCGCCGCTGAAGAAGCCCAAGGCGGCAGTCTGGTCGAAGCCGGCAGCGGCAACGAGGCCCTGAAGCAGGCCGCGCTGTGGCCGCTGACGCTGCTGCAGCAGATGCAGGAACAGATGCAGAAGGCCGCCACAGCAGCCGTGCAGGCCAGGCAGCCGCAGGAAGATCCGCCCAAGACCTGAAGCTGGCGGACGCGCACCCGCCGCGGTGGCAGGTGCCGCGGGAAACGCGCGCCAGCCGGGAAGCTGCTCTGGCCTCAGATCACCGACGCTTGCTGCAGGGCAGCCACCTCGTCGACAGTGAAACCGGCCTCATGCAGGATCTCCACCGCATGCTCGCCGGGCGACGGGGCTGTCCGCTCGACGGCGAAGACCCAGCCCGAGAGCTTCAGCGGCGGCGCGTACTGACGCACGCCGTCGGCCTCGACGACCATGCCGCGGGCGGCGAAATGGGGATGGCGGAGGGCTTCATCGACCGACAGCACCGGCGTCACGCAGCAGTCGATGCCGGCAAAGAAATCGCTCCAGCCGGCCTGGTCCCGGCTGGCGAAGAGCGCCGCGAGTTCGCTGCGCAAGGCAGCGGCCGCGGTGCCGCGCGCCGCGTGCCGCGGCTTCCAGTCGGGCCGCCCGAGGGCGTCGCAGAAGACGTCCCAGAACTTCCTTTCGAGCGGCGCCACCGCCATGTAGCGTCCATCGGCGGTGGCGTAGACGCCGTAACCGGCATCGCCGCCGCTGAGCTGATCGCCACCGCGCGCCGGCACATGGCCCGAGGTCTGCACGGCGAAGAAGGGAAACAGGTTGTGCACCAGCACCGCTTCGCTCATCGCCACATCGACCAGACGGCCCTGACCGCTGCGCCGGGCGTCGAAGAGTGCCGCCAGGATGCCCATCGCCGCGGTGAGCGCGCCACCGAGCAGATCGCCCACCTGCAGGTTGGGGATCGCCGGCTGGCCGCCATCGACACCGATCTGATCGAGAACGCCGGCAAAACCGATGTAGTTGAGGTCGTGACCGGCCGCCATCGCCAGCGGACCCGTCTGGCCATAGCCGGTGATCGCACAGTAGACGAGACGTGGATTGATCGCCCGCAGGTCGGCGTAGCCGATACCGAGCTTGTCGCTGACCCCCGGCCGGAAGCTCTCGACGACGATGTCGGCGTCGCGCACGAGGCGCAGGAAGACTTCCCTGCCTTGCGCCTGCTTGAGATCGAGCCGCAAGCCACGCTTGTTGCGATTGACACAGCGGTAGAAGATGCTGACGCCGTCCGGGCCGTCGCCGAGAATGCGCGCGTAATCGCCGGCCGCATGATCCTCGATCTTGATCACGTCCGCCCCGAGGTCGGCGAGATGCAGCGTCGCCACCGGCCCGGGGAGCAGGCGCGTCAGGTCGAGAACGCGCACCCCGCAAAGCGGTGCGCCGCTCAAGATTCCGCCTCGCAGAACTCGAGCCAGCTGGCATCCATGTCGATCACCAATCCCTTGTGCAGCGTCTGATCGAGAAACTGTCCGCGAAACAGCCAGCCCGGAGCCATGTTCTGGTGTGACCACGGCGTTTCCCACGAATCCACCCGCACATGCACGCGCAGCACCTCGATTTCGCCGACGTCCGCTGCGCTCGTCACGCAGGGTACCGCCGCCGCCATGCGCGCATGGTCGGCGCGCGTGAAGGCCGCCATCGGCTTGCCGATCTGCGGACAGAGCGCGGCCATCCGTCGCTCGCGTACAAGCCGGTCGATCGTACCACGCAACCAGTAGGTCGGCGCCTTCAGCAGCCAGCCGCTGCCGCCTTCGCGCAGGATCACGCAGTCCCCCGGCTGCGGTATCGGCCGGGCGCTGCCGGCCGCTGGCGCCGCAGCGGCCGGCAGCGCAATCGCCAGCAGAAGTGTGCCGATCGACGCCAACAGCGACGTGCTTGTCCTGCTCATCGCCGCGGCGGTGGTGCAGCCATCTGCTGCGCGGCCGATGGGCCGCGTTGCGCGCTCGCTCACTCTTCGCCCATCCCCATGATCCGTGCCGTCGTTCGCTCGCTCACAGCGCTTGCTGCGCGGCCGCTCAGGACAACCAGTGCTTGCGTCGGCGATAGTGCTTGACGTCGCGAAAACTCTTGCGCCCGCCCGACGCGAGGCCGAGATAGAACTCCTTGACGTCCTCGTTCGCCGCCAGGTCCCTTGCCGCCCCCTCCATCACGACGCGGCCATTCTCGAGAATATAGCCGAAATCGGCGTAACGCAGAGTCATGTTGGTGTTCTGTTCGGCCAGCAGGAAGGTCGCACCCTCCTTCTGATTCAGGTCCCTGACGATGGCGAACACCTCGTCGACGATCTGCGGCGCCAAGCCCATTGATGGTTCGTCGAGCAGCACCATGCGCGGACTGGCCATCAGCGCCCGGCCGATGGCGTACATCTGCTTCTCGCCGCCCGAGGTGTAGGCGGCTTGGCTGCTGCGCCGCGTCTGCAGCCGCGGGAAGTAGGAATAGACCTTCTCCAGCGTCTGCGCGATCGCCGCCTTGCCATCGCGGCGCGCGTAGGCCCGGATCATGAGATTGCGCCCGGCCATCAGGTTGTCGATGACGCTCATCCCCTTGAACGGCGCGATGTTCTGGAAGGTGCGGGAAATGCCGGTGAGTGCCTTGACGCCACCAGAGGCGAGCGAGACGTTCTGCAGGTCGAGAGCGACGAAGTTGCGGTGCACCTTGCGCGTTCGCGTCAGTTCGTCGTCGTCCGGATCGAGTTCCTTGTGCAGAATTAGGAAACGGTGAATCTGCGAATCGGCAAGCGGCCCTTCGCCCACCCGTTCGGAATTCACCTTCTCGATGCATTCCTGGACCAGTCCACACACCTCCGGCTTGCCCGCCAAGTCGGTGTAGCCCGAATAGGCGAGGCCGCGTCGCTCGGCCCAGTTGCCGACGGCGCCAACGTCGATGTTGATGACGGCACAGACCATCTCGCGGCGGTCGCCGAAGACCACCGCTTCCTTGATGTGCGCGAAGAACTTCAGCTTGTTCTCGATGTAGTTCGGTGCGTACATGGCGCCATTCGCCAGCTTGCCGACATCCTTCCGCGCGATCGACGATCTTCAGGTGGCCATCGGCGTCGAACACACCCGCGGCGGGGCGAAATAATAGGTCGGACCGATCTCACGCAGATCGTCCATCACCGTCTCGGCCGACTCCGGACAGTTGATCGTGAAACCGGTGAGCATGGCCTGTGCGAAGGAGAAGAGGTGGTCGCCGACCCACGCCATCGGCAGGTAGGACAGGATGTCGTCGTCAGCGCTCAGTCGGTCGAAAGCAGCACCCCCGCGGGCGGCACTGATGAAGGCGGCGTGCGTCAGGCGAACGCCCTTCGGCTGGCCGGTGGTGCCCGAGGTGTAGAGCATGACGCTGACGTCGTCGGCGGCACCGGCGGCGATCTCGCTCGCCACCGCATCCTGATAGAGCAGTACCGGCACGCCGCCGAGACACTGGACGGCGGTCATCATCATGTACATGCGCGGCCGGTTGTCGCCGACGATCGCCAGATTGTCGCCGCGCCGGAAACCCATCTCGGCGAGACCGCTGGCGAGCGCGCGCACCTCATCGGCGACATCGGCCCAGGTCCAGCACTGCCAGATACCCAGGTCCTTCTCGCGCATCGCCGGCTTGCCGCCGCGTACTCGAGCATGCTCGACCAGCAGGCGCGGAAAGGTATCCAGCGCCTGCCCGGAAACCATCTCCGGCATTTCGTCTCCTCCGGAGCGTCGACCGCCAGTCCCCTGACGACGAGCCCGTGTCGTTTGTATAGGTCTGCCGATTCCAGTCCATTTTTCGTGCCGGTCATTGCGCGATGCAGCATCGCCAGCAGCGGCGACTTCGCTGGCGACTGGCCGCCCGACGCCGACCGCGGCCCGTGCGGTGGCGATCCCGACGCGCGGCTCGGCTTCCTCAGGCACGCAGCGATCGCGTCGGGCGCCTGCACCCGGGGAAAAGGATCACCGAGCCGTGATCTTTCGCTGAGGACTCCGGGACGTCGCCTTCCCGGCATGGCGGGTGCGTGCTCACATTCGGCTTCCACAGAGGCGTCTTCGACGCCTCAATGCTCGAACTGGTGGCGAGAGTGCGCCCTGCTGCGGCGGATCGAGCAGTTGCACGCGTCGCCTCAGGCGGCAGCCTCGACGGCTACGAGCACACCGTGACCTCGCACATCAATCGCCTGCGAACCAAGATCGAGGACGATCCACGCGAGCCGCGCCGCATCGTCACCGTCTGGGGAGTCGGCTATCGCTTCGACGACAGCAGCGCATGACTGGCAGCGCATCTTTCAGCAGCCGCCTGACGCTCGCACTGGCGGTGTTGTTGCTTGCCTACGCTGCTTTTGTCGGACTGCTCGACCGGCACGTTGCGGCAGAATCCGACCCGAAGGGTTCGCCGGTGCCGCGCCGCGCATCTTCAGCGCCGGCGCCGCAATCGATCACGGACGCGCCGCGAAGCGTCCCGTCAGGGCAGCGTCACGCCGAGCGTCAGCATCGCGCCGGCGGTGCCGAAAAGGACGAGTTCGCTGCACACCCGCTGGTAGCAGTAGCCAACCGCCGGAACGATTGCCGGCGCATAGCCGGAACCGTTGAAGGGGATCTTGTCCTGGTACTGCCCCTTGTAGCCGTGCACGACACCGGCTGCCAGCTTGAGGTAGAGCTCCTGCATCGATTCGGCGGGTCGCCAGAGCAAGCCAGCAAAGACGAACTGCGAGGACTGATAGTAGGAATTTTCGAAGTACGAACCGCCGACCAGAACCTGCCCCTCGAGCCAGCGCTGCGGCAGCCGCCATTCAGCGTAGACCAGCTTCTGCGAGTTGTTGTGCTCGTCGTCGGGGTGGAAATGTGCCGTATACAGGCTGGTCTGGAAGTAGAAGCGGTCGCGCTGCCTGGGCGCCGGCGCCTCGCTGGTGGCGGCAGAGGCGACGCCGTCCGTGGCAGCGACCGGCGCATCGACAGACTGCGCCGGTGCCGGCATCGCCAGCAGCCAGCACGCACCGGCCAGCAGTGCGCGCGACAGTGTCGGCTGGCCCCCGTGCCGGGGCCGATCGGCGCGCGCGGACGGCGCCAGCGTGGAGGCAAGTGCGGCTGCAAGCGTCATGGCGCCCTCCGGGCGAAAAGAGGACGTGACGACTCCTCGGGAGCCGCAGTATAGCTCAGTCGGATCTCCGGCGCACCACGACGCATCCTGCCCTGCCCTGCGCGCCCGTGGCCGGTGGAGGTGCTAAGATTCGCCCCTTCAGGCAGCACGCCAACCTTCCCGGGAGACTCCGCATGAAACTCGAAACCCTCGCCGTCCACGCCGGCTACAGCCCCGAGCCGACGACCAAGGCAGTCGCCGTGCCGATCTACCAGACGACTTCCTACTCCTTCGACAGCACCCAGCACGGTGCCGATCTCTTCGATCTCAAGGTCGCCGGCAACATCTACACGCGCATCATGAACCCGACGCAGGATGTGCTCGAGAAACGGGTGGCGGCGATGGAAGGCGGCATCGGCGGCCTCGCATTGGCCTCGGGACAGGCGGCGATCACCTACGCCATCATGACCATTGCCGAAGCCGGCGACAACATCGTTTCCGCGTCCACGCTCTACGGCGGCACCTACAACCTGTTCGCGCACACCCTGCCACAGTACGGCATCGATGTCCGCTTTGCCAACCATGCCGATCCGGCAAGTTTCGAAAGGCTGATCAACGGCAGGACCAAGGCGCTGTACTGCGAATCGGTCGGCAACCCGCTGGGCAATGTCACCGACTTCGAGCCGCTGGCCGAGATCGCGCACCGCCACGGGGTGCCGCTGATCGTCGACAACACGGTTCCCTCGCCCTATCTCTGCCGCCCCTTCGAGCATGGCGCCGACATCGTCGTGCACTCGCTGACCAAGTACATCGGCGGTCACGGCAACTCGATCGGCGGCATGATCGTCGACAGCGGACGTTTTCCCTGGGCCGAGCACAAGCTGAAGTTCAAGCGTCTCAACGAGCCGGACGTGTCCTACCACGGCGTGGTCTACACCGAGGCGCTGGGTCCGGCCGCCTTCATCGGCCGCGCGCGCGTCGTGCCGCTGCGCAACATGGGCGCAGCCATCTCGCCGATGAACAGCTTCCTCATCCTGCAGGGTCTCGAGACCCTGCCGCTGCGCATGGACCGCATCTGCAGCAATGCCGAGAAGGTTGCCGCGTACCTGCGCGCGCACGCCAAGGTGGCATGGGTCAATTACGCCGGTCTCGCTGATCATCCCGACCATCCGCTGGTCGAAAAGTACATGGACGGCAAGGCTTCCGGGATTCTCACCTTCGGCGTCAAAGGCACCGACTGCAGCGGTTCGCTGGCCGGTGCCCGCTTCCAGGACGCGCTGCAGCTCTTCACCCGGCTGGTCAACATCGGCGACGCCAAGTCGCTGGCCTGCCACCCGGCATCGACCACGCACCGCCAACTCGGTCCGACCGAACTGGCGAAGGCCGGCGTGTCGGAAGAGATGATCCGGCTGTCGATCGGCATCGAACACATCGACGATCTGATCGCCGACCTCGAACAGGCGCTGGCCGCCGCCTGAACTCGTTCGCGGGCAGCACGGGCTGCCCGCTGCGGCGACCAGCCGCGCCCTGTTGCAGGCGGCGCAGGACGGTATTTTTGTTATAGCATAGGCATACCCACCGCCCACCCCGCCTGCCCGCCGATGTCCGCTACCCCGCACCGCCTGCCGCTGGTCGATCTGCGTGCCGATGACGCCGAGATCGGCCGCTACGCTGCGCTGCTCGACAGCCTCGGGGTGGCGCTCGTCGCCTTCGCCGCCGATGGCACGCAATGGCTGCGCAACGCCTCCGCCGACGAACTGCTCGGCGACGGCGCACCGCAATGGATCGACGAGAACGGGCGGCCGTTGGGCGACGAAGAGCGCCCCGAGATCCAGGTACGGGCGACACTGCAGGCCGTTCACCAGCGTGCCGTCGGCATCCGGACGCAGTCCGGCGCTGGCGTCGTCTGGTGCCGCGCCAGCGCGTTTCCGGTTCTTGCCGCAGACGGCAGCCTGCGCCGCGTGCTGCTGCTCCTGGCCGACCGGCAACATCGCGGCCGCGTCGTCGGCGACCGCCAGCAGTTGCCGACACACGACCCGCTCACCGAGGTCTTCAATCAGCGCCACATCGAAATCCTGCTCGACGACGAAAGCCGCCGCGCACAACGTTACGGCACCCCGTTCGCCGTCGCCCTGATCGCCATCGACCAGTTCGCCGCACGCTGCCAGGCGGTGGGTGAGGAGCAAGTGCTGGCGCGCGCTGCCCGGCTGCTCTGCCACAGCCTGCGCGAGTTCGACATGATCGGTCGCCATGGCGCCGACAGCTTCCTGATCATCCTGCCGAACGTGCGGGTCAACGAAGCCATGGTCGGTCTCGAGCGACTGCGCGAAACGATCGAAACCGGCAGCACGCAAGGTGGCGATGCCGGCCTGACGATCAGCGGCGGCGTCAGCGAATACACCGGCGAAGATGTCCCCGCCCTGATCGAGCGCCTTGCATCACTGCTGGCAAGCGCGCGCGAATCCGGCTGCAACCGGCTCTGCGTCAACCTCGACCTGTTCTAGACCGACTCGGCCGAGCGCTTCAGGGCAGTTCCTCGACCTGCAGCCAGACGCTGCGCCGCTCACTCGCTTGGCCAGCAGAACCGTGCAGGTTGCCCTGGCGGGTGAAGTCGGCCTGCTGACTGCTGCCCCCGAGTTCGATCCATTCGCCGAGGCGACCGGAAACGGTGGTCGACAGGCGTTGTGTATCGCTGCTGCCGTAGCCACGCTGCGCCGGCAGATCGGCCTGCGGGCTGATCTCCAGCGTCACCCGCTCGCCGACCAGCCGCGGCTGCGCGTAGAAGCCCTGCCCGAGATCGCGATAGACGACCGTCTCGCTGAGAACGGCACCACGCGGCCCGACGACGAGCTGCCGCAGCGGCACCGGCAACGACTGACCGACGTGGATGAACGCCCGTCCGCCGTCGATCACCTGCACCGCCTGCGTGCTGCCGCTGCTGCCCGAGCCGCGCCAATCGCCGGCCTCGCCCACGATGACCGAATCTCCACGGCGGATCTCGATGCGCGTGGCACCGCTGCCACTGCCGGCCGCTGGCTGCACGACCCGTCCGTGGCGGTCAAGCACCACCTGCCCGGAGAGCCCCGCGCCCTGCTCCCGGCTCACCGCTTGGCGGTTCTGGCTGACGCGAATCAGCAGACGCCGCGCCGGCGTGTCGATCGCTGCCAAAGCCTGCCTGATCTGTTCGCGGTTGGCGCGCGAAGCGCGCAGGAACAGCTGGTCGCCCATCCCGGAGAGCGTGCCGCCGGCCTCAAGCAGTGGTCGCAACGCGGGCAGCACCTGATCGAGGGGACGATGACGCAGGCTGATGATCTCCAACTCCTGCTGCGCGCCGGCCAGCGCCGGCAGCAGGAAGAGCAGCCACAGCAGCCACCGCCAGCAAGCTGAGGAGCCGCGCCGTTGGCTCACGACAAGTGCGGCAGCCCGAGGTAGTCGCGCGAGCGCATCTCGGTCAGCCGGCTGGCAGTGCGAAAGAACTCGCTCGCCTGCGTCCCCTCGGTGTAGAGCGAATCGGGACCACAATCGGCGGTGGCGATCAGCTTCACCTTGTGATCATAGAAGATGTCGACCAGCCAGGTGAAACGGCGGGCCTCGGAAGCCATGCTCGCCGACATCTTCGGAATGGCGGAAAGCAGCACCGTGTGGTAGCCGCGGGCCAGTTCGAGGTAGTCGTTCTGCGAACGCGGCCCGCCGCAGAGCGACCGGAAGTCGAACCAGATGACGCCGTTGCCGCGCCGCACGGTGGGAATGTCGCGCCCGAGCACCTCGATGCTGCCGCCCGGCTCACCGGCGCCGCCGGCAATGGCACTGAAGTACTCCGCCATCTTCAGCTCGGCAGCCGCGTCCGCCGGGTAATGGAAGATCTCCACCTGCTCGAGCGTGCGCAAGCGATAGTCGATGCCGGCGTCGATCACCAGCACGTCGAGGCGTGACTTGATCAGGGCGATCGTCGGCAGGAAATTCTCGCGCTGCAGCCCGTTCGGGTAGAGCCTGTCAGGCGGGTAGTTCGAAGTCATGACGAAGACGACGCCGTGAGCGAACAGCGCCTCGAGCAAACGACCGAGAATCATCGCATCGGCGATGTCGGAAACGTGGAACTCGTCGAAACAGAGCAGCCGCACCTCGGTGGCAATGCGTTCGGCGACCCTGAGCAACGGATCGCTCTCGCCCTTGAGCTCGTTCAGCTGGCCATGGACGCCGTGCATGAAGGCATGGAAGTGGATCCGGCGCTTGCGCCGGTAAGGTACGGCATCGAAGAAGCAGTCCATCAGGAAGCTCTTGCCGCGGCCGACGCCGCCCCAGAAGTAGACGCCGCTCGGCACCGCCGGCGGCGAGAACAGTCGCCGCAAGGTGCTGCGCCGCCCGGCCTTGAACGACAGCAGCTCGTAATAGAGCCGCTGCAGCCGCTCGGCGGCGTCCCGTTGCGCCGAATCCGCCTGGAAGCCACGCGCCGCGAGCAGACGCTCGTAGGCTTCAATCATTCCCCGCTCGGGAACCTTGAGAATTCTGTGAGGCATCAGCGTCCTTCCGGTAGATGCGGGGAAACCCTCGCGGTTGTTCGACGGCCAGGCGACCCGACAGCGGAGCTTGCGGCGTCGGGTGCCGACCCGCCGCAGCCACGCCGCCATTCTAGACCATCGTTGACGGACGAGCAGGGTCGGCCGCCGCGAGCACCTCCGGCAGCGGCAGCAGACGCATTCCACAAGCCAGCAGCGCCTGCCGGACGGCGCTTGCAACCGCCACCGCCTGTGCGCCGTCGCCGTGGACGCAGATGCTGTGCACCTCGGTCGGAATGCACTTGCCGCCGACGCTGACGACGCCGCCGGCGTCGAGCATGCGCCGCACGTGCGCCACGCACTCGGCCGCCGCATGTAGCTGCGAACCGGCTTGACTGCGTGGCAGCAGGTTGCCGGCATCGGTGTAAGTCCGGTCGGCAAAGATCTCGCTCGCCACCTGCAGACCGGCTGCCTCGCCGGCCAGCGCGAGTTGCGAAAGCGCCGGTGCGAGGACGATCAGAGCCGGGTCGAAGCTGCGGATGGCAGCGACGACGCTGCCTGCCAGAACCGCGTCCTCGCAGGCCATGTTGCTCAGCGCACCGTGCGGCTTGACGTGCGTCAGGCGCCCGCCCTCAGCCTGTGCGATACCGGCCAGCGCGCCGATCTGGTAGATCAGCAGCGCTTCGAGTTCGCCCGGCGGCAGCCGCATCGGGCGCCGTCCGAAACCCTGCAGATCGGGATACGAGGGGTGTGCGCCGAGGCTGGCGCCGGCCGCCAGTGCCAGCCGCACCGTCTGCCGCATCAGCAGCGGATCGCCGGCATGGAAGCCACAGGCAATGTTCGCCGTGCCGACAATCTGCAGCAGTTCGGGGTCGCTGCCCATCTGCCAGACACCGAAGCTTTCGCCGACGTCGGCGTTGAGATTGATTGCCTGCCCCATCATCGCTCTCCTGGCGGTCGGCCGGCCGCCGCCGGCAACTCGTCGAATTCGCCGGCGTCGACGACGCCGCTGATCAGGTTGGCCGCGTAGATCGCTTGCGGGTCGGGATCGCCGGCGTCGGCCAGGGGCCCGATGCCGGCGATCAGCGCCCGCAGTTCCGCGGCGCGCGCGCGCGCCGCGTCCTCGGCCGCCGCCACCGAGACGGCGGCAAAGCGTACCGTCTGTCCCGGCGCCATGAGCGCCAGGCGCGGCAGATCGGCGGTGATGACGGTGGCGATCTTCGGATAGCCGCCAGCCGTCTGGCCGTCGGCGAGCAACACGATCGGCTGTCCGCTGCCCGGCACCTGGATCGATCCCGGCACGGTCGCATCGGAGACGATCTCTGGCCCCCGGTCAGGACGATGCGCGAGCAGCGGGCCGTCAAGACGAATCCCCATGCGGTCGGCGGCGGGAGAAATGCGGTAGGCCGCGCCGACCAGGGTGGCCATCGCCAAGGCATCGAAATGCTCGTCCTGCGGCCCCGGAACGACGCGAATCGGCGCCTCGTCGAGCAGCGGCGGCGAGCGCAGCATGCGTTCGCCGCCGCTGCCTGCCGCCACCGACAGCCGCTGACCCGGAACCAGCAGACGACCGTCGACACCGCCCAGGCCGGCGCGAACATAGGTCGATGCACTGCCGAGTTGCCGCGCGACCTCGAGACCGGCGAGCGCAAGGTAGCCGACACGGCCTGCCGCAGGACTGCCGCAACGCAGCGTCTCGCCCGGCGCCAGGCGCACGCTGCGCCACGAAGCGAGACGACGACGGCCAGCGGCGTGCCACAGTTCGGCCGCGAAAGGACCGGCGATGGCGACCTGCAGCGGCAGGTGCAGCGCCCGCACCGCCAGCCCGCCGGCGAAGAACTCGATCGCTGGCGCACCCTCCGGGTTGCCCAGCAGGGCGTTGCCCAGGCGCAGCCAGCCGGGTTCGAGCGCCCCGGAGCACGGCACGCCGAGACGCCGCAGGCCAAAACGACCGAGATCCTGGATCGACGCCATCGCCCCCGGGCTGAGCACCTCGAGCACGGCGCGCAGCGTCACCCGGCAGCCGCGCAGACAAAGGCCGCAGGCGGTTGCGCGGCAGCGCGCATCGCTGGCGCCGCCGCCTGCAGCGAGGCGAACTCGCCGGCGTCGATCGGCCGCAGGCGCACCTGGTCGCCGGCCTGCAGCAGCGCCGCCTGCGGCCAGCACGGCGAGAACAGCGGCAGCGGACAGACGCCGATCAGGTGCCAGCCACCAGGACTCTCCCACGGGTAGATCGCCGTCAGCGTACCGGCCGTCGCCACGCTGCCAGCGGCGACGCGCGTTCGCGGCTCGCTGCGGCGCCCGCGCGCGAGCCGCGGCGGCAGATCGCCCATGAACGGAAAACCGGGAAGGAAACCCAGCATATAGACCTCGTAGCAGCCACCCGCGTGCAGGCGCACCAGTTCGGCCGCCGACAGGCCGCAGGCAGCCGCCAGTTCGTCGAGGTCCGGCCCGCAGGCAGCGATCGCGTCACCGTAGCAGACCGGCAGTTGCCAGACCCGCGGTCGCCGTGGGGCGACCGCGAACGGCACGCGCAGGGCGACGTGAATGGCCGGTTCGATCCCGGCACGCGTGCAGCGCAGGGGATCGTAGATCACCGTCAGCGAGCGGAAGGTGGGCACGGTCTCGACGATCCCCGGCAACTGCCCGCTCGCCACCGCCTGCAGCAGCGCCTGATCGGCCGCCGCCACTTCGGCCAGCAGACGGCGGTCGATGGCGTCGCCGAATTCGATCGTCAGCGCCGCGTCGCCGAGCGCAAGGATGCGGTAACTCAACACCGCTCGCCGCAACAGCAACGGCGCTCGCCCGGGCCCTCCGGCAGCAGCCGATGGCAGCCCTTGCCGGCAGCACGCCGCGGCCACGCCCTGCTACTCGCGAACGGCTTCGGCCCAGCAGTTGGGGGTTTCATAGAGACGCAGACGCTCGAGCCGCAGTTGATTGCCGTAGGTATCGCGATAGACCGCATCGAGGATCGTGAACGCCTTGCGCGCCAGGTTCTCGGCCGTTGGCACGCAATCGAGAACGACCGTCCGGTGCCCGGGCAGTGAAGCGAGAAAATCCACCACCGGGCGATCGCCGGCATAGACCAAGAACGAATGATCCCAGGCATCGACCAGATGCTGCCGCGCCAGTGCCTTGACCTCGGAGAAATCCATCACCATGCCATTGGCCGGGTCACCAGCCTGGCTGATGATGTCGCCGGCAAGCGTGATCTCGAGCGCGTAACGGTGGCCGTGCAGGTGACGGCACTGGCTCCTGTGGTCGGGAATGCGGTGGCCCGCGTCGAACTCGAGGCGGCGGGTAATGAGCATCGGCGGGACCCGGAAAACGGAGGCGCGAGTATAGCACCGTCGGGCCACCTCCGCGGTCGGCCGGCCGCTGCCGGCGACTGTCGGCCAGCCTTACACCGCGCTCCAGGCAGGCCGCGGCAGGAAGACCCATCACGCTGCTTTAATGCATATTATTTTTCCCGGCACGGCGCTTGCTTGAGATGGGTGCAGTCACCGTCAAGGAAGCTCCGAGACATGTCATCGACCGACCCCTTTGCTGCCCGCATGCTGGCGCAGGTCACGCTCATCGAACGCTATCGCGCAAGCGTCCTGCGCCGCGAAGGTCGTCTGCTCGACAGCGACAGCGCGGCGCTCGAGTGGATCGCCCGCTACGCCGAGCATTTCCCGTCGCCCGAGCACTTCTGTCGCCACGACGGGCCGGCGGCCGCGGGCGACGGCCGGCCGCAGCCGTCGGGCCGGCGTCGCCCATCGGCGGCTAGTCGCTCAGCCGCGTGATCTTGTTGCCCTGCACGCCGATACCCGCCATCAGCCCCTTCTGGCCGAAAACGAAGGCGTAGATGTCGTCCTTGGCGCTCATCGTCGTCAGCGACTTGCCCATTCCCTGGTCGACCATCACCACCGACGGACCGACGCCGACCTCGAAACCGTCGCTCTCGGTCAGGGCGGCAAGCGATTTCTCGTTCATGAAGAACATCGCGTAGCCGTACTGCTGGGCGCCCGCCTGCATCCCAAAGGAAGCGCCGGCGGTGTTGTAGTGGCCGACGACGGCGTCGCCGCGGAACAGCACGCCCTCGCCGTACTGGCCGCCGACGACCAGGCCCGCCTTGGTGATCTTCGGAAAGACGATCACCGCCACCGCATCACGCGCCAGCGACTTCGCCGCCGGCACCGTGGCCGTCAGCTTGCGGTACGCCTGCCGCGCGTCGCGTTCAAGCGCTGCCCGATCGGCGGCAACGGCGGCGAAGGAGGCGGCAAGCCCGGTGATCAAAGCGATCAGGAACAACAGCGCAGCGCGGCCATGCCGCGAAAGGACGTTCGGGTTCATTCTGCTACCTCGAGAAGAGTGGTTGTTGCAGGGAGCGCGCCGGCCGCCGCCGGTGCACCATGATAGGCCTTTTTGCCGTCTGCCGACTCGGCAAACCGAGGCGGCAGCAGGGCATCCGGCACGACCGGTCGACGCCGGCCCTCAGTTGCCGAACAGGCCCTTGAGCGATTTCATGATCGTCGCTCCGCCCGGCACCACGGCGTCGGCGGCCACGTCGCCCGCCGCCTCCCGGGCCATGTCCCCCATTCCCAGCAGCAGCGAGTCGACACTGTTGACCCGCACCGTCGCCGTCCAGATCGGCGGCTTCCGCTCGCCGGCTTTCTGCGGCGGATAGGCGAAGCCACGCGTCGGGCCAAGCGCCTCGCCCATCAGCATGGCACCCTGCGTCCTGCCGAAGATGCCCGCCGGGATGGTGCAGGTGTTCTGGCTCGCAGGCAGCATCGGCGCCGCGTTCCGCGACGCCATCCAGATGATGACTTCGCGTTCATTGGCGGCGCCGACGGCGTTCAGGTTGTAACCCCGGGCACGCGCAAGAGCCGCCCACTGCAACGGAATCGCCGCGTTCAGGCTGCCGCCGCCGGCGCGCAGGTTCATCGGCTCGAGGAAGTCCATCTGCTGGTCGAGTGCATAGCGAATCTCCTGCGGCATGAAACTCGTCCGCACCAGGTGCTCGCCGACTGCCGATGCATCGGCCGGCACGCTGCCACCCGCCGCATCGCCCTGTGGCCACCACAGGGTTCGCGGTGGCAGGCTCTCGCCGCCGTCGACACCGCCCTTGCCGTGCCGGCTGTGCCGCGCCATCGCCGCCACTTCGGGCGACACCCGGCCGCCGATCGCCCGCAGGTCGAGGACTTCCGGCTGCCCGGCAGGCACGCTCGCGCTGCAACCCCAGTACAGAAGCAGTTTGCCGCCCTGCTCGTCAGCCGGGCTTCCCTCTCCCTTGCCACGCCGCTCGCCACGCAGCGGCAGCACGGGCCCGATGCGCATCGCTTCGGGGACCAGATGCTCCGCCGTCTGCGCGCCGACGATATCGACCGGACTCGTCAGGCGCAGATCCATCATCCGGCTGACGCTGCTGCCGCGCCCGCTCATCATCCCGAGCATGCCGCCCGCGCCGCCGCTGCCGGCCCCGGAATGCGTGCTCAGCGTCATCTCATAAGCCACCGGCGCCGCCAACGCCGCCGGCACGATGCCGGCAAGCAGCAGCGCTGCCGTCAGGGGCCGCAAGGCAGTCTTCGTCTCTCTCATCGTGACCTCCCGGGTCAGTGCGGATATCAACTGACGGTATAGCACGCTGCCGGCGGCAACGAAAGCCCACCAGCGGCACCGCCCTCAAGCGGCCAGCGCAATGCCGGCCTGCGCCACCGCCTCCTGCAGCAAACGCACATCGGCTGCCGTCGTCCGCCAGTTGTCGAAGGCGGCGCGGATCGCGGCGCGGCCTTGCCAGACCGTGCCGGTGACGAAAGCACGCCCGTCGGCCTGGATCGCGCGCACCGCCGCCCGGTTCAGTTCGTCGCTGGCGGTGTCGTCGAGCGCGGCGCGCACGAGGCGGAAACAGACGATGTTCAGCGGCGCCGGATTCATCAGCTCGACCCCCGGCGTCGCCTCGACCCAGCGCGCAAAAGCCGCCGCGTTATCGACGCAGCGCTCGACCATCGCGCGATAGCCGGAGCGACCGTAGGCCTTGAGCGCGCACCAGGCGGCGAGGCCGCGGAAGCGGCGCGACATTTCCGGCACATGCGTGAAGGGATCCCAGCCGCCGCTGCCGGCGACGTAAGCGCCGCTGGCAGCGAAAGCCTCGCGCAGCAGCGCGCCATCGCGGACGAAGGCAAAACCGCTGTCGTAGGGGACGTTGAGCCACTTGTGTCCGTCCGCCGCGACCGAGTCGGCACGCTCGACGCCGCGAACGAGGTGCGCGAGGCGCGGCGAAACGGCGGCGAACAGCCCGAAGGCGGCGTCCACGTGCAGCCAGGCGCCGCCGGCGTGTGCGTCACGCAGATCGGCGAGCGCCCCGAGATCGTCGAAATGGCCGCTGTTGACCTCGGCCGCATTGCCGACGAGGATCACCGGCCCGTCGATGCCGCGCAGCAGTCTGGCGAGTGCGTCGATGTCGACGGCGCCGCGGCGGGCCGCCACCTGGCGCACCTGGTTGCGGCCGAAGCCCAGCGTGCCGAGGCACTTGACGGCGCTGAGATGGATCTCGCTGCTCGCGACGACGACGATCGGCGGCTGGCCCGCGAGACCATCGCCGGCAGCGTCGAAACCGAGCTGCCTGCCGGCCCACTGCCGCGCCGTGACGAGTCCGACGAGATTGGCCATCGTCGCGCCGCTGGTCAGCGCACCGGCCCATTCCGCCGGCAGTCCGAAAAGCTCCTTCAGCCAGCGCAGGACGACCAGTTCGGTCTGCGCCGCCGCCGGGCTGGCGGCCCACATCCCCGCATTCTGGTCGATCGCCGATGCCAGCCAGTCGCCGGCCAGCGCTGCCGGTGTGACGCCACCATTGACGAAGCCGAAGAAGCGCGGACCGGGCGAGGCGGTGATGCCGCGCTCGGCGCGGGCAAACCACTCGCCGACAACGCCGGCGGGGTCGCTGCCGTGCTCGGGCAGCACCTCGTCGAGCGCGCTCGCCATCTCCTGCGGTGTCGCCACCTGGCTCACCGGGCGCTGCGGCAGCGAGGCGAGAAAAGCGGTGGCAAGCGCATACGCCTCGCGCAGTGCAGCGTCGCCCGAATCCATGCTTGTGTTCATCTTCCCGGCCTTCCTGACGAGGATCGATCGTTGCCGGCGGCGGTCGCCCGGCGCCGGCTGGCAGCGAGCGTCGCCGCGCCGGTGCAGTATCGCCGCGCCGGCAAGCAGCGGTCAATGCCCGCGCGCAGTGCCGGCTGCAGGCGGCGGCGCAGCCGCAGCATCGCGCTCGCGACCGAGGCACTCGTATTCGGCGATCAGTTGCGCGCCGAAGAGGAGCAGCGTCGCCGCGATCTCCATGCTGAACATCGCGACGACGGCCGTCGCCAGCGGCCCATAAACGACGCTCGCCTTCGACAGGGTGGTGAAGAACCACACCAGAAGATGGCGGATCACTTCCCAGATCAGCGTCGCCGTGCAGCCGCCGAACAGCGCGTGCCGCAAACGCACCCGCCCGACCGGCATGACGAGATAGATCGCGGTCAGGATGCAGACTTCGGCACCGAGGGCGACGAGGTAGATCAGCGTGCCGGCCAGCCCACGCAACGACCACTCCCAGCCGAAAAAGTACAGGTTGGCGCTGGCGATCGTCTCGAGGGCGATCGAGACGATCGTCACGGCGAGCAACGCGACGCCGAGCAGCACGACGAAGCAGTAGGGAAGCAGCGCCGAGGTCAGGAAATGCCGTTGCTGACCGGCGCTGCGGTGGGCGAAGATCACCGCCATCGCCTTCTCGAGCACCGAGAACGCCAGCGAGCTGAAGAACAGCATCGTCAACAGCAGGACTGCGCCAACCGCTGCCCGCTGCTCCATGAACTTCGAGATCTCCGCGAGAAAGGCGTGCGACTGGCTGGGCACCAGCCATTCGAGGTAGCGGCCAATCGTCGCCAGCAGTTCCGCCTGCTCGACGAGGTGCGACAGCGCGATCACCGAGAGGATCAGCAATGGCACCACCGACAGCAGCGCATAGTAGGCGATCGCCGCCGCCAGCAGCAGCCCCTGATTGCGGCTGAAGCGGCGCAGCGCGCGCAGGGCGAAAGCCACCGGGTGCCGCAGCACCTGGCGGGTCGATGCACTGAGTAAGGGCATGCTGAAGAATGAGAACACGGTCGCTGGCGGGCCGGCTGGCCCGGGCTCTGGAGTCACCGCCAGTATGCCCGAGGATCGA
>ERZ761607.1878-NODE-1878-length-24346-cov-5.823391_pt1 | contig 24346 bp, 19 predicted proteins | sample MGYA00511164_ERZ761607 | MGnify/ENA primary metagenome ERZ761607 (study PRJEB28899, sample SAMN02445080) | bioreactor sludge metagenome | biome: EBPR sludge | place: Australia: Brisbane, Thorneside Wastewater Treatment Plant | collected 2011-06-22 ... | reverse complement strand
TTGCCGAAACTCGCTGGACGTACGGGTAGAGCGTCGTTCCGGCGCCTCGCGATGCCCGCATCTTGAGCACGCCAACTGTTCAACAACTTCCGACACGCGACACTAGCCCGCAATGCCTGAGCTGCCCGAGGTCGAGGTGGTCCGCGCCGGACTGGCGCGGCACGTGCTGGGCGCCACCATCACGTCGGTCGAGGTGTTGCACCCGCGCCCCGTGCGCCGCGACCCACGCGGCCCGCAGGGGTTCGCCGACACGCTGACCGGCCGGCGGATCGAGGATGCGCGCCGCCGGGGCAAGTACCTCTGGCTGCCCCTCGACAACGGTGATGCCCTGCTCGGCCACCTCGGGATGAGCGGCCAGCTCCTCGTCCAGCCGCCCGACGCCGAGCCGGAGCGGCACCTGCGGGTTCGCCTGGCACTCGAGGGCGCCGACGAAGGACGCGAGCTGCGCTTCGTCGACCAGCGGATGTTCGGCGGGCTCTCGGTCTCGGCCGGCGGGGCCGAGCTGCCGCCCGAGATCGCGCACATCGCTCGCGATCCGCTCGACCCGGCCTTCGACGACGACGCCTTCGTCGCGCGGGTGCGCCGACGGGCTTCGGGCATCAAGCGGCAGTTGCTCGACCAGAATCTCGTCTCCGGGGTCGGCAACATCTACGCCGACGAGGCGCTGTGGCGGGCTCGGCTGCACGGCGAGCGGGGCGGCGACCGGCTCACCCGCGCCCAGGTCCGGGAGCTGCTCGGCCACGCCCGAGACGTGATGAACGAGGCCCTCGGTCAGGGCGGGACGTCGTTCGACGCGCTGTACGTCAACGTCAATGGCGAGTCCGGGTACTTCGACCGGGCGCTGCACGCGTACGGGCGGGAGGGTGAGCCCTGTGACCGGTGTGGGGCGCCGATGCGCCGGGTCGCGTTCATGAACCGCTCGTCGTACTTCTGCCCGGTGTGCCAACCGGCCCCGAGGCGACGCCGGCCAGTTGTCGCCAGGACGTCTACGCCGGATTGACCACAGGGCTTCGTGGTGGGACGCTTGAAGACGGCCCGCCCTCTCGGGCCCACCGCCATGACACACCCTGGAAGGTCCCCATATGGCCAAGGCGCTGATCGGCTACATGAACAGCGACCTGCGTGACCCCCGACTCGCCGCCGACAACTCTCGGCTGCGTGCGCGGGTTCGTGAGTTGGAGGCTGTGGTCCTCCGGCTCAGCGAGGAGAACGACAAGCTCGTGGCCGCTCGGGCCGAAGAGCTGCTGGTCGACACCGCTCCCCGCATGCAGGAGATGCAGCCCGCCTGACAAGGCACCCCTGCAGCCCGCCAGGTGCTGCCGGCTCCGGCCGAGAAACCAGGTGAACGGGGCTTGACACGGCGTTAGCCTGCCGTGGTTGTGAGCCGTCTCGTCGATGTCCTCGCGCCCCCGCGTCTCGGGCCCAGGTTCCGGCTGCTCATGGCCTCGTCGTGGACCAGCAGCGTCGCCGACGGGATCGCACTGGCGGCCGGCCCGCTCCTGGTCGCCTCCAAGACCGACCAGGAGTTCCTCGTCGCCCTCGCGGCGCTCCTCCAATGGGCGCCACCGCTGGTCTTCGGGCTGTGGGCCGGGGCGCTCACCGACCGCCTCGACCGGCGGCTGATCATCGTCACCGTCGACTCGCTCCGAGCCGTGGTCGTGGTGCTGCTCGCGGTGGCGATCGCCGTCGACTCGGCGCCGATCGCGCTGGTCCTGGTCACGATGTTCCTGCTCGGCACGGCCGAGGTCTTCGCCGACAACACCGCGAGCACCCTGCTGCCGATGCTCGTCGACCGCGACGACCTCGCGATCGGCAACGCCCGGCTGATGACCGGGTTCGTGACGATCAACCAACTGGTGGCCCCACCGATCGGCGCCTTCCTGTTCACGGTCGGGCAGGCCGTCCCGTTCGCGACCCAGGGGCTGATCGGGGTGCTCGCCGTGGTATTGATCTCGCGGCTCCGACTCCCCGCTCACCGCAGGTCCCCGGACGAGGCGACCCCCGTGTGGCACGACATCGTGGAGGGGTTCCGGTGGGTGTGGCACCACGCCGCCGTTCGCACCCTGGTGCTGACCATCCTCATCTTCAACGTCACCTTCGGCGCGGCCTGGTCGGTCCTGGTGCTGTACGCCACCGAGCACCTGGGCCTCGGCAGCATCGGCTTCGGGCTGATCACCTCGGTGGGCGCACTCGGGAGCCTGCTCGGCACCGTCTCCTACGGCTGGCTGAGCCGCCGGATCAGCCTCGGCAACCTGATGCGGATCGGGTTGATCATCGAGACGATCACCCACCTGGTCCTCGCGCTCACCACGTCGCCGTACGTCGCCCTGCCGGTCTTCTTCGTCTTCGGCGCGCACGCGTTCATCTGGGGCACGACCTCGATCACGATCCGGCAGCGGGCGGTCCCCAGCGAGCTCCAGGGCCGCGTGAACGCCGTCAACCTGATGGGCGTCTTCGGCGGCCTCGTGGTCGGCGCCGCCATCGGCGGAGTGCTCGCGCAGCACTGGGGCGTCACCGCGCCGTTCTGGTTCGCTTTCGTCGGCTCGGCCCTCTTCGTGGTGCTCATCTGGGGGCAGCTCAGCCACATCGCCCACGACGAGGATCTCTCCCCGGCTGTTTCCTGACCGCTGCCTGACCGTCTCCGTTCCGGGGAGGAGGATGTCGCCATGTACGTGCCCCGCTTCAATGCGCTCGACGACGACGCCGCGATCCGCGCAATGGTGACCGGGGTCGGCTCAGCCGAACTGGTGACGGTGGGGGAGGACGGCTACCCACTGGCCACCCGGTTGCCGGTGGTCTGGGACGACGAGCGGCTCGTTTTCCATATCGCCCGGGCCAACCCGCACTGGCGCTCGGTGCCGGTCGATGCCTCCGTGCCCGCGCTCGCCGTCGTCACCGACGCCGAGGCATACATCTCACCCGGCTGGTATGCCACCAAGGCAGAGCACGGCCGGGTGGTGCCGACCTGGAACTACTCCGCGATCCAGATCACCGGCCGACTCCGCCGGATCGAGGACCCATCGTGGCTCCGGGCAGCCGTGACCATGCTCACCGACCAACACGAGTCCGCGCGCGCCGAGCCCTGGGCGGTCACCGACGCGCCCACGACGTTCGTCGACAAGCAACTACGCGCCATCGTCGGGCTGGAGCTGACCATCGAGCGAGTCGAGGGCAAGGCCAAGCTGAGCCAGAACCGCTCCGACGAAGATCGCGCGGGCGTCGTCCGGGGCCTGCGAGCAGAGGGTGCTGCCCGCGAATCTGTCGTCGCCGACCAGATAGAGCAGTTGCAGAGCTGAGCCCCACCTGCGGTGGCTGAGGTGCGAGGCCGTCCACGGCCGAGCCTCGAAGCCTCCGCAGGGATCGCACCCGGGCCAGTCCCAGCCCCGGCCCGCAGGACCACACCCACCTTGGGTGCCACGAGCGCAGACCCGGCCCAACTCTCGACTCCGACGATCCCGGTGCGCCGGCCTCGGGCGAGGAGGGAGTGGTGACGGGCACGAGCACTCCTCGCGAACGAACAGTGTTCGTGTCAAGTACACTGTTCGAGTGCCCGACCCCATCCCCTTCCCGCCCGGCGGGCGACCGCAGCGCGAGCGCAGTTGGCAAGCGGGTCCGGTGCGGGTCCGGGTGGCCCTCCCGAGCGGGCGTGCCGATCGCGTCGAGCCCAAGGCCCGGCTCACCGTCGATCGGATCGTCGACGCCGCCATGGAGCTGATGAAGCGGGAGGGCTACGACAACGTCTCCATGCGGTCGCTGGCCCGCGAGCTCGACACCGGGCCGGCCTCGCTCTATGCGCACGTCGCCAACAAGGACGAGCTCGACCAGTACGTCATCGACCGGATCTCAGGGATGCTCGAGATCCCCGACCCCGATCCCGACCGCTGGCAGGAGCAGCTCAAGGAGCTGATGCGCGGGATGCTGCAGCTGTTCCGCGAGCACCCAGGCTCCGCGCGTGCCGCGATGGGGATGATCCCGACCATGGAGGGCGGGCTGCGGGCCGCCGAAGGGATGATGGCAATCGCCATCGCCGGCGGGGTGACCCCGCAGGCTGCCGCGTGGTTCTGCGATCTCTCCGCGGCCTACGTCGGCGCGATCGCCTACGAGGAGTCCATCTGGACCGCGCGCGAGAACTCCACCGCCGCGGGGGAGCAGCCCGACCATGCGGCCATCGACGAGCAGTTGCGCACGTTCGTCGAGGGGATGGGTGACCGGTTCCCCGTGCTGGTCCGATTCGCCACCGAACTCACCGCCGGCGGCGGCGACGACCGGTTCGAGTTCGGCCTCGACGTGCTGATCAGTGGGTTGGCTGCCGTCTCGAAGCGCTACAGCTGACCTCGGTCGCGCAAGAACACGCGCGTCCCGAAGCGCTCCGGATTCGTGGTCTCGGAGGTGCTCGCAGGTAGGGTTCGGAGGGCTGAGCTTCCCCCGCGTCAGCCTGTGACGTGCCGCTATTTGCGAGGGAGCCCGCGTGTACCTGAAGAGCCTGACCCTGAAGGGGTTCAAGTCCTTCGCCTCCTCGACGACGCTCCAGCTCGAGCCGGGGATCACCTGCATCGTCGGGCCCAACGGGTCTGGCAAGTCCAACGTGGTCGATGCCTTGGCATGGGTCATGGGCGAGCAGGGCGCCAAGTCGCTGCGCGGCGGCAAGATGGAGGACGTCATCTTCGCGGGCACGTCGGGCCGGCCGCCGTTGGGCCGCGCCGAGGTGCTCCTCACCATCGACAACACCGACGGCGCGCTGCCGATCGAGTACTCCGAAGTGACGATCAGCCGGACCATGTTCCGCAGCGGGGGCTCCGAGTACGCCATCAACGGCACGCCCTGCCGGCTGCTCGACGTACAAGAGCTGCTCTCCGACTCCGGCATCGGCCGCGAGATGCACGTGATCGTCGGGCAGGGCCAGCTCGACTCGATCCTGCACGCGACGCCCGAGGATCGCCGCGGCTTCATCGAGGAGGCCGCGGGCGTCCTCAAGCACCGCAAGCGCAAGGAGAAGGCGCTCCGCAAGCTCGATGCCTGCGAGGGCAACCTCACCCGGCTCGGCGACCTGCTCACCGAGATCCGCCGCCAGCTCAAGCCGCTGGGCCGACAGGCCGAGGTGGCGCGCCGGGCGGCCGGCGTCCAGTCCGCCGTCCGCGATGCCAAGTCGCGCCTGGTCGCCGACGACCTGGTCACCGCCCGAGCCGCGCTGGAGCAGGAGCTCGCCGACGAGACCGTCCTGCTCGCCCGGCGCGCCGAGGTCGAGGGCCACCAGGCCGAGGCCACGCGTCGCGAGAGCGAGCTCGAGGCCGCGCTCCGCGAGGACCTGCCGGCGCTCGCGCAGGCACAGGAGACCTGGTTCGCCCTCTCCGGGCTGCGTGAGCGGCTGCGTGGCACCCAGTCGCTGGCTGCCGAGCGGGTCCGCAACGCCGAGGGCGTGGCGACCGGTCAGGTGGCCGGCGGTCGTGACCCCGAGGCCCTCGAGGCAGAGGCCGCCCAGGTCCGTGAGCAGGAGACGGCCATCGAGGCCGAGGTCGAGGAGCACCGGGTCGCACTGGAGCAGGCGCTGGGCGCGCGCCGTACCGCCGAGGACGCGGTCGCCGAGGAGGAACGGCGGGTCGCCGGCGTGCATCGGGCCGCGGCCGACCGCCGCGAGGGGCTCGCCCGCCTCACCGGTCAGGTCAACGCCCTGCGCTCGCGTGCTGCGGCCGCCGACGACGAGATCGGCCGGCTCACCCAGGCACACGAGGATGCGCAGAGCCGTACGGCGCGTGCGCAGAAGGACTTCACCGCGCTGGAGACCCGGGTCGCCGGGCTCGACGCGGGCGAGGAGGGGCTCGACGCCGAGCACGAGGCGGCCGCGGCCCTGCTCGACGACCTCGAGGAGCGGCTGGCCAAGGCCCGTGAGGAACTCCAGCGCGCCGAGCACGATCGCACCGCGCTCGGCGCCCGTAAGGACGCCCTCGAGCTCGGCCTCAACCGGAAGGACGGCGCCGGAGCGCTGCTCGCCGCCTCCGATCAGGTCTCCGGCCTGCTCGGCTCGGTGGCCGCACTGCTCACCGTCCGTGGCGGCTTCGAGGCCGCCGTGGCCAGCGCACTCGGCTCGGCCGCCGACGCGGTGGCGTTGGAGAACGCCGACTCCGCGATCGCGGCCATCGGCCACCTCAAGGACCACGACCTCGGGCGGGCCGGCCTGGTGCTCGGCTCCGGCCCGGCCTACGACGTCTCCGACTGGCCGACGTTGCCCGACGGCGCAGCGTACGCCCTCGACGTCGTCAGCTGTCCCGACGCGGTCCGCCCGGCGCTGGCGCGGCTGCTCGACCGGATCGCCGTCGTCGACGACCTGGCGGCGGCTCGCGCGCTCGTCGCTCGCGACGCCTCGCTGACCGCGGTGACTCGCGACGGCGACCTGCTCGGGGCGCACGTCGCCGCCGGCGGCTCGGCCAGCCAGCCGAGCCTCATCGAGATCCAGGCCGCCGTCGACGAGGCAGCGCAGCAGCTGTCCGAGGCGGTGGCGGCGACCGAGCGGCTCGGCTTCGACCTGAGCCGGCTCGAACGGGAGCGGCACGAGGCGCAGAAGGGCGTCGACGTGGCGCTGGCCAAGCTGCACGAGTCCGACGCCACGTTGGCCGCCGTGGCCGAGGAGCTCGGCCAGTTCGGGGCTCAGGCCCGCGCCGCACGCGGCGAGGCCGAGCGGCTCGAGCGGGCGATCGCCGAGGCCCAGCAGGCCCGCGCCATCGACCTGGAGGGGCTGGAGGAGCTCGAGGCCCGTCTGGCCCGCGCCGAGGAGGCCCCCGAGCTCGAGGAGGTCGCCGACGACCGCGAGCGGTTCGCGGAGGCGGCCCGGATGGCCCGCCAGGGCGAGATGGAGTCGCGGCTGGCACTGCGCACCGCGGAGGAGCGCTCGCGCGCCCTGCACGGCCGGGCCGACCAGCTGCTGCGCGCCGCGCGGGAGGAGCGCGAGACCCGGGCTCGGGAGATCGAGCGCCGGGCCCGGCTGCTCCGCGAGGGCCAGGCGGCCCAGGCGGTCGGCCAGGCGGTCGGCTACGTGCTGGAGCGGCTCGACCTCTCGATCAGCCGGGCCGCCGCGGCCCGGGCCGAGGTGGAGCAGGCGCGGAAGGGACGCGAGGAGGCGCTGCTCGCCGTACGCGCGCGGCTCCGCGACCTGGCCCGCGAGCACGACGAACTGGTCAACTCCGTCCACCGCGACGAGATGGCGCGCACCCAACAGAAGATGCGGATCGAGCAGCTCGAGGAGCGCGCGCTCGAGGAGCTCGGCCTCGACGCCGACGCGCTGGTCGCCGAGTACGGCCCCGACCAGCCGGTCCCGGTCGACCGCAAGCTCCCGGACGGCGCCGAGGCGGCCGAGGCGGAGGCCGGCGACGTACCCCTCGAGCCCGAGACCGTGCCGTTCGTCCGCGAGGAACAGGCCAAGCGGCTGCGGGCGGCCGAGCGTGAGCTGGCGATGCTCGGCACCGTCAACCCGCTCGCCCTCGAGGAGTTCAGTGCGCTCGAAGAGCGCCACCAGTTCCTCGGCGAGCAGCTCGAGGACCTCAGGAAGACCCGTCGCGACCTGCTCGACATCGTCCGCGAGGTCGACGCCCGGGTCGAGCAGGTCTTCACCGAGGCCTACGCCGACGTCGAGAAGGCCTTCGACCAGACCTTCGCGCGGCTGTTCCCCGGCGGTGAGGGGCGACTGGTGCTCACCGACCCCGGAGACATGCTCAACACCGGCATCGAGGTCGAGGCACGTCCACCGGGCAAGAAGGTCAAGCGGCTCTCGCTGCTCTCCGGTGGCGAGCGGTCGCTGGTCGCCGTCGCGTTCCTGGTCGCGCTGTTCAAGGCCCGCCCGTCGCCGTTCTACATCCTCGACGAGGTCGAGGCCGCGCTCGACGACACCAACCTCGGCCGGTTGCTGGAGATCTACGAGGAGCTGCGCGAGAACTCCCAGCTGCTGGTGATCACTCACCAGAAGCGGACCATGGAAGTCGGCGACGCGCTGTACGGCGTCTCCATGCGCGGGGACGGCGTCTCGGCGGTGATCAGCCAGCGGCTGCGCGAGGCCGAGGCTTCTTAGTGCCCGCCACTCGACCCACGCGCGACCAGTACGTCTACTGGGAGACCGTCACCACCCGCTGGGCCGACATCGACGTGCTCGGCCACATGAACAACGCCAAGTACTTCGAGCTCATCGACACCGTGGTCAACAACCAGATGGCCATCGCGATCGACGCCGATGTCCGCACGCTCCCCGCCGTGGGCGTCGTGGCCGAAGTGAGCTGCCGCTACTTCGCCGAGGTGACCTATCCCGAGCCGGTGGACGTGGGCGTCTACGTCGAGCGGGTCGGCAACTCGTCGGTGATCTACCGGGTCGGGCTCTTCCAGGGCGACGGCGACGAGGCGAACGCCGAGGGCCGGTTCGTGCACGTCTATGTCGACAACACCGACCCGGCCCGGCCGGTGACCCCGATCCCGGTGGAGATCCGGGCGGCCGTCGAGCCGCTGGTGCGACCGGTCGGCTGACTCCTCGATCCCCCTGATTGGATAGGGACATGTCCTCCCTGGCGTTGCTGATCCTCGTCATCGCCGTCGTCGCCGTGGTGCTGATCGGCGTCGTGATCGGGTTGGTGGTGCGCGGCCGCAAGCCTGCGCCCCTGCCCAACACCCACACCGACGTCCTCGTCCAACCGCCGGAGACCGCGGCCGACACGGAGGCGCCGCCGGTCGAGGTGAGCGCACCGCCCGCCACGATCGACAAGCCGGAGTCGACCGCCTCGCGGCTGGTCCGGCTGCGGCAGCGGCTGGCGGGCTCGCAGGGCGGGTTCGGGCGCGGCCTCCTGGCGCTGCTGAGTCGGGACCGGCTCGACGAGGACACCTGGGAGTCGATCGAGGACCTCCTGCTGACCGCCGACCTCGGCGTCGCGCCGACCCAGCAGGTCGTCGAGGGGCTCCGCACCCGGCTCCGCGTCGAGGGTGCGCCCCAGGACGCGCGCGCCGCGCTGCGCGACGAGCTCGTCGCGCTCGTCGACCCCTCGATGGATCGCCGGCTCCAGGTGAGCGGGACCGACGGCAAGCCCGGCGTGGTGCTCGTGGTCGGGGTCAACGGCACCGGCAAGACGACGACAGTCGGCAAACTTGCGCGGATCCTGGTGGCCGAGGACCGGCGGGGCACCCCCGGCGCCGCAGACACCTTCCGCGCCGCTGCGGTCGACCAGTTGGCCACCTGGGGCGAGCGGGTCGGCGTCGAGGTGGTCCGCGGACCGGAGGCGAGCGACCCGGCCAGCGTCGCGTTCGAGGCGGTCGAGCACGGTGTGAACGACGGGGTCGACACGGTCATCGTCGACACCGCCGGCCGACTCCAGAACAAGGCCGGCCTCATGGACGAGCTCGGCAAGGTCAAGCGGGTGATCGAGAAGCGCGCCCCGGTCACCGAGGTGCTGCTGGTCATCGACGCGACCACCGGCCAGAACGGGCTGATCCAGGCGCGGGTGTTCTCCGAGGCGGTCGACGTCACCGGGGTGGTCCTCACCAAGCTCGACGGCTCGGCCAAGGGCGGGATCGTCGTCTCGGTCCAGCGCGAGCTGGGCGTCCCGGTCAAGCTGGTCGGTCTCGGCGAGGGGCCCGACGACCTGGCGCCGTTCGACGCCGAGGCGTTCGTCGACGCTCTGCTGGGTTAGGGCAGTCTGCGGACCACTGCGTCGAGCAGCGTCTCGGCGCGGCGGTCGAAGGAGTGCTCCCTGGCGACCCGTTCCGCCAGCCGCACGCGCTCGCCGTACGCCGGCCAGCCGGTCGGCACCTCGGCGAGCAGGCCGCCCACCTCGTCGGCGGCGGCGAAGGTGCGGACCAGACCGCCGAACAGCTCTGCAGCACCGGCGATCTCGTCGCTGACGACCCGTGCTCCGCAGGCGGCGGCGTCGAAGAGGCGGTTGGAGACGAAGCCGTCGCGGCGCATGTCCTCCCAGTGGTCGTTGAGCACCACGCCGGCGCTGGCGTAGAGGCGGCCCAGCTCGGCGTTGGGCACCTGCCGCGACGTCACCTCGAGCCCGGGCAGCACCGCAGCCCAACCGGCGCCGTGGACGGTCACCTCGGCGCCGGCCGCCAGGGCGCCGGCGAGCGCTGGCCGAGCGGCGCCGCGGCTGTTGCCGACGAACAGCACCGCGGGCCCGGTGTCGGGCTCGGCCAGCCCGGGGTGGAAGACCGCCGGATCGGTGCACTGCAGGAGCGGCTGGATCGCGACGCCCCAGTCGGCCGAGCGCTCCGGCGCCCAGGTCGTGCTGGCCGCGAAGGCCAGGTCGTACGCCGCGGCCTCCTCGGCGGTCACCAGCTCGGGATGGCTGATCACCCAGAGCACGCGCAACGGGCCCGGTGACGGCTCGACCCGGTCGAGGCCGCGGACCACCAGCACGACGTCATCGAGTTCCCGGCTCCACCGATCGCGGGCGGGAGCCGGGTCCACTGCCACGTGCTGGCCGCGCCGCTCGAGGGCCGCGGCGAGCGAGCGGGCGAAGTGCAGGTCACCCCAGGTCTCGCCGGCGGCGCCGGCCGCCGCGGCGGTGTCGATGGTCCAGCGGAGCCGGCGCACGCCCTCGGACACCCGGAGCGGAGGCGCACCGGGCGTCTCGATCGCCCGGCCGGCGTACCGCTCCTGCGCCCTGCGCCATGCGGGCGAGCCCGGCAGGCCACCCCCCGCCCAGATCATCCGCACCGAGGGTTCGATGACCACCCGCCCGTGCTCCCGCAGGCGGAGCCCGAGCGCGACCTCGTCGAGCGGAGCGAAGCCGTCGCCCGGCGCCCACACCGATCGGCGCAGCGCGACGACGGGCGACAGCAGGGTCGGCAGGTCCAGGGTCCCGAGCACCTCGGCATCGCGCGGCGCGTGGCCGTGGAGGTACGGCGCCAAACCGTCGCCGGTGAACGTCCCGCCTGCGCTCACCACCACATCGGCCCGATCGAGCAGCAGTGGCTGGGCGGCTGCGATCGACGCATCGTCGAGCACCGCGACGAGTCTCAACGCGGCCGCGGCGTCCGGGACCGCCCCGGCGCGGACCAGCACCACCCGCTCGCCGGTCGCCGCCGCCACACCTGTCGCTGCGGCGTCGCTGCCCTCGGGGTCGACCAACGGGCGCACGCCGTACGCCGCGGCGACCGTGCCGGCTAACACCCGGTGGCTGCGGGTGAGCGCGCCCGCCACTGCCACGAGTTCGACGTCGGCGTCGCGGGCCACGGCCTCGCCGACCGAGCGCACCCAGTTGACGGTGCGAGCGGCATCCGGTCCGACGAGCAGCACGATGCTCACCGCGGCCGGGCGCGTAGCGGTGGCCGCGTCGGGGGTGCCGCGCAGGGCGGCCAGCGCCAGGTAGCGGAGCCGGCCGAGGGTCAGCTCCGGCGCGCCCTCACGACCCGGGATGACGGCGTCCGGCGCGCCCCCGACGCCCTCGAGCCAGGCGGCCAGCGGGCCGTGTGGGTGGGCGCGCGCCCCCGGCAGCCGCTCATCGAGCGTGGCCAGCGCGAACAGCGGGTGCGGTGAGCGGGTGCGGTGCTCGGGGTCCGCGAGATACCACTCGACCCCGCTGCGCCCCTCCCGCTCCCAGGGGCGCGTGGGGTCGACCCAGTCGGGCTCGAGCAGCGGATGCGGTGATGGGTGGTCAGCGCCCAGCTCTCGTTGCGCCGCCACCCACTCGGCATCGACCAGCGCCTCGGGCAGGTCGGGAGGCAGGTCGGGAGGCAGGTCAGGCACGGCCGTATTCCACGAACCGCCGCAGCGGCCGAGCCGCCACCGGCACCGGTCGCAACACCTCGGCCGGCCGTGGCGGGTAGAACCGAGCAGTGTCGGCCATGAAGCCGCGCACCCTGTCGAACGCCGCGGGGTGGGTCTGCTCGCAGAGGTCGAGCAGCCGGCCGGCGTCGAGGCCGTAGGGGTCGTAGCGCAGGGTGTCGAGCTTGACGTACGGCAGCCGGCCGCCGTCCAGTGCGCGGTCGGCCAGCCCCGCGGACGGGTTCCAGGGCTCGCGGGCGCGCTTGCGGAGCAGGGCTACGTCGTCGCGGCCGCGCGGCATGCCGGTGCGCCGCAGCGCCCACCAGCGCACTCGCCGGCGCCCCACCTCCCGGTCGCGGTCGGTCTCGGTGAAGTACGCCGCCGACCGCAGGCCGGCGCGGTACAGCTTGCGGCTCAGCCCCACCTCGTAGCGCCGGATCACCTGGGACCGCTGATCGAGCACCTCCAGGTCCGCCCAGAAGGCGCGGAAGGTCTCCGATTCGAGGGCCGGGCGCCGGAAGGTGACGAAGAAGCTCTGGACGTGGTGCTTGACCCGGTCGGTCTCGGTGAGCCCCCAGAAGTCCGCCTCCCGGGCGGCCATCGCGGCGTACACCCGCGAAGGGTCGGTGACCGCGACGTAGGAGTCGTTGGTGATCGTCACCTCGTCGAACCGGTCGAGGTCGGAGCCGTCGAGGCCGGTCTTGTAGGAGAAGAAGTCGTATCCGGTGTTGTCGCGCTCGACCAGTCGAGAGTGGCCGGACAGGAAGCGCCGGGCCTCGTCGGTGAGCTCGGAGGTGCTGACCACGACCAGTTCGTCGACCGCGCCGGCCAGCGCCTCGACCTGGCGCCGTACGTGCGGGCCGAGGGTGCCGCGCGGGTCGAACTGCGCCATCACCGCCAGCCTCGCCACCGGACCACGATAGAGAGCTACGTGGTCACTCCCAGGCTGCGGGCCAGCGCGTCGGGGTCGGCGACCCGACGCAGGTGCGCCTCGAACCGGTCGACCGGAGCGTCGGGGACGGCCTCGAGGAGCCGCTCGCGCCACCGGGGGAGCCCCGGCGTGTCGTACGGGTTGTCGATGAGGAACCTGCGTTTGAACAGGGGGAACCCCTCGGCAGGCAGCGTGAAGGCACCGGGGCCGTAGATCGGGTGGTTGGGGCGGAGTTCGGGCAGCCAGGTGTCCCAGCCGTAGCCCTGGCCGATGAGGTACTGCGTCAGGCCGATCTCGTACTTCGCCACGATGCCGCCGCGGTGCCGCTGCGGACGGACCTGATCGAGTCGGCGCCGGAACCCCGGATCGGCCAGCACCGGTGCCCGAAGCGCCAGGAAGTAGGAGCCGATGTGGATCAGCTCGGCGGGCCGGAAGGCGGTGGGCGGCAGCCAGGAGCGTCGCACCTCGGCCAGCGGGACCGCCTGGGGCTGGCCCGGCTCGGGCTCGAAGTAGCGGGCCGTGATCTGCAGTCCCCAGAAGTCGGCTGCGCGCGCATCCATCCGTGCGAACACTGCGTCCAGCGGCCGGAGCAGCCAGCACGAGTCGTTGGCCAGCACGACCTCGTCGTACGTCGCCAGCGCGTCCCAGCCGACCAGGTCGCGGGCCAGCGCGCTGTAGGACCCGAAGTCGTGGGCGCCGTGGCGTCGCTCCCACACCCCGGAGGCGTGGGGCGCCAGGCGGTCCGCCTGACCCGACTGGAGATTGCCGTCGAAGCAGGCGAACACCTCGCTGTGCCGGGCCAGTTCGGCGACGTAGTCGACCACCGTGTCGTCCACGAGCCCATCGGCGTCGTACGCCGCGAACAGGCAGGCCCGCCGCGGGCGAGCGGGCAGCCGGTGTTCCGGTCGCGTGCGGCCGCGGGGGAGCGGTGCCAGGCCGCGGTGCCGGCCGTCGAGCAGGAAGTGGACGAGCGGGTTGGTGGCCGTCTTGGAGTCGTCGGTCGGGTCGAGGTACTCCGCGAGATACCACCAGACGTCGAAGTCACGGCTCGGGTTGCACAGCCGGCGCCACCCGCGGCGGCAGAAGTGGTCGACCGGGTCTCGGCCCTCCTCGGCGACCTCGGGGTTGTGTGCGAGGTAGCCGGCCTCGTCGACCGCGCCGGCCAGCCGGACCACGGCGACCTCGCAGCGCCGGCCCTGGCCTACCGCCACCTCCCCGGCATCCCCGACGGCAGGCAGTTCGAGCGCATCGATGCCCACGTCCAAGGCGTGTTGCACCAGGGCGGCGGCCTCCGCACTCGATTCGCCGGCCGCCGACCAGGCGGTGACCAGGCGCGCCCAGGCAGAGGGAAAGGGGCGCGCGCTCACGCAGCACATCATCGCGGATCGATGGAGGAGCCCAGCACGCCTGTCGTAACACGGAAGTAACACCCGAGGGGAACCCGTTGCATGCCTGCAACATGGATCGGAGGGCCGCGAAACCTGCCGCACCGAGGGTTCTAGACAACGCAGCGGGCCCTGGCCATATGACAGCGTCGTCTCATCCGAGCCGTGCCCGCTCCCTGGTCGAGATGGAGGTTGTATGGCCGGCTACTACGCCTGGATGTTGGTGGCGACAGCCCTGGTCCTGATGATGACGACTCCTGCCCTGGCGCTGTTCTACGGCGGCATGAGCCGGTCCAAGTCAGTCCTGAACATGATGATGATGTCCTACGTCGCCCTGGGCGTCGTCGGCATCGTCTACGTGCTGTGGGGCTGGTCGATGACGTTCGGCGAGAACGAGGCCGGCGGCCTGTTCGGCAACCCGTTCGAGATGTTCGCGCTCGACGGCGTCGGCTGGGACGCCTACATCGGGGTCGTCTTCCAGCTCACCTTCGCGGTGATCACCGCGGCGCTCATCTCGGGTGCGATCGCCGATCGGGTCAAGCTCTCCGCCTGGGTGGTGTTCCTGCCGCTGTGGGTCACGCTCTCGTACTTCCCGATCGCGCACATGGTCTGGGGCGGCGGCTTCATCGCCGAGCACCTGGCCGCGCAGGACTACGCCGGTGGCACCGTGGTGCACATCAACGCCGGTGTCGCGGGCCTGGTGCTCGCGGTCCTGATCGGCAAGCGGATCGGCTTCGGCAAGGAGCCGATGCGGCCGCACAACCTGACGCTCACGATGATCGGCGCCGGCCTGCTGTGGTTCGGCTGGTACGGCTTCAACGTCGGCTCGATCGTCCTCGCCGGTGACAGCGAGGAGGCCAACACGGCTCAGTTCATGTCCGAGACCGGGCTGACCTTCCTCAACACCACCATCGCCACCTGCGCCGCGATGCTCGGCTGGCTGCTCGTGGAGCGGCTGATGCACGGCAAGGCCACCACGCTGGGTGCCGCGTCCGGCATCGTGGCCGGCCTGGTCGCGATCACGCCGTCCTGTGGCGCGGTCAACCTGCTCGGGGCCGTCGCGATCGGCGTGATCGCCGGCGCCGTGTGTGCCTGGGCGGTCGGGCTGAAGTACCGGTTCGGTCTCGACGACTCCCTCGACGTGGTGGGCGTCCACCTCGTCGGTGGTCTCCTCGGCACCCTGCTGATCGGCTTCTTCGCCACCACCGAGCACGCGGCTGCGACGGAGAACGGTCTCTTCTACGGCGGCGGCCTCACCTCGCTCGGCCACCAGGCCGGTGCGGCGGCGATCGCGATCGCCTGGTCGGCCGTGATGACCCTGATCATCGGTCTCGCCATCAAGTACACCCTCGGTTGGCGAGTCTCCGCCGAGGCCGAGGTCGAGGGCATCGACTACGACCAGCACGGTGAGACCGCCTACGACCTGCACACCAGTGTCAGCGGCGCAGTCTCGAGCGGCGTCGTCGCCGCCTCGACCGCCCCGGTGGCCGCGACCGAAGGAGCCAACGCGTGAAGCTCGTGACAGCGGTGATCAAGCCGCACAAGTGGGAGGACGTCCGGGAGGCCCTCGAGACCTTCGGCGTGACCGGCATGACCGTCAGCGAAGTCAGCGGATACGGCCGCCAGAAGGGCCACACCGAGGTCTACCGCGGCGCGGAGTACGACATCGCGCTGGTCCCGAAGATCCGGATCGAGATCGTGGTCGACGACAACGACGCCGAGGACGTGGTCGGCATCATCGTCAAGACCGCGCAGACCGGTCGGATCGGTGACGGGAAGGTGTGGGTGAGCCCGGTCGAGACCGTGGTCCGGGTCCGCACGGGTGACCGCGACGCGGAGGCGCTGTAGCGGCGTGACGGCGCAGGAGCGCGCCCGGCGTACGGCGGACGCGGACGCCCTGTGCATGAAGGCGTGGACCGGCGTCGGGGCTCCCGACGCCGGTTCCGCATTGGTCGCGGTGGGCGGCTACGGCCGAGCCGAGCTCGCGCCGTACTCCGACCTCGACCTGGTGCTGGTCAGCGACCCGGACGGTCCCACCGACCCCGGCGAGCTGCACCGGGTGGCCGAGCAGGTGTGGTACCCGCTCTGGGACTCCGGCTCGAGCCTCGATCACGCTGTGCGCTCGCTGCCGGAGATGGTCTCGGCCGCGGACAGCGACCTCCGGGTGGCCTCCGGACTGCTGGACGTCCGACACGTGGCCGGCGACCCCAGCCTGACGCTGCGGCTGCGGACCACGATGCTGGCGCACTGGCGGCGGCACGCGCGAGAGCGGCTGCCCGCGCTGCACGAGTTGGTCCGCAAGCGGCAGCGGCTGATGGGCGAGTTGGCGCACGAGTCGGTCCCGGACCTCAAGGAGGCGGAGGGTGGGGTGCGCGACGCCACTGTCCTGCGGACGCTGGTCGCCACCTGGCTGGTCGACGTACCCCACGCCGAGCTGGAGCGCAGCCGCCTCGCGCTGCTCGACGTTCGCGACCACGTCCAGGATCTGTCCGGGCGGGCCACCGACCGGGTCGTGCCCGAGCTGTGGAGCGAGCTCGCTCCCAGGCTGGGAGTGGCGGATGCCCGCGCCGCGCAGATGCACGTGCGCGAGCTCGGCCGGCGGATCACCCATCTCTCCCGCCTCACCTGGCGCCGGGTGGACGACGCGCTCGCGCGGCCAGCGCACGTCGGCGTACGCCGACCCTCGCTCACGCCCCTGGCGCCGGGGGTGGCGCTGGCGGCCAACGAGATCGTGCTCGACCGCAAGGCCCGGCCGGCCGAGGATCCCGGGCTCCTGCTCCGGGCGGCCGTCGAGGCGGCCGAGCGGGACGTCGTCCTCGCCCCGGCGACCGCCGCGCGGCTCGTGCGGGAGTGCGCACCGCTGCCCGATCCGTGGCCGCCGGAGGCGCGCCGACTGCTGGTCCGGCTGCTGGCCTCGGGGCCGGGGCTGCTCGGCACTTGGGAGACGCTCGAGGAGACCGGGGCGTTGGCCGCGATCCTGCCCGAGTGGGAGCGGATCCGGTTGCTCCCGCACGCCTCGGCGATCCACCGGTTCACCGTCGACCGGCATGTCGTCGAGACCTGCATCGAGGCCGCGGCGCTGATCCGCCAGGTCGGGCGGCCCGATGTGCTCATGGTCGCCGCCCTGCTGCACGACATCGGAAAGGGCGGTCTCACCGCGCACAGCGTCGCCGGTGAGCCCATCGCCAGGGTCATCGCGACCCGGATGGGCTTCGACACCGACGCCGTGGAGCTGATCGCCCTGCTGGTTCGCTGGCACCTGTTGCTCGCCGACACGGCGACCACCCGCGACCCGGACGACCCGGCCACTGTCGAGGTGCTCGCCTCCCGCCTCGGAACGGTCGAGGCACTGGATCTCCTCACCGTGCTCAGCGAGGCGGATGCCCGCGCGGCTTCTCCGAAGGCGTGGTCCTCGTGGCGCTCCGGGCTCATCCTCGACCTGTCCCGCCGGACCAGGGCGGCGCTCACGAGTGGCTCGGCGCTGCCTCAGGTGGACAACGAGATCGTCGACCTGCCGCACGAGGTGCGCACCGGTGGCATCTCGATCGAGGTGGCGCCGGCCGGCGACGGCTCCCGGGTCACGCTCATCGCACCCGACCGGGTCGGGCTGCTGGCCGACTTCGCCGCGATCCTGGCCCTCCAGCGGATCGGGGTCCGCGCGGCTCGGGTGTGGTCGCAGGACCAGTACGGCGTCTCGGTCTGGGAACTCGCCGACGACCATGTCGAGGCCGGACTGCTGCGCCAGCGCTACGACGCCATCATGGATGGCCGGCTCGATCCGGCGCCGCGGTTGGCCCCGGCCGGCGACCGAGCCCTGGCGCCGACGGTCGTCGTACGCCCCGAGGCATCGTCGACGGCCACGGTGCTGGAGGTCCGCGCCGCCGACCGCCCGGGCGTGGTCTACCTCGTCTGCGCCGCCCTCGCCCGGCTCGACATCGCGGTCCGCTCCGCCCACGTCGACACGCTGGGACCTCAGGCCGTGGACGTCTTCTATCTCCAGGAGGCAGCCGCCGGTGTGCTGAGCGAGACCCGCGCCGCGGAGGCCGCGCACGCCGTACGAGAGGCTCTAGCCGGCTGAATACCCCGGCGATCGCCGGGCGCGCGGCTGCGCCGCGAAAGACCGGGTCGCTTCGCTCCCTCCCGGCTTGCGAACGTGGCTTGATCACGAGGCGCGACCGAGGATCTGCAGCATCGCGATGCCGAACACGATGGCCGTCACGTCGTCCGGCGTAGGGGAGCGCGGATACGCTGGGGCGGTTGTCTGTCGCCGTCCAGTACCGAGGATCCCTTGTTCGCCACACTCTCCGACCGCCTCGCCGATACCTTCCGCAACCTGCGCGGCAAGGGCCGGCTCTCCGAGGCCGACATCGACGCCACCGCGCGTGAGATCCGGATCGCGCTGCTCGAGGCCGATGTCGCGCTGCCCGTGGTCAAGGAGTTCGTCGCCGCGGTCAAGGAGCGGGCGCGGGGCGAGGAGGTCAGTCAGGCGCTCAACCCCGCCCAGCAGGTCGTCAAGATCGTCAACGAGGAGCTCGTCACCATCCTCGGCGGCGAGACCCGACGGCTGCGGTTCGCGAAGTCCGGTCCGACCGTCATCATGCTGGCCGGCCTGCAGGGTGCCGGCAAGACCACGCTCGCCGCCAAGCTCGGCCTCTGGCTCAAGGGCCAGGACAAGAGCCCGCTGCTGGTCGCGGCCGACCTCCAGCGACCCAACGCGGTCCAGCAGCTGCAGGTCAACGGCGAGCGCGCCGGCGTACCCGTCTTCGCCCCCGAACCGGGCAACGCCCAAGGAGTCGAACACGGGGGTGACCCGGTCGCGGTGGCCCGGGCCTCGATCGAGGAGGCCAAGCGCAAGCTCTACGACGTCGTCATCGTCGACACCGCTGGGCGACTCGGCGTGGACGCCGAGCTGATGCAGCAGGCGGCCGACATCCGCGACGCCGTACAACCCGACGAGGTCCTCTTCGTGGTCGACGCAATGATCGGCCAGGACGCCGTCTCGACCGCACAGGCCTTCCTCGACGGCGTCGGGTTCGACGGAGTCGTGCTCACCAAGCTCGACGGCGATGCCCGCGGTGGTGCGGCGCTCTCGATCGCCTCGGTGACGGGCCGGCCGGTGATGTTCGCCTCGGCGGGCGAGAAGCTCACCGACTTCGACCTGTTCCACCCCGACCGGATGGCCTCCCGCATCCTCGACATGGGCGACATGCTCACCCTGATCGAGCAGGCCGAGAAGGCCTTCGACCAGGAGGAGGCGGCCAAGGCCGCCGAGAAGCTCATGGGTGGCGGCGACTTCACCCTCGACGACTTCCTGGCCCAGATGCAGCAGGTCCGCAAGCTCGGCTCGATGTCGAAGATCATGGGGATGCTGCCCGGGATGGGCCAGTTCCGCGACCAGCTCGACAACTTCGACGAGCGGGAGATCGACCGGATCCAGGCGATCATCCAGTCGATGACGCCGGCCGAGCGGGCCAACCCCAAGATCATCGACGGCTCCCGTCGGGCGCGCATCGCGAAGGGCTCGGGTCGGCAGGTCTCCGACGTCAACAACCTCGTCGACCGGTTCTTCGAGGCGCGCAAGATGATGCAGCAGTTCGCGAAGGGCGGCATGCCCGGCGTCCCCGGGATGCCCGGCATGGCCGGCGGCGGCAAGCGGGGCAAGCAGAAGGCCCAGGTCAAGAAGGCAAAGGGTCGTCGCGTCTCCGGCAACCCCGCCAAGGCCGCGCAGCAGGCCGCCGCCGAGAAGGAGAAGGCGGCTGCCGCGGGGAGCAACCCGTTCGGCAACCCGAACGGCGAGGAGATCGACTACGAGAAGGCCGCGGCCGCGCTCGACCTGCCCAAGGACTTCAGCAAGTTCCTGAAGTAGCTCTCCACTCGGGTCTCCGGTCGGGAGCGCGACGTAACTGGGCCGATCAGTTCACGCGTCCGGGGCCACGCCGGGAGTGGTCTACCGTGGGTCGTCAACGAGTCTCGCCTCCCGCGCACCCAGCGCTCGCCGCGGACACGCTGGGAGAGGCCGACGTGCCGAGGAACTCTGGCGACGAAGACACGCGACTGTCCAGCCTGTTGGGGGAGGTCAACCGTGCTCGGATCGCGGTGCGCGTCCAGCGGGCCGAGATCGCGAATTCCACCAATCGACACGAGCTCGCCGAACGGTACGGCGTCCTGGCCGACGCCCTGGAGGCCTACGCCGAGGCCGCCGAGAGGTCGGGTGCCCCGCTGCCCTACCGGTATCGCGACGAGATGCGACTGAGCCGTGCGATGAGCGAGGGCCCAGGGAGTCGCAACAGTTGAACGTCGGAGCCCCAGCGTCCCTACCCTCGTCCGCGTGGCCCGCGTCCTGATCGTCGACGGCGCCAACGTCGTGGGCTCTCGCCCCGACGGCTGGTGGAAGGACCGCGCCGGGGCGGCCCGTCGGCTCCACGAGCGGCTGTTGACCGCGGACCTGTCCTACGACGAGGTGGTGCTCGTCCTCGAAGGCGCGGCCAAGGGCGGCGTACCGGTCGGCCGGGATGCGCACCTGCGCGTCGTGCACGCGAAGGGCAGCGGCGACGACGAGATCGTGCGGCAGGCCGATCGACCCGGCGACACGGCCGTGGTCATCACCGCCGACCGGATGCTCCAGGCTCGGGCCGCGTCGGTGGGCGCCACCTCGATGTCGCCCTCCTGGCTCCTCGACCAGCTGACCTGAGCCCGGTGACCCGTCGTTTCTCATGACGAGTAGCGACGGGTCGGCATGAAGTTCGCGGTGACCCGTCGTTACTCATGACGCGTAACGACGGGTCACCGTCATGAGGCCGCGACCCGGGCGATGGCGAGGGCGACGGCACCGACGACGGCGGAGCGGACGCCGAGGGCGCCGGGGACCACGTCGAGGGCAGCGGCGGTGTCGGGCTGGGCGTAGCGGTCGATGGCGCCGCGCAACCCCTCGACCAGGGTTGGCGATCCGCCCAGCGTGCCGCCGACCACGACCAGCTCGGGGTTGAGGCTGTTGGCCAGGTCGGCCACGGCCCGGCCGATGGTGCGGCCCGCGTCGGTGAGCACACGGCGTACGCCGGCGTCGCCCTCGACGTCGAGGGCCAGGAGCCGCTCCATCGTCAGCGGCGTGTCGTAGGCCGGCTGGAGCAGTTCGAGCAGGCGAGCCGCCGAAACCATGGTCTCCAGGCAGCCGCGGTTGCCGCAGCGGCAGACGTGGCCGTCCTCACCGACCTGGACGTGGCCGATCTCGCCAGCGATGCCGCTGGCACCGCGGTGCAGCCGTCCGCCCAGGATGATCCCGGCGCCCACTCCGCTGGCCACCTTGAGGTAGATCACGTCGTGCCGGCCACGGGCGATCCCATGGTGCAGCTCGGCGAGTGCGCCGAGGTTGGCGTCGTTGTCGGCGTGCACCGGGACGCCCAGCCGCCGCTCGAGCTCCTCGCCCGGCAGCAGCCCCTGCCAGCCCGGCATGATCCCGGTCCGGATCCGCGCGGAGCGGCGGTCCAGGGGCGCGGGAATGCACATCCCGACCGCCTGCAGCTCCTCGACACTCAGCTCGCTCCGGGCGGCCAGGGCCCGGACCATGGCGGCGGTGCGGTCGAGCACCTCGGTGCCATGCGCGTCCACGTCGACCAGTGCGTGGTCCTCGGCCAGCACGGTGCCGGCGCGGTCGGCCACGGCTACCCGGACGTGCCCGTGGCCCACGTCGACGCCGGCCACGCCCCCGGTCGGGGCGCTGAGTCGGACGAGCACGGGCGGCCGGCCACTGCCGCCCTTGTGCGGCCGGGCGCGGTCGTCGGTCTCGATCACCTGGCCGGCACCGATCAGCTCGGCGACCAGGCTCGAGACGGTCGTGCGGGACAGGCCGCTGGCTCGCACCAGGTCGGCGCGGCTCATCGGGCCCTCGCCGGCCAGGAGGCTGAGTACGGCGCGCTGGTTGCCGGCGCGGAGCCGCTCGAGGGCGCCGGTGCTGGCCATGGGGGGCAGCCTAGGGCGATATGTGCGGAAAGTGGAGGAACTACCGCTTATGCACGGCTGATTCGGCATTGACCCGGACCAATGGCCGTTCCTAGGTTGCGAGAGCGGGTGACTCCGCCCGGTTCGTCCACCGTCGGTCGACCGGCTTCTTGATCGGGCAAGGAGACACAGGAATGTTGCGCACCCATCGCGGCGCCGCCCTCGGCGCCGTACTCGTCACGGTCCTGACCCTCGGGCTGCTTCAGCCACCGGGCTCGGCCGCACCCACCGCGGCACCCAGCGCGGATCGGACGGCGGAGCCCGCCTACCGGAACGCCAAGCTCACCACCCAGCAGCGGGTCGCCGACCTGCTCGCCCGGATGACCACCGCCGAGAAGATCGGCCAGATGACGCAGGCCGAGCGGATCGACGTGGACGCCGATCCCACCCTCATCACCACCTACGGCTTCGGCAGCATCCTGTCCGGCGGCGGGTCGACCCCGGCCAGCAACACGCCCGAGGCGTGGGCGGACATGGTCGACCGCTACCAGGCGGCAGCCCTGGAGACGCGGCTCGGTATCCCGCTGCTGTACGGCGTGGACTCCGTGCACGGCCACGGCAACCTCCTGGGTGCCACGGTCTTCCCCCACAACATCGGCCTCGGCGCCACCCGTGACGCCGACCTGGTCGAGAAGATCGGGCACATCACCGCGATCGAGACCCGGGCGACCGGTCCGCAGTGGGCGTTCGCGCCGTGCGTGTGTGTGGCCCGCGACGACCGTTGGGGTCGGACGTACGAGTCGTTCGGCGAGAGCCCGAAGCTGGTCAAGAAGCTGGAGACGGTGATCGACGGGCTCCAGGGTGGGCCGGGCGACCTGAAGCGACCCGACCGCGTGCTGGCGAGCGCGAAGCACTTCGCGGGCGACGGGCTCACGACGTACGGCACGCCGACCGGGGACTACACCGTCGACCAGGGCATCGACCAGGTCTCGCGCGGGGAGTTCAAGCGGCTCGCGCTGGCGCCGTACGTGCCTGCGGTGAAGAAGCACCGAGTCGGCTCGGTCATGCCGTCGTTCTCGAGTGTCGACTGGACCGAGGACGGGTTGGGCAACCCGGTGAAGATGCACGCGAACCAGGAGCTGATCACCGGCTGGCTCAAGCGCCAGCAGGGCTTCGACGGGATCGTGATCTCCGACTGGCGCGCCATCCGGCAACTGCCGGGGACCTACATCGAGCAGGTCGAGGCCTCCGTCAACGCCGGGGTCGACATGTTCATGGAGCCGATCCAGGCGCCCAACAACCCCGATGGTTGGGACGCGTTCATCCCTGCGCTGACCTCGCTGGTCGCCGACGGCTCGGTGCCGATGAGCCGGATCGACGACGCGGTCTCGCGGATCCTCGCCGCCAAGTTCGAGCTCGGGCTCTTCGAGCACCCGTTCACCGACCGACGCAACATCGACACCGTCGGCAGTCGCGCGCACCGCAAGGTCGCCCGCAAGGCCGTTGCCGAGTCGCAGGTCCTGCTCAAGAACCGCAAGGGCACCCTCCCGCTCGACTCAGGCCGCAAGCAGCCGGTCTACGTCGCGGGCAGCAACGCGGACAACATCGGCAACCAGGCCGGCGGCTGGACGCTGACCTGGCAGGGCGGCTCGACCAACGTGATCCCCGGTCAGACGGTGCTCGACGCCGTCCGCGCGACCTCCCGGTCTCGGGTGCAGTTCAGCGAGACCGCGAGTGACACCGTCCCCGCCAACGCGGCCGGCGTCGTGGTCGTCGGCGAGACGCCGTACGCCGAGGGGTTCGGCGACGTCAACGGCCCGCAGTGGGCCTACGACCCGGGCGACCAGGGCGTGCCGCGGCCGAAGAAGGAGATGCTGCTCAGCGACGCCGACCAGCTCGCCATCCGCAAGGTGTGCTCCCAGGCGGCATCCTGCACCGTGTTGGTCGTCTCCGGCCGGCCGATGATCGTGCCGCCCGAGTTGCTCACACAGATCGACGCCCTGGTGGCGTCCTGGCTGCCCGGCAGCGAGGGGATGGGCGTGGCCGACGTGCTGTTCGGCAAGCGGCCCTTCACCGGCCGACTCCCCGTGACCTGGCCACGGTCGGTCGCGCAGGAGCCGATCAACGTCGGCGACGCCGACTACGACCCCCTCTACCGCTACGGCTTCGGGCTCCGCTGAATACGCCGGCGAGTTTCGGCTCCGCGAGCGTGCGCGTTACTTAACTCTGGAGGGAGCGCAGCGACCCGGTCTTTCCCGCGGAGCGGGCGCCCCGCGATCGGTCCGGCGGCCACGATGGACGGCGAAGCCCGCGAAGCGGAGCGAGCGTCCGTCGTGGGTGCCGGGCCGAAACTCGCGGGGG
>ERZ761607.1875-NODE-1875-length-24370-cov-5.817602_pt1 | contig 24370 bp, 19 predicted proteins | sample MGYA00511164_ERZ761607 | MGnify/ENA primary metagenome ERZ761607 (study PRJEB28899, sample SAMN02445080) | bioreactor sludge metagenome | biome: EBPR sludge | place: Australia: Brisbane, Thorneside Wastewater Treatment Plant | collected 2011-06-22 ... | reverse complement strand
GTTGGTGGTCGAGCGGGTGCCGACGCTGCGGTGGTTTCGACTCCGTCGGCGCTGGGGCGCCTCCGGGCTCAACCACCGATCCACCGCAGCCAGGGCTCGGCGGCAACCCGATAACCAGCCTGCTTGTGGCGCCGTTCGGGGCCGTCAACCCGACCTACCAACCGCAGCCCGGGCACCCGAGCTTGACGGCTCCGGGCGGCGTCAGACACTCGGGGATCGGGTTGCCGCACCCACATCACAGCCCCGCGGGACGGAGTTCTCGACAGGCTCGATCAGCGACCGTTGAGCGGGTGCCTTCCTTGCGGGGGTTTCGACTCCGTCGGCGCTGGCGCGCCTCCGGGCTCAACCACCGTTCGGTGGTCGAGCCCGCCGTCAGTCGACTCTTGACCCGCTAGCCCGACGGGGTGCAGAATCACCGCAAGCGTTTACGGGGAGAGTGGCGTGGACCGATTCATCACCATCGGCGGGATGGCGCTCAGCGGCGTCTGGCTCGCCGTACTCGCGCTCGAGGCGGTCCTGCCGCGGATCTGACGGCAGCCCTCGAGCGCGAGTCGGGCTCGCTTAGCTCAGGCGAGCGCCTTGGCCTTCAGTGCGTCGAACTCCGCCTGAGTGATCGTGCCGGCGTCGAGCAGGCTCTGCGCCTTGGCGATCTCGTCGGCGCTGGAGGTCCCGCCGCCGGACGCCGCCGTGACGCTGCGGATGTACTCGTCCTGCTGCGCCTTCATGCTGGCCATGCTCGCGGCGGAACGCTCCGCCATCCCCTTGCCCCGCGCGATCAGGTAGACGAGCGCGGTCAGGAAGGGGAAGAAGAGCAGGAAGATCACCCAGACGGCCTTGAGCCACCCTGAGGTCTCGTGGTCCCGGAACAGGTCCCCGATGATGTTGAAGAGGATCAGCAGGTACGCGATGAACGCGAAGCTGACGATGATGAACCAGATGATGTCCCAGAAACTCATGCGGTCACGGTGCTTGTCCGGAGGCCACGGACGCCTCACCCGCTACGGGTGAACGGTCCAGTCCACGCACGGTGACCTCACCCCGCGGCGGAGGACTTCCTCCGGGCCGCGCTCCCACGCGCAGAACATCCGGCCTGGAGCCGCCATCGGAGGGCTCGCGCTGTCACCTCGGTCACAACCCGCCGGTAACCCCCTATGCCGCCCCTACCGTGCCGACTCGGGTTACGACGGCTTGGGGGGCCACCGATGACACGGGCATCCGACTACTACCGCGTCGTCGCGCGTACGAGCGAACGGCGGGCCGGCGTGGACCTGCCGGGACCGTGGCGGCACGCGGCGATGCTGCGGGACAGCGAGACGCTGTGCGGAGTGCCGGTCGCGAGCCTGAACCGGTTCGACCACCTGCCCTACCAGGAGCTCGACCCGGTCATGAGGTGCCGGGCCTGCAGCACCACCTTCACCCTGCTCGTGAGCGGCCTCGGATGAGGTCGCTGCTGGAGTGGCTCTCCGACGTCGTACGCGGCCCGCGGGTGCCCGCCCGACCGTCGCCCCCACCTCCGGCCGCCGTGGGAGATTCTTCGGACGAGCCGTCGATCCAGTGGACGAACTCCGGCTCACCCACCGATTGACGCGCGTCGAGTTGTCGTCTGGATCACAACCGACCGGTAACTGACAGCGGAGTCCTACTGTCCGCAATCACCGCAGCCATGTCGCCCGGTCCGCCCAGGCGAACCCCCTCCCTGCGGTGGGTGGCCCGCCTGGTCCGTGCTGGATGACGTCCGGCGGGCGGGTCACCCTCCTCAGTCTCGGTTCGCAGACGTGCAGAGGTGGCCATGACCGAGTCGACGAAGCGCTGGATCGTCCGAGTCAGCCTGCAGGCGGACACCTTGGAGGACGAGCGCGCGCTACCCGACCTCGACCGGCTCCGAGCGCGCGGTGCCGTGGTGAACCGGCATCCCGTCGACGGCGTCTGGGAGGCCACCCTGAGCATCGAGGCGCCGACCACCCTGGCCGCCACCGCTGCCGCGTCCAGCTTCGTCAGCGAGGTCTCCGTGGGCGCCATCGACGCCGTCGAGGTGCTCCGCCAGCACGTCGTCGAACCGTGACAGGGGCCGTCGAGAGACGCCAAAGTGCTGTCAGATCGGCGATCTGACAGCACTTTGGCGACGTTCGACGGGGATCAGCTGTTCGGCACCAGCAGCGCGCGGTACTTCCAGGTGCCGTCGGAGCTGACCACCGACGGGGTGCCGGTGACCCTGCCGCCGGAGAACGCGACGCTGCGCAGCGAGCCGTCGGCCGACGAGCCGTAGAGCAGCCGCCCGGAGGCCAGGGTCACGCCGGCCGCGGTGGAGAAGTTCACGCCGTTGGCGTCGGCGACGAACGTCTGAGCACCGACGACCTCGCTCTCGGGGGTGAAGTAGCGGTAGTAGAGCTGGCTGTCACCGAAGAGCGTGTAGTAGATCCGGTGCGTGGCGGTGTCGTAGAACATGCCGGTCATGTTGGCGATCGCGAACGGGATCCGGGTGCCGTCCTCGGGGTCGTCGTAGAGGTTGACGGTCTTCTGGGCACCGAGCGCGCCGGTCGCCTTGGTGAAGGTCCGCTTGTACAGCGAACCGTCGTTGAGGCCGTAGTAGAGCGTGCCGTTGAGCAGGAACCCGCCGCGCACGGTCGACCAGTCGATGGTCGAGTTGGCGGTCGTGGCCGCGCCGGTCGGCGCGCCGGTGGCGTCCACCGCACGCCGCTGGAGTACGCCGGACGTGCTGGGGCCGGTCACCGCGTCGTTGTCGATGATCTCGATGCCGTTGATGAGCGGGTTCTCGGTGATGGCACGGAGGTCGATGTCGACGCCGTCGCCGTCGGTGGTGATCGAGAAGGACCGCATGGTGCCGGTCTTGTTGCCGGCGGCGGCGACGATGTCGAAGCTCGGCAGCACGTTCACGCCGTCGAGGAGGACGTTGAAGACCCGCTGACCGGCCTGCGCGGTGCCGTCGTACTGGTTGGCGAAGTAGAGCCGGACCGTGACGTGACGACCGGCCGGGACCGGGAAGTTCCAGTCCTGCTCCGCCCAGCGCTCGCTGGCGAAGATCTCCGCGGGCGTGCCGGCGGGCACGGTCGCGTCCCGCGCGACGGTGGCGCCCCAGCCGGCCACGTTGCCGCCGCTGACGAAGCCATCCGAGGTCGACCAGTCGGGCCCGCCGTCGGTGGCTTGGAGCGCCGGGCCGGCCGCGTCGACGCGGTAGAGCACGTTGCTCTCCGCACCGGTCGTGCGCTGGGCACCGAACAGGTCGTTGGGCAGGGTCGCCGCCGAGACCGTCGGGATCGGCGTGCCGCTGCTCAGGGGGAGGAAGGCGATCCGGCCGCGGTTCTGCTTGGCGAACTTGGTGGTGTCGCTGCCGACGTAGAGACCGGCGCTGGTCGCGAAGAGCGCCTGCGCGCCCACGCCGCGGCTGCGGCCGGGGTTCCAGGACAGCGGCAGGCCGTTGACCGGGTCGAGGGCCGCGATGCCCTCGCGCGGCACGGCGCCCGGGCCGGCCTGGTCGCCCTGGAAGGGGTTGTTCTCCCAGCGCATGTGCCCGCCGACATACACGACCCCGCCGGTGACCGCGACGCCGTACGTCGTGTCGCCGCCGGTGTAGTCCATCCACGTCGGGTCGTTGCCGGTGCTGGCGGTCTCCCAGCGCGAGACGCTGTCGCACATGGTGCCGCTGTAGACACCCCCGGCGAAGGCGCCGGTCGCCGAGACCACGAAGTAGGAACCGTCAGGAGAGAAGTCGATGTCGCGGGTGAAGGTGTCGAAGACACCGGCGCAGTCGTTGTGGGCGTCGTCGAAGCGGTTGGTCGCCCACGGCGCGACGGTGGCCGTCGCACCGCTGGTGTCGATGACGACGACCTGCGCCCGCGGCTGGCCGGCGACGGTGGCAAAGTTGCCGATGGCCGCGAGCCGGCTCCCGTCCGCAGTGACGTCGAACCGGGTGACGTTGGTCGTCCCGCCGCCGTTGGCGGTGGCCGGGTCGTAGACGCCGGCGAACGGCAGGTCCACGCCGGCCAGGACCGCGCCGGTGGTGCTGTCGACGGCGGCCAGGGCAGCGCGGGCGGAGGTGACCTTGCCCGACTTGATGCTGGTGAACGCGCCACCCAGGTAGAGGCGCGAGCCGCGGACCACGACCTCGTTCACCGCGAGGTTCGGCACGGCGTTGAACGTCGACACGACGGCGCCGGCCGCGGTCAGCTTCACCACCCGCTTGATCTTGGTGTCACCGCCCACCGAGCTGAACGAGCCGCCGACGTAGATGTAGGTGCCGTCGGTGGTGAGCGAGTTGGCGGCGCCGCCGAGGTTGGGGTTGAAGTTCGGGTCGATCGCGCCGGTCGTGGCGTCGAAGGCGAAGATCCGGTTGCGGACCACGTCGTCGGCCTTGTTGGAGAAGGTCGAGGCGGGGCTCACGGACGTGAACGTGCCGGCCGCGATGATCTTGTTGCCGATCTGCGTGATCGCGTTGACCGAGCCGTTCATGGCGTGCGGCGTGTTGGTCGCCGGCGTCGCCGAGACGACGGTGTTGCCCTGGTAGGTGTTGCCCGCGACCGCCGGCGTCGCCGGGCCGATGAGCGCGGCGGTCGCCGCGACCAGTGCGCCCGCGGTGCCCGCCACCAGACCGACGTGGCTGCGTGAGTGTCCGCGCATCAGATGCCCCTCTGATCCCCATGAGAGTCGATGATCGCGGCCAGATGTCACGATCGCGGCAACGGTAGGCAAGCGTTTACGCGCGCTCATCATCGACGTTGGGTAGGCTCATGCACCGGCCTCGGGTGCCGTTCGTCCACAGTGAGAACGGTCACGTCGGGCTGCGTAGACTGCTATGCATGTCGCTCGCCATCCACGGAGGGGCTCGGTGACGGTCGCTACGTCCGAGCGGGCCGCACTGGTCCGTGCCATCGCTGCGCAGCACCTGTCCGAGCGCGGTCCGCTGCTGCCGGTCCTCCACGACGTCGTGGAGGAGTTGGGGTACGTCGCCCGCGAGGACGTCGAGGCGATCGCCGACGTCCTGAACCTCTCGGTGGCTGAGGTGCACGGGGTCGTGAGCTTCTACCACGACTTCCGCACGACCCCGCCGGCCACGCACACCGTCGCGCTCTGTCGGGGTGAGGCGTGCCAGTCGGTCGGCGCGGAGGCGCTCTACGACGCGACCCGCGACGCCGCCGGCGGCGGGCGGCTCGGCGAGGACGTCGAGGTGCGCGAGGTCTTCTGCCTCGGCAACTGCGCGCTCGGCCCCTCTGGCACCGTCGACGGTCGGCTCCACGGCCGGCTCTCGACGCAGCGACTGGACTCGCTCACCGAGGACTGGCGCTGATGTCGACGCCACGTGTGTTCGTTCCTGCCGATGCGGCCGCGGTGTCGGTCGGTGCCGATGAGGTCGCGATCGCTTTCGAGGCCGTCGGCGCCCACGTCGTCCGCACTGGTTCGCGCGGCATGCTGTGGCTCGAGCCGCTGGTCGAGGTCGAGACCGACGCCGGCCGGATCGGCTACGCCAACGTCACGGCCGACGACGCGGCCGCCGTACTCGCGGGCGAGGCAAGCGACTCGCACGGCATCGGCGTCGTCGACCAGCACCCGTGGCTCACCTCGCAGCAGCGCGTGAGCTTCGCCCGCGTCGGCGTCGTCGACCCCGCGTCGGTCGCCGACTACGAGGCGTACGGCGGCTGGAAAGGGCTGCGCCGCGCGCTGTCGCTGTCGCCGGCCGAGGTAGTCCAGGAGGTCACCGACTCCGGGCTCCGCGGTCGCGGCGGTGCCGGCTTCCCGGCCGGCATCAAGTGGAAGACGGTGCTGGAGGCTCCTTCCGACCTGAAGTTCGTCGCCTGCAACTTCGACGAGGGCGACTCCGGCACCTTCGCCGACCGGATGGTCGTCGAGGGCGACCCCTTCACGCTGATCGAGGGGATGACCATCGCGGCGTACGCCGTGGGTGCCAGCGAGGGCTACGTCTACATCCGGTCCGAATACCCCCACGCGGTCGCCGCCCTCCGGCGCGCGATCGAGGCCGCCTACACCCACGGCTACCTCGGCCGCGACGTCCTCGGCTCGGGGCTCGACTTCGACCTGCACGTCCGGGTCGGAGCGGGCGCCTACATCTGCGGCGAGGAGTCCTCGATGCTCGAGAGCCTCGAGGGGCGCCGCGGCGAGGTGCGCGCCAAGCCGCCGATCCCGGCGATCAAGGGGCTGTGGGGGCGCCCGACCGCGGTCAACAACGTGCTGACGTTGTGCGCGGTGCCGATGGTCCTAGCCGAGGGTGGTGCAGCGTACGCCGAGCTCGGCACCGGTCGGTCCCGCGGGACCCAGATCTTCCAACTCGCCGGCAACATCAAGCAGGGCGGCATCGTGGAGCTGCCCTTCGGTGTCACCCTGCGCGAGCTGATCGAGGAGTACGGCGGCGGCACGCTCTCCGGGCGCCCGGCGCGCGCGGCACAGGTCGGTGGGCCGCTCGGTGCCTACGTGCCGGCGTCCGGCTTCGACGTGCCGATGGCCTACGAGGAGCTCGCCGAGACCGGCGCGATGCTCGGCCATGGCGGCATCGTCGTCTTCGACGACACCGTCGACATGGCCCGGATGGCGCGGTTCGCGATGGAGTTCTGCTCGATCGAGTCGTGCGGCAAGTGCACCCCGTGCCGGATCGGCTCGACCCGCGGCGTCGAGACGCTCGACCGGATCATCGCCGGGCAGGACGTCGACGCCAACCTCGTGCTGATCGACGACCTGTGCGACACCATGACCAAGGGATCCCTGTGCGCGATGGGCGGGCTCACGCCGATGCCCGTGCAGAGCGCGATCAGGCACTTCCCCGAGGACTTCCGCGGCAGTGCCATCAGAGAAGGGGAGGGAGCGCCGGCATGACCCTGATGGACGACGACCTGCAGAGCATCTGGAGCCCGGAGCTCGACTTCGGCACCCCGGCGATCCGCGACGCGGACGCCGTCCAGGTGTCGGTGACGATCGATGGTCGTGAGGTCTCGGTGCCGGCCGGTACGTCGGTGCTGCGCGCCGCGACCGAGGCCGGCGTCCCGATCCCCAAGCTGTGCGCGACCGACTCGCTCAATGCGTTCGGCTCGTGCCGGATGTGTCTGGTCGAGGTCGACGGCGCCCGGGGCGTGCCGGCGTCGTGCACCACCCCGTGCTCGGACGGCATGGTGGTCAACACCCAGACCGAGACGGTGCGCGAACTGCGCCGCAACGTCATGGAGCTCTACCTCTCCGACCACCCCGAGGACTGCGACGGCTGCGCGCGCGGCAACTGCGAGCTGCAGGCGATGGCCGCGACCGTCGGCTCCGCCGAGGTGCGCTACGGCCGCCCCGAGTCGCGGATCGAGGTCGCGCACCCCAAGCCGATCGACGAGAGCAACCCGTACTTCGCCTTCGACGCCTCGTCGTGCATCGTCTGCTCGCGCTGCGTGCGCGCCTGCGGCGACATCCAGGGCACGTTCGCGCTGACCGTCCAGGGCCGCGGCTTCGACTCGGCGATCAGCGCCGGTGGCACCGACTTCCTCTCCTCGGAGTGCGTCTCCTGCGGTGCCTGCGTGCAGGCCTGCCCCACCTCGGCGCTCCAGGAGCACTCCGTCGTCGAGCTCGGCATGCCGACCCGCTCGGTCGAGACGACCTGCGCCTACTGCGGCGTCGGCTGCTCGTTCCGCGCCGAGGTGCGGGGCGAGGGCGACGACGCCAAGGTCGTGCGGATGATCCCGTCGAAGAACGGCGGGGCCAACGAGGGGCACAGCTGCGTCAAGGGCCGCTTCGCCTACGGGTACGCCGCCCACCGCGACCGGCAGCTGTCGCCGATGGTCCGCGACTCGATCGACGACGAGTGGCGCAAGGTCTCGTGGGACGTGGCGATCGCCCGGGTGGCCGCGGGGTTCCAGGCGTTGCAGGCCGAGCACGGCCTCGGCGCGATCGGCGGCATCTCCTCCAGCCGGTGCACCAACGAGGAGGTCTACGTCGTCCAGAAGCTGGTGCGCGCGGCGTTCGGCAACAACAACATCGACACCTGCGCGCGGGTCTGCCACTCCCCCACCGGCTACGGCCTCAAGCAGACCTTCGGCACCTCGGCCGGCACCCAGGACTTCCGGTCCGTGGAGCAGGCCGACGTGATCCTGCTGATCGGCGCCAACCCGACCGACGCCCACCCGGTCTTCGCCTCGCGGATGAAGAAGCGGCTGCGGGCCGGCGCGCAGCTGATCGTGGCCGACCCGCGCCAGATCGACCTGGTGCGCAGCCCGCACGTCGAGGCGGCGTACCACCTGCCGGTGCTGCCCGGCTCCAACGTCGCCTTCGTCAACGCGATGGCCCACGTCATCGTCACCGAGGGTCTGCACGACGAGGAGTTCGTCCGCGAGCGGTGCGAGGACGCCGACGACTACCTCGCGTTCATCGCCGATCCGGTCAACTCGCCCGAGGCGACCGCCGAGGTGACCGGCATCGACCCCGCGCAGCTGCGCGCCGCGGCTCGGCTCTACGGCACCGGCGCCAACGCCGCGATCTACTACGGCCTCGGCGTCACCGAGCACTCCCAGGGCTCGACGATGGTGATGGGCATGGCCAACCTCGCCATGGTCACCGGCAACATCGGCCGCGAGGGGGTCGGGGTCAACCCGCTCCGCGGCCAGAACAACGTCCAGGGCTCGTGCGACATGGGCTCGTTCCCGCACGAGTTCCCGGGCTACCGGCACGTCTCGCAAGACGACGTCCGCGGCATCTACGAGCAGCTGTGGGGACGCACCCTCGACCCCGAGCCGGGGCTGCGGATCCCCAACATGTTCGACGCGGCCATCGCGGGCACCTTCCGCGGCCTCTACGTCCAGGGCGAGGACATCGCGCAGTCCGACCCCAACACCCAGCACGTCGAGGCGGCGCTGCGGTCGATGGACCTCGTGGTCGTCCAGGACCTGTTCCTCAACGAGACCGCCCGGTTCGCGCACGTCTTCCTTCCTGGCACGTCGTTCCTGGAGAAGGACGGCACCTTCACCAACGCCGAACGCCGGATCAACCGGGTGCGGCCGGTCTTCGGCTCGAAGGTCGGCATGGACGAGTGGGAGATCACCTGCGCGATCGGCCGGGCGATGGGCTACGACATGTCGTACGCCGCCGCGTCGGAGATCATGGACGAGATCGCCGCCACCACGCCGACCTTCTCGGGCGTCTCCTTCGCCCGGCTCGACGAGCTCGGCTCGATGCAGTGGCCGGTCTTCGACACCACCTCGACCGGCACGCCGACCATGCACATCGGCGAGTTCGTCCGCGGCAAGGGCAAGCTCGTCGAGACGGTGTTCGTGCCGACCACCGAACGGTCGACCCGCAAGTTCCCGCTCATCCTCACCACGGGCCGGATCCTCAGCCAGTACAACGTCGGCGCGCAGACCCGCCGTACGGCGAACAACACCTGGCACCCCGAGGACGTCCTGGAGATCCACCCCGCCGACGCGGAGGTCCGCGGCATCTCGACCGGCGACCTGGTCGACCTCTCCAGCCGGGTCGGCTCGACGACTCTGCGCGCGATGGTGTCGGAGCGGATGCCGGCCGGCGTCGTCTACACGACGTTCCACCACCCGGTGACCGGTGCGAATGTCGTGACGACCGAGAACTCCGACTGGGCCACCAACTGCCCCGAGTACAAGGTGACCGCCGTGCAGGTCGGCGTCGCCAACGCCCGTGGCGACGCCGCGGTCGCCGAGGCGCGCGAGCCCGCGGAGACCCACGCGTGACCGGTTCTCCCGACGCGCGGATGGGCAACGACATCGCTCGCCAGTTCGCGCACCTGCCCACGCCCGAAGCGGCCGAGGGGATCGCCCGCCACATCGAGACGTTCTGGCCGCCCAGCATGCGCCGGAGCCTCGAGGCCCTCGTCGCCGAGCAGGACGATGCTCTCGACCCGCTCCTGATCGAGGCGGCCGGCCGCTTGGCCACCCACGCCGCGCGCACCGAGCCCGACGCGCACCCCTGAACTCAGCCAGTCTCGGCGGCTGCGGGAGGTAGCGCATCCTCCGAGACCGTGGCATCGATGAGCGGCGCGACCCATCTCGTCCGATCATCCGAGTCGAGGAAGATCGCTCTGAAGAGCAGCGTCATGGGTACGGCGAGGAGCGCGCCGAGCGCGCCGAGCAGGAAGGTCCAGACGACCAGAGACATGAAGGTGATCTCGGCGCTGAGGCCGACCGAGTTGCCGACGATGCGTGGCTGGATGAAGGTCTGGATCGTGACGTTGAGGACGGAGTAGGCCACGATCACCCACAACATCTCCGACCAGCCCCCGTCGAGCAGGGCCAGGAAGGCCGGCGGGATCACGCCGATGACGAAGCCGATGTTGGGGATGAAGTTGGTGAGGAACGAGAAGAAGCCCCAGACCAGCGGCAGCGGGACTCCGAGCAGCCAGAGTGCCCCTGCGTCCAGGACACCGACGATGGCGCCGAAGAGAGCCGTCATCAGCAGGTAGGTCTGCGAGCCCTGGAGGAACTTCGCGAACGCCGCCGCCAGCTCCGGCTTGGCGTACTGGAAAGCGCGGGCGCGCGGCGCGAACCCGGGCACCGCCACCACGAAGAAGAACATCAGGGTGACCAGGAAGAACAACGAGCCGAACGCGCCGAGGACCCCCGAGGCCAGGTCAGTGAGCGGCCCGATCAGCTTCATCGGATCGAGGTTGGACAAGGCCGTGCTGGTCTCGCTCGTGCTCAGCCCGAGGTTGTCGAGGAAGTTCGTGACGTCCTTGGTGAGATCGTCGGCCTGCTTGGCGTAGGTCGGGAGCAGGTCGGCGAACTTGACGACGCAGACGACGACGCCGACGACCATGATCACGAGGATGAGGTAGGCCGCCACGAGGGCGGTCAGGATCGCCGCCCAGTTGGGCCAGCGGTGCCGGCCCGCCAGCTTGTAGATCGGCAGCACCGCGATGGTCAGCACGAAGGCCAGCATCGTCGGCGCGATGATCCCCGCGGCGCCCTTGATCCCGAAGCCCAGCGCGACCGCTCCCGCGATGCCGAGCAGCAGCACGATCGAGCGCGGCAGAGTCCTGATGGTGGTGCCGTCGACACCATTCGCGGCGCGTGAGCTGTCCGCGGCACCCAGTGGCATGGGGCCACATTAGGAAATCGACGCCCCGAACGGGCTCACCCGCGATGGGTGACGCGGGCGCGCCGCGAGAATCGCCAGTGTAACCGCGTACTGCGGTCGTCCGATGAGAGGAGGCGTGGAACCTCGCGATGGGTCTGATCCTCTCCATCTTCGGACTCGGGCTGATGGCCAGCCTGTCCCCGGCCACCATCGTGGTGTTCATCGTCGTCCTCGGCACGGCTCGGGCCCGGGTCAACGCCGGCGCGTTCCTGGTCGGCTGGGCGGCGTCGTTGACGATCGTCTTCGCCTTCGGCTACCTCGTCGGCTCGTCCCGCAGCGCCCAGCGCGGCGACGGTCGCACCGGGCTGCTGATCCTCGAAGCGCTGGTGGGCGTGGCGCTCGTGGTGATCGGGATCCGGCAGTGGCGGCGTCGCCACGACGTCGTCGACGAGCCCACCGCCGCACCCGACGACTCCTCGGCCGCGCGCTGGGCCGGGCGCCTCAACCAGCTCGGTCCGCGTGGGGCCGCCGCCGTCGGCGTTCTGAAACAGCCGTGGGCGATCACGATCGCCGCTGCGGTGGTCGTCGCTCACCACCATTCGTCACCGCTGGTCACCCTCCTCGCGTTCGTCCTGTTCGTGATCGCCTCGACCGCCAGCGTCGGGGGGATGTACGTGTTCTACGCGCGGCGGCCGGGCGAGGCCACGGCGTACCTCACCGAGTTGCGGCGACGCGTCGCCGTCGCGGGGCCGACGGTGTTCGCCGTCGCGGCGATGGCGATCGGCGTGGTCGTGCTCTTCGACGCGGTGACGGGCCTCAGGAGCCGGTGACGCCCGCGGCCGGCTCGGCCGGCGCGACTCCGTCGTACGCGACGTCCTGGCGGTGCCCGCAGTGGCGCAGGATCGCGCAGAGCGCCACGTGCAGCGCGTCGGCCCCGACGATGCGGTCCTCCGGGAACGGGACGTCGGTCGGGATGACCGCACTGGCACGGTCCTGCCAGCCGCCGAGGCCGCCGTGACACCCCACCAGTCCCTCGAACGCCGCCACCTCCTCGGTGCCCGGCTCGACCAAGCTGTTGACGTAGATGTCGGGCGCCTCGGGACGGTGCGCGACGCGCCTGACGAACTCCGGCGCGTAGTGCCCGAACGGCGTCAGCGGGTCCTCGCCCTCGACGTGGCCGTCGTCGAGCCGGTGCGAGCCGTGGTTGCCCAAGGCGATCGGCCCGCCCTCATCCATCACCACGACGAACCCGACGCCAGGGTGCTCGGCCAGCCCCCGCACCAGGCCGGGGTACCGGCGGTGCAGCTCGGCTCGGTCCAGGCGCTCCTTCTCACCACGCACGTAGATGAGCCCGAGGTTGCCCGACCCGAAGACATGGAACGTCTCGTCGCCGGTGGCCGGGCGGTCGTCGGACCGGGTGGCCGTGCGGCCCTGGGCGGCCTCGCCCGGACTGACCACCTCCGGCACGTTGCGCTCGTGCCGGTCCATCGCTCGCGAAGCCGTCGTCCCCGCCCTGCTGCTGACGCCGTCCCCGGCTGCGAGCTCGTCGACCAGGGCCTTGGTGCGACCCCAGCCTTCCACGCTGTCGTCGGAGGCGGCTACGTCGCTGTTCGCCAACCGCGCTACCAACGTCGCCAGGTCCTCGCCGTACCGGTCGGCGAAGATCGCGCCCTGCGACTGGCCGTGGTCGGAGAGGATCACGAACCGGTAGCGGCGCGGCGCCGCCGAGGCCACCAGCTCCAGCTGGTGCAGCACGCCGTCGATCGCCTCCAACGCCTCGAGGCTCTCGGGCCGGAGTACGCCGGCGTGGTGGGCCACCTCGTCGTAGTCGACGTAGTCGACGTAGATCGAACGGGTGCCGCGGAGCATGTGCTCGGCCACGAGGATCGTGTTGAGGTCGCGCAGTGCGCCGTTGGTGACCGAGCGGAGCAGCGCCGTCTCCCAGGTGCGCTCGCAGCGCGGTTGGACGTCGCGGCGGATCGCCCGCCTGGCCTGGAACCGGTCCCGGAACAGCTCCGACACCGATCGGGACAGCGCCCGGGTCAACCCCGACGGATTGAGCACGAAGTTGGCGACCGCGCGCTGGGCCAGCTCGCCACCGCGGACGCGCCGACTCATCGTGAGGACGGCGGCCGGGGCATCGCCGGTGAACAGGTTGCTGATGCTGACGCCGTCGTCGACCAGCAGCCCTCGGCCCGTCGACATGTCGCCCTCGATCACGGCGGCGTCGGCGGGCTTGTTCGCCACCAGCACCCGGTCCCGCTCCCGGTCGTACCAGCGGAACGCCGGGATGCCGTCGATGACGCCGTGCAGGATGCCCATCTGGCTGGCGGGCGTGGTCGCGGGCAGCTTAGGTGTCCACTCCGTCATCCGGTGGCTACCCGAGCGGATCCACCGCGACAGCGTCGGCACCGTGCCCGCTGTGACGGCCATCTGGAGCACCGGGAACGGGACGCCGTCCATCTGGACGAACACCACACCGTCCACCTCCGGATCGGCCACCTGGATCGGGCGGCGGTGGTGCCGCGACACGAGCCGGCCGACCAGGACCTGCGAGGTCCCGGCGCTGCCGAACCAGCCGAGGAGGGTGCTGACTAGGCCGACCACGATGGCCACGACGAACGCCGACCAGTAGTCGTCGAGCTTGACCATCGGCAGGATCGCCGCGGCGATGACCACGATCAGCGCCTGCCCGAGGAACGCCAGCAGCAGCACCCCGATCCAGCCCAGCCGGACAGCGGCTCCCACCAGGATCGGCTGGACGATGACCGCCACGATCCCCAGGACCGCCGCGAACAGGAACGGGCCGCCCGGCACCCCGGCGTGGAAGCCGGGGAGCAACCAGTCGCAGATCCACACGGCCGGAACCATGACGAGGACCGAGGCCACGAACGCGGCGAGCTGGGCGTACCACGGCCGCTGCCAGCTCTCGCGGGTCAGCTGACCCGCCACCTGCGTGCGCGCCGAGGCGGCTTCCTGGTTCGTCATGACAGCTCCGATCCCAGCCGAATGCCCGCCCGGATGCCTCACCCGAAGCGGATGAAGGGAATGGCACCGCACGGTGGTTGAGTGTCGAAACCGTCGCAGCGATGGCACCCGCTCTACCACCGGCGGTAGTCAGGTCAGCAGCCTGGCCAGTCCGTCGATCACGAGGATCAAGCCGATCACGCTGGAGAGCCACTTGCGGAGCACGGCGGAGTGGTCGCTCACCCAGTTCTGGCCACGGGCCAGGAGCTCGGAGGCGCGCTCGCCGGCGACCAGGACGATGCCGACGGGCACCGAGACGAAGGCGGTCGAGACCACGAGGTAGACCGCGACGAGCGACAGGTCGAGGACGTCGCGGAGTTCGGCGTTGGTGATCGCCGCCATGGCGAGGAAGGTGAGCACGAGCCTCTTGGGCCCACCGAAGCCGAGCAGTCCCGCCATGGAGAACGACGCCGCCGGGCCGACGTTGCTCAGCCCGTCGAGGATCGCCGCCGCCCGGGTGCTCCTCGCCGCCTCGGGCTGGCGGGGTGCCGTCCCGGTCCCGGTCGTGAAGCCCACCCAGAGCAGGGCCAGACCGAGCGCGAGCGCGACCAGCGCCTTGAACGTCTCGTGCGCGTCGAGTTGGTCGACGGCCGCCGTACCGAGGACCAGTCCCAGCCCGCAGGCGATGATCGTCCCGAAGCCGAAGCCGCTCAGGAAGGCGATGCCGTTCGTGCGCGGGCGCTTGCCGCGCACGACGATGAAGGTCGCGGTCAGCACGAGCGGGCTCGCCGCGGCCGCGAGGGCGTAGAAGAGGACCTCGAAGATGGCGGAGATCATCGGGCCACTCCGGCCGCGAGAGGACCCGCCACGCACTCCGGAGCCGCAGCCATGGCGCGACCCTAGGGTGCAGGTGAGGTGGTCTGCCATCACCCTTCTCGGACCAGATCGTTGCAGACCGGACCAGGATCAGCTGGAGATTGTCACCGCTTGGTAGCCGAACCCCGGGGAGAGTTCGAGGGCGAGCTCGGTCTCGTCAGTCACCCAGTAGCCGACGGAGAAGCGCACGATGCCGCGATCGGGCAACCGGTCCTCGGGCCGGGCCACGACGCCCTTCTCGGCGTCGTAGATCTGCGGCGCCGGCTGGAAGCCGCTGGTCAGCTTGAGATGCAGCTGGCTGGGGTTCCACTCCTTACCGGTGTGGTTCTGCACCACGACGTCGAAGCGCAGCGGGGTGCCCGGCTCGGGAACCACCCAAGGCGAGGGGGTGAACGGCTCCGGCGCCGACACCTTGACCCGCAGCCCGGCGGCGTAGGTGAAGGGTCGGTCGAACTTCGGTGCCCGAGCGCTCGGCGTCGGCGTGCTCGCAGGCGTGGGCGCGGCGGTGGCGGACGGGGCACTCTCCGACACGGCCAGCGTCGGGCCGGCCGACGCCGGCCCACCGGCGCTGCTCTCGCCGGCGCAGCCCGAGGCCCACGCCACGGTGAGCAGCACCACGGCGGCGATCCCCCCGGTTCGTCGCATGCTGCGGAACCTACGGCGCGCGCGGATCCCCCCGGTGAGCATCGAGTTAAGGGCTCGTGAAGCGGTGGGCACAGCAAGCTCCGACCGCCTCGGCCGCGCAAAGCGACGAGCAGGTGAACGGCGCTGGAAGTCCTCGGGTCGAGCCGTGATGTTGTTCACCGCGGACCTCACTTTCCCCTTGTTCTGAGCCAAAATCGGGTACGTCGAACACCCGGTGTAACCAGACGTTAGCAAGTAAGTCACTAGATTTACGTAAGAATCGGCGTATCGTCGTTCTCGTCGCGGCGGGGGGCCGCGGGCCTCTACGGAGGTCATCAGGGGAGGCTGGACTCGGGCTTACCTCCCCCTGACTGGGGGACGAACACATGCCTGACTGGCTCGGGAACTTCGACCTTTCCACGATCGAACCGGCACAGCTGCGGGCAGCGTTCCCGCTGGCCATCGCCGGGGTCATCGTCTGGTCGCTCTGGCTCTACCGCTGCATCCTCTCGGCCCTGGCCCGGCCGATCGTCAACGACTTCTCGACGACGACCTCGGTCGTCGTGCCGTCGTACCACGAGGACCCGGACATCCTGATGCGCTGCCTCCGCAACTGGCGGTCGCAGTCGCCCACCGAGATCATCGTGGTGCTCGACGTCGCCGACACCGAGGCCTACGACCGGATCCGAGGGCTCGGCGATCCGACGATCACGCCGGTGCTGTTCGAGCACGCGGGCAAGCGGTCCGCGCTCGGCGTGGGCATCCGGATGGCCACCTCCGAACTGCTGATCCTCGTCGACTCCGACACCCAGTGGGAGCCGGGGCTGCTGACGAACGTGCAGATGCCGTTCGCCGACGCCGAGGTCGGCGGGGTCAGCACCCAGCAGAACGTCTACGAACGGCGCAGCAGCGTCTGGCGGCGGATCGCCGACTGGATGGTCAACCTGCGCTACTACAACTACGTACCGGCGATGGGCCGGGCCGGCGCCGTCGCGTGCGTCTCGGGCCGTACCGCGGCCTACCGGCGCAGTGTCGTGGTGCCCGTCCTCGACAACCTCGAGAACGAGTTCTTCCTCGGCCGGCGCTGCGTGGCCGGGGACGACGGCCGGCTCACCTGGCTGGTGCTCGCCTCGGGCTACAAGACGGTGCACCAGTCCACCGCGCGCGCGATGTCGATGTTCCCGGACACGTTCCGGGCCTTCGTCAAGCAGCGGGTCCGGTGGAGCCGCAACTCCTACCGCTGCTACCTGACGGCTGCCTACAAGGGCTGGCTGTGGCGGACACCGTTCGTCACGAAGGTCACCGTGCTGCAGATCCTGCTCACCCCGGTCACCATGGGCGTCACGGTCGGCTACCTCGCCTTCAGCCGGCTCGAGGTCAGCCAGACCGGGATCATCCTGGCCGCGCTGTGGTTGATGATCGGTCGCGGCATCCGGGGCTTCTCGCACCTCAAGCGCCACCCGCAGGAGATCGTGCTGCTGCCGCTGATGACCCTGATGGTCATCTTCGTCGCGCTCCCGATCAAGGCCTACGCGTTCCTCACCATGAACAAGCAGGGCTGGCTCACCCGTTCGGAGGAGACCGTCGGTGGCGAGGGCCAGACGCAGGCCTCGCTGGACCGCCACGCACACCGCGCCGACGTGCCCGTCACCGACCGGGAGCCCGACGCGGTAGCCCGGCCGCTCACCCCGACCCACGCAGCGGTCGTCGCCGAGGTCGAACTCGCCGGTGGTGCCCGATGAGGTCTCCGATGGGGCGCGGCGTACGTGGCGCGGTCGCGGCCGGAGCGCTACTCGCCGGCGTCGCCGTGGGGACCGCGGGCACGCCTTCGCCGGCGCTCGCGGACGAAGGCACCGACGGCGGCGCGCAACCCGCGCTGTCCTATCCCGGCGACCCCGATGCCGAGTCCGCACTCGTCGCGGCCGAGGACGAGCGGCTCACCGAGGTCCGCACCGTGGGCTCGCTCGCGAGCTGGACCCAGAACCCGCTCAAGAGTCCCTACCGACTCGCCACGGGGGCGGCATACACCCTGGTGCTCACCTCCCGCTCCCAGCCGTACACGATCGACGACCTGTTGGCGCTCGCTCCGCAGACTTTCGTGCGCCGGCCCGACGGCGCCTATCTGCTCTCGGAGAACCTCGTCATCGAGTCGGGCGCGACGCTCAACCTAGCCGATCCCGGCGGACTGCGCCTGCTGCTGGCCAGCGATGCCCAGGGGTTCGTCTCGATCGTCAACTACGGCGGCCGGCTCAACATCGCCGGTGCCGACGGCGCTCCTGCCCAGATCACCAGCTTCGACCGTTCGAGCGAGCGCCCCGACCGCCGTACCACCGACGGACGCGCGTACCTCCGCTCGATCGGCGGCCAGGTCTCGATCGCGGACACCGAGCTGTCGGACCTCGGCTTCTGGAGCGGCCGGACCGGCGGACTCTCGCTCACCGGCACGGACCGCCCGAACAGCGGCTCGCTCTACGACCTGGCCGACTCGCTGAAGGTCGGCGCGGTCGGCAATGCGGCCCCCGACGTCGAGGGCAACAAGAACTCGCCGCTCGGACAGGTGCTCCCCGCGGGAGACCTGCCGGTGCCGTCGGTGGACGTGGACGCGCCGGAATACAGCTACGTCTCCGCCGCGATCAGCGACACCACCGTCTCGGGCAACGCCTTCGGAATCTTCGTCTCCGGCGCCAACGGGCTCGACGTCCGCAACAGCACCTTCGACGGCAGTCTGGTCTCCGGGATCGTGCTGCACCGCTACGTCGTCAACGCGGTGATCGAGAAGAGCGAGGCGACCGGGAACGCCGAGGACGGCATCGTGCTGGCCCGGGCCACCACCGGCATCGTGCTCTCTCAGGTGACCGCGAGCGACAACCACCGCAACGGCGTCACGATGTCCGGGCTGCCACTCGCGACCGGGCCGAGCGCCACCGGGACCAGCTTGGCCAGCTACGGCAACAACGCGTTGTCCAACAGCCAGGTCTCGCAGAACGGGAGGTACGGCGTCGAGGTCATCGGCGGCAGCAACGTGAGTGTCCTCGCCAACGACATCAACGCGAACGAGGTCGGCGTCGTGGTGCGCGACGTCGCCGACGGGGTCGACGTGGTCGGCAACAACGTGAGCGACTCGGCCACCCAGGGCATCGCGCTGCGCGACGGCGTGGTGGGCGCGACCGTGTCCGGGAACATCGTGACCGGCGGCGTCACCAGCGTGTACGTGCGCGACGCGGTCGCGGCGGTCGGGCACAACACGCTCAGCGGTGCGACCAACCACGCGGTGAGCATGGTCGGCGACGTCGGCACGTCGTCGCTCCAGGAGAACACCATCAGCGGCCACGGTCCGAGCGCGGTCGAGACCGAGCGCGCGCACGACCTCGACACCACCGGCTGGCGCAACGACACCAGTGGCTGGCAGGACACCACGCCGTTCCTGGTCACGCTGAAGCGGTTCGCCCAGCCCCTGACCGTGCTGTGGATCCTGCTCGCCGCCCTGCTGCTGTTCTCGGCAGTGCGCGGCGCGCGGTCGCGCGGTCGCAAGGCGCACCCGTACGCCGACAAGCGGCCGGTCTCCGACGGGATCGCGGTCACCGGCACCGAGCGGGTCCCGGAGGGGGTGGGTGCGTGAGCAACGACTGGCACCAGAACCCCGCCCTGATCGCGGCGGTGGGCGCGGTGGCCGGTGTGCTCGTGACGATCGCGGCGGCCGCGCTGCTCTGGCCCGACGACTCGGCCGCGGACTCGGGGGCGGAGGGTGTGGTCAGCACCCCCTCCGTCCGCCCCTCCCCGACCCGGACCGACATCCTCGACCCGTCGTCGTCGGAGCCCACCAGTGACCCGAACGACGAGCAGGGCGAGGACGAGGGGGACGACGAGAGCGACGGCAGCGGGAAGCCCGAGGACGCCCCGCCGCTGACCGATGCCGCGCCCGCGGGCGAGGGAGACCTGCCCGAATCGGACGCGGTGACCTGCCCGGCCGCGACCACCACGGTCTCCGACGCCGACCAGCTCCAGGCCGCACTGGACGACGCCCAGCCGGGCGACACGATCGAGCTGCAGGAGGGCACCTACTCCGGCAACTTCGTCACCACCGCCTCCGGCACCGACGCCCAGCCGATCTTCCTCTGCGGATCGAGCGACGCCGTTCTCGACGGCGGCGACGTGGAGGGCGACTACGCCCTCCACCTCGACGGCGCGCAGTACTGGCGACTGGTCGGCTTCACCGTCTCCGGCGGCCAGAAGGGGGTGGTGGCCGACGGCACCGTCGGCTCGGTGATCCAAGGCCTGACGGTGAGTGGGACCGGCGACGAGGCGGTGCACCTGCGCTCCTTCAGCACCGACAACGTCGTGCTCGACAACACCATCAGCGACACCGGCAATAGACGCGACAAGTACGGCGAGGGCGTCTACATCGGCTCGGCGGTGAGCAACTGGTGCACCTACACCGACTGCCGGGCCGACCGCAGCGATCGCAACGTGGTCAAGGGCAACACGATCACGGACACCTCCTCGGAGGCGATCGACATCAAGGAGGGCACCACCGGCGGTCTCATCGTCGACAACACCTTCGACGGATCGGCGATGACCGGGGCGGACAGCTGGGTCGACGTGAAGGGCAACAACTACCTGATCCAAGGCAATACCGGCAGCAGCGCCCCCAAGAACGGCATGCAGACCCACCAGATCCTGCCCGGATGGGGCGATCTCAACGTCTTCCGCGGCAACTCCCTCGACGTCGACACCTCGGACTACGCCATCGCGTCCTGGCCCGAGGAGTCGAACGTCGTCACCTGCGACAACACCTTCGTCGGTGCCGACGAGGGCCTCAGCAACATCCCGTGCACCTGACCCGGCAGCACCCGACCCACGCGAGGAGAACGCGCATGGACAACAACACCACCACCCGGCCCCGGCTCACCGTGCTCGGCACGGGCTATCTCGGCGCCACCCACGCCATCTGCATGGCGGTCCTCGGCTACGACGTGCTCGGCGTCGACACCGACCAACGCAAGATCGACGCGCTGACCAACGGCGAGGTGCCGTTCTTCGAACCCGGCCTGCCCGAGATGCTGCAGAAGGCGCTCGACTCCGGGCGGCTCCGCTTCACCACCGATCTCGCCGAGGCCGGCGAGTTCGGCGACGTGCACTTCGTCTGCGTGGGCACCCCGCAGCAGCCGGGCTCGCACGCGGCCGACCTGAGCTACGTCGAGGGCGTGACCCGCGACCTGGCGCCGTACCTGCGTCGCCGCTGCCTCGTGGTCGGCAAGTCCACGGTGCCGGTCGGCACCGCCGCCCGGCTCACCCAGCTGCTGCAGGACAACGCACCGGCCGGGACCGACGTCGAGCTGGCCTGGAACCCGGAGTTCCTGCGCGAGGGGTACGCCGTCGAGGACACCCTGCGACCGGACCGGCTGGTCTTCGGAGTCGCGTCGGACTGGGCACGCGAGCAGTTGGAGGCCGCCTTCGCCCCCATCCTCGAGAACGGCACTCCCGTGGTGACCACCGACCTCTCGACCGCCGAGCTGGTCAAGGTGGCGGCGAACTCCTTCCTCGCCACCAAGATCTCCTACATCAACGCGATGGCCGAGGTCTGCGAGGCCACCGGCGCCGACGTCCAGGACCTGGCCCGCGCCCTGGCCCACGACAGCCGCATCGGTGGCCGGTTCCTGCACCCCGGGCTCGGCTTCGGCGGAGGCTGCCTGCCCAAGGACATCCGTGCCTTCGTGCACCGCGCCGAGGAGCTCGGCGTCGGCAAGTCGGTCGCCTTCCTGCGGCAGGTCGATGCCATCAACAATCGCCGCCGCAAGCGGACCGTCGACCTGGTCCGCGAGCAGGCCGGCGGGTCGCTCGCCGGGGTCAAGGTCTGCTGCCTCGGCGCGGCGTTCAAGCCCAACTCCGACGACATCCGCGACGCACCGGCGCTCGACGTGGCCCGGATGCTCCAGGAGGAGGGCGCCGAGGTGAGCGTCTACGACCCGGAGGCGATGGACAACGCGCGGCGGGCCTACCCCGACCTGCGCTACTCCGACGGTGTGATGCAGGCCGCGGCGCAGGCCCAGGTCGTCGTGCTCCTGACCGAGTGGGACCAGTTCCGCTCGATCGACCCCGAACGCCTCGGCGAGGTGGTGGCCGGCCGCTCGATCGTGGACGGCCGGCACGCCCTCGACGCCGTCGCGTGGCAGTCCGCCGGATGGACCTACCGCGCGCTCGGACGGGCGGCGTAGGAGGAGTCCCGGCGGTGCAGGCTCGGTCCCGATCCCCCCGCCGGAGGCACCCGGATCCGGCGTCCCCAGGGACCGAGGCACAGGGCGGGCGGCCCGCGTCGCGCAACGCGGGCCGTCCGTTTCCGGGACGTGCGGGACTGGTGGTGGCTACAGTGAACGACGCCACACCGGACCCCGGCGTGGCGTCGCGCTGTCCGCCACGCAAGGGATGCCATGCCCCTCCTCCGCACCCACTCCGGCGTCTGCCGCTCGTGCCGTCGAGCAGCGCGCCGTCAGCGGAGCGACCACCAGTGCTACGGCGCAGTGGTCGACGAGAGCCAGAATCACCGCACCGCTTGGCGGGCCTGCGCCTGCGACTGCCAGCGCACCCTGGCCGCTCTCGGCTTCTTCGACGCCGACCGGCAGCCGCCGACCGAGGCGACCCGCGCATCCGTCGTGCGCTGAGCGCCATCGCTCTGGCCGCGGCGTTCGCGGCTGGAGCCGGCTGTACGTCGGACGACCACCCGCGAGCCGAGCCGGAAGCACCGTCGGTCAGTTCTCCCTCGGCGCCTGCGCTGGAGCCGGCCGTCGAGGACCCGATCTGTGCCGGCGGCGACGGGCGGCAGGTGGAGACCCTGCCTGACGTCGCCATCCCCGCGGTCGACGTCCCGGCGGTCACCGACGCCGACAGCGGCGAGGTCCTGGTGCCGGCGTACACGCTCCCGGCCCAGGTCGCCGAGGCCGGCTGCGTGGTGCGGTACGACGCCCCGGGCGGGTGCGTCGGCGCGGTCGACATCTCGGCGGCGCAGATACCGGCCGTCACGGTGCCCGCGCTCGAGCTCGACGGTCGGGACTACGCCGCGCTCACCATCCCGGGCGTGAGCCGACCGGGCGTGCACGTCGACGAGGTGTGCCAGGTCGAGGAGGACGGCGGGTTGCCGACCGTGACCCGACCCGGCCTGGTGCGCGAAGGCTTCTCGCGCCCCGGTGGCGCCCGCCCGGGTGACGACGTGGTCGCGACCGTCCGGCTCGACGCGGTCGAGCTCCCGGACGTCGACATCGACCCCGTCCGCCTGTCCCGGCAGGAGTTGGCCGGAGGCGTCGGCCGGCTCGACGGCGACGACCGTACGTCGTACGTCGCTCCGGCGCAGGTGCTCTTCGACACCGACAGCGCTGAGCTCCGGCCCGGCGCCGGGCCGGCGCTGCGCGAGATCGCTACGCAACTCCGCGCCGAGGCTCCCGACGCGACGTTGCTGATCGAGGGTCACACCGACGACCGAGGCGACGCGGATTACGGCCTCCGCCTCTCCGGACGCCGCGCCGAGACCGTCGCTCAGTGGCTGGTCCGCGAGGCGGGCTTCGATCCGGCGCTCATCGCCACGCAGGGCTGGGGCGAACAGCGGCCGGCGTACCCCAACGACAGCGACGCACACCGCCAGCTCAACCGCCGGGTGGTCATCACCGTGCAGCGGTGACTGATCCGCGGGTTCTGCTGAGGAACCGCGACGTCGGCTACTACCCTCGAACCACCGGCCACCAGGGGTGCGCGCCTCGGCCGGGTGGACCATCCCCCGGGTCGAGCACGAAGGACCATCCATGTCGACGCACCCCACCCTCCTCTCTTTGCGCGGCCGTCCGGCGTTCGCTGCCGGGCTCGTCGTGCTGCTGGTCGTCCTGCTCATCGGCACGGTGGTGGCGGGCGTCGTCGCGCTTCGACCCGATCGGGCTGCGGGCGCCGAGCCACAGGTGGTCGTGCTCGCCGAGCAGTTCAGCACGTCGGCCGCGGGCGACAGGTTCCGCACCTCCGGCCCGGGGAGCTGGCGCGTCGGCCACGGCTCCTACGTGTTGCACAGTGGGCGCACCGGCCTGCGCGGTGCCGCCCGCTCGCCGCTGAGCGTCCTCGCCACACCCCTCTCGGCCGCCTCGACGTGGCAACTGGAGACGACCGTGCGCACGAAGCGGGCGACCGGCACGGAGTTCTCGGTGGTCTTCGCTCACCGGGACCGCTCGGACTACACCTACCTCCACCTGGACCGCGACCGCTCCCGCAGCGGCATCTATCGGGTCCGTCGCGGGCACACCACCCGGCTCGCCAAGGTCGATGCCGCGGTCACCCCTGGCCGCGCGCAGCAGGTCGAGCTGCGCCGTACACCCGGGAAGATCCGGGTCTACGTCGGCTCCGGCAGCGACGCGGAGTACGTCGGCGGGACCACGCTGGGCGGCTCGGCGCCGCCGCGGCCCGGCTTCGGCAGCTGGGGTGCGTCAGTATGGATCGACGACCTCGTGGTGACCGTGCCGCGCAGCGCCACCGGCACGCCTGGCTCCGGTTCGACCGGTGGCACCCCGGGTGGTCCTCCGTCCGTGCCCCCGACCGTGCCGCCGACGGCCACGCCACCGCCGGGCGGCCGAAGCGTCTCCGTCTCCACCTCGGACCAGCTCACTGCCGCGCTCGCCGACGCGCGCCCCGGCGACGTGATCACGCTGGCCGACGGCATCTACACGACCAAGGGGTTGGCGGCCTCGACCTCCATCGGCGGGAAGACGTACTACGGGACCTTCGTGCTGGAGCGCTCCGGCACCGCGCAGGCGCCGATCGTCGTGCAGGGCTCGCGCGCGGCGGTGATCGACGGCAAGCCGGGCGACACCGGTACCGGCACGCAGTACGGCCT
>ERZ761607.1872-NODE-1872-length-24391-cov-16.955457_pt1 | contig 24391 bp, 23 predicted proteins | sample MGYA00511164_ERZ761607 | MGnify/ENA primary metagenome ERZ761607 (study PRJEB28899, sample SAMN02445080) | bioreactor sludge metagenome | biome: EBPR sludge | place: Australia: Brisbane, Thorneside Wastewater Treatment Plant | collected 2011-06-22 ... | reverse complement strand
CAAAAGGGTTTGCGGTTCCTTCCCTATCGAGTGCTTTTGTAGCACTCGATTGCTAAAGCACCGGTCAGTCATCCTTCCAAACTGGACTATCGGTTCTGATCTTACTGTGGAAGACTCAGGATTAGACTCTTTGTCTTAATCCTTCCAAACTGGACTATCGGTTCTGATCCGATCTTGTCCGGATTAACGGCCCGGCTTCAGTCTTAATCCTTCCAAACTGGACTATCGGTTCTGATCTAATGACTCTTTACGATGAATTTATTTATCAGTCTTAATCCTTCCAAACTGGACTATCGGTTCTGATCCTTTTTAGAACAGCTACAGATTCTTCATAAGTCTTAATCCTTCCAAACTGGACTATCGGTTCTGATCTAAATCATGAGATTTTGGAGGGTAAAGAAGATGTCTTAATCCTTCCAAACTGGACTATCGGTTCTGATCGGAGTAATAGTTAATCAAATTTCTATCCTCCCATGTCTTAATCCTTCCAAACTGGACTATCGGTTCTGATCTTGTGGCAAAAGTACCTGACTACAGAACATTGTCTTAATCCTTCCAAACTGGACTATCGGTTCTGATCGGATGGGTTTTTGGGTGAGTTTTGTCATGCTGTCTTAATCCTTCCAAACTGGACTATCAGTTCTGACATCATCGAACCAACAGATTACTTTGTCATGTGGCTGGTCTTAATCCTTCTCAACTGGACTATTGGTTCTGACACTAAATTACTTGGTTACATATTGTTAGGGGTTGTTGTCTTAATCCTTCTCAACTGGACTATTGGTTCTGACTTTACATTTGAGGAGATTTCTCAAATAGCTAATGGGTCTTAATCCTTCTCAACTGGACTATTGGTTCTGACACATACCTGACAAGTGTGACGTTATCACATTTTGTGGGTCTTAATCCTTCTCAACTGGACTATTGGTTCTGACCACTCCTGACCACTATTTTACACAAATGTACGTCTGGTCTTAATCCTTCTCAACTGGACTATTGGTTCTGACCCATGTATCCCTAGTAGAAGGATCTATTGAGATATTGTCTTAATCCTTCTCAACTGGACTATTGGTTCTGACAACCAGTTATATATATGGAAAGTGTTCAGTTAATTGTCTTAATCCTTCTCAACTGGACTATTGGTTCTGACAAACGAGGTGATCAACTTTTACAACACTCAAGTATCAGTCTTAATCCTTCTCAACTGGACTATTGGTTCTGACAATCAGACAGACGGTTTTTGCAATAATACATGATGGGTCTTAATCCTTCTCAACTGGACTATTGGTTCTGACAATCCAACTTTGTTACTTGCAAAAGCAACAATGTTGTCTTAATCCTTCTCAACTGGACTATTGGTTCTGACAAAACTATATGTTAAATAAGTGGATCAGTTCTGATAGTCTTAATCCTTCTCAACTGGACTATTGGTTCTGACATAATTGTTCAAGGTATAAGGGCATTAGAAAGCAGTGTCTTAATCCTTCTCAACTGGACTATTGGTTCTGACAATAAAGGGGTTGAAAGTAAGGGTTTCTGATCATGAAGTCTTAATCCTTCTCAACTGGACTATTGGTTCTGACCACTAAAGACGAATTCATAAGCGAGGTACAAAGTTGTCTTAATCCTTCTCAACTGGACTATTGGTTCTGACTATTTAGCGTTAAGGACATTACAGGCATGCGGAGGTAGTCTTAATCCTTCTCAACTGGACTATTGGTTCTGACATGCTGTATATTTGTAGTATAATTAACAAACAAAATGTCTTAATCCTTCTCAACTGGACTATTGGTTCTGACAACGGGAATGTTGTAACAGTTGAATGTGAGCCTGAAAGTCTTAATCCTTCTCAACTGGACTATTGGTTCTGACTTTTGACCCGATGAACGTACATCCACAAGCAAAGGTGTCTTAATCCTTCTCAACTGGACTATTGGTTCTGACGGGAATTTGCATGGTTAATACATGGATGTGGATATTGGTCTTAATCCTTCTCAACTGGACTATTGGTTCTGACAATAACAATTAAAAATACAACGATATGACAAATTTAGGTCTTAATCCTTCTCAACTGGACTATTGGTTCTGACAAATGGGTCAATTATTTAACTTCAAAATTTTAAAAGGGTCTTAATCCTTCTCAACTGGACTATTGGTTCTGACCTTTTAAATGGCTCCAAAATCAGCCCGCCGGGGCGTCTTAATCCTTCTCAACTGGACTATTGGTTCTGACACAATTGAAGCGATGTTAAACCTTCCTGTGTATAAGTCTTAATCCTTCTCAACTGGACTATTGGTTCTGACTGACAAAATTCAAAACTAAAGAAACAAGGGGCGGCGTCTTAATCCTTCTCAACTGGACTATTGGTTCTGACTTAACTTTGTACCATCAAACAAAAAATACCCTACCGGTCTTAATCCTTCTCAACTGGACTATTGGTTCTGACAAACAAATGTAGTTATAACAAAAAAAAATTGTAAAAGTCTTAATCCTTCTCAACTGGACTATTGGTTCTGACTTCAAGTATTAAAAAGCAACAAATAGAAGAAGCGGCGTCTTAATCCTTCTCAACTGGACTATTGGTTCTGACGAATGGACTGTAGAGGAACACACCTACCTCTTAGAGGGTCTTAATCCTTCTCAACTGGACTATTGGTTCTGACCATACCTGACAAATATGACAGTCAGTCATATTTCAGGTCTTAATCCTTCTCAACTGGACTATTGGTTCTGACCCAAGGGGTAAGGTTGTCTACCCTGTTAAGGTTAAGAAGTCTTAATCCTTCTCAACTGGACTATTGGTTCTGACAGCTCTATAGTTCATATATCTGATGATCAATAAATTAAGTAATGACCACATCTGGTAATAATAGTAATTATTGCTCATGTTCACAAATATAATACATTTATCTGAAGTTTTATAAAAAGGATTTTCCTGTTCAATCTGTGCTTTTTTATGTTTGTTCCATTTGATTCGTTTTGCAATATGGAAAAAATCTGAATGTTTTTCATGTCGGTCTCAGATCATTTCAAATGATGCTAGTGATCAGAAAAATAATACATTGCGGGGACTGGTGATCACTTCAAATTCAACATTCCTGCCTATCACCTTGATGTTACTGAATTTCTCCTCCGGCACCGGCAAAACAAAAATACTGTCCTCGTTTTCATAGATCTCATTGATCTCCTTAAGGGTTTCACTGATCTCCCGCATCAGGGCAGGTGAACTTTTGGCCAGATAGACTGACTTCTGGATCCTGAGACATCCTTTCCGGATCAGGTATTTGGCAATATTGGTCCTGATCCGGTTGTTTTCTATATCATACATGATCATATATAACATGGTATTCGATTTTACTCTGCTGAATGCTGCCAGCCAGGCCATGATGTGATGGATCTTGTCCTCTACCGGCATATCACTGATGTTGGCGCCTGATTTCGCTTTGACCTGGTTGGGAACTTCCTGTGTTATTCTGAATGATGGAAACATAAGTTGTTATGATTGGATTCTAAGAATATCTGAATAAAACTCCCTGAATAATGTATCTCGCCACCTCATTCAACTCATGATCCGTACCCTTTCTCGGACTGGTAACTACATTGTAACCCTTTTTCCCCCAGTAAATATTGAGCTCGCCCTGCAGCTGATCCTTGAATACATGTAGCTTTGCTCCGTATTGTATGGCTTCCCCCGGCTGAAGCCTGATCCCGTAAATGGCCAGTTCTTCCTCCAGCACCGGTAAAATTACTGTTATTTCCTCCATCAGCGGAATGATCTTTTTGGGCACCTTTGGCTTAGTCTCCAGCAGTTGGAGGATCTGCCTGTATGCGCCTGAAGATATCCCGTCATGATCGCTCACCTCTTCCAATGCTGCGGAAGATATCAGTTCTCTGCTCCATTCATCCACTTCCACGGTCATAGCTTCATTTTGTATCCATGCGCCCGGGTCATGACAGATGAAGCTGATCCTGCTGACATCACAATTGCGCTGATCTATCGTGTCTGACAATTGGTACTGAGAGGCAAAACTATAGCTAAACCGTTTATACAAACCGGTATATATTTCCGGATCCGAGACCGGCTTGTCAAATTGAAAAACCAGCTTGATGCCCATATTGCTGGGAGAAATGTACCCCAAAGCGATCCGGGGATCCAGTTTGAATTTTTCGATCAATGCAGGCTCAATCGGAGAATGCTGGTCAATATCGATGACCAGGCCGTGCGCTTCCCTGAAATACTGAAGCGAACGCAGCGCAGGTTCAAAAACTGAACAGGAAAAAAATGGCAGCGTAGTCTTTAATGCGCGGTATCTTTCCGTACTGTATTTCAGGACCGACCTTAAATTTTTGGTCAGCGAGACCAGGCTATGATCCTCTCCTGAGACGAGTTTTTCATAAAGCTCTTCAAGGGAGATGGACTGTAACAGGGTTTTGTTGTCTTTGCAGTTCGAGCCGTATGTTAGTTCCATATATTTCTGAATCGTAATTATTTAGAACAAAAGTCTTTTAGTCTAAAGTCTGTTAGCATATGATTTTACATAGGTTTAAAACCTCTGTTTCCAGAATTAATCAGGTGTCTTTTGCTCAATGTACTCACTCAATCCAAGGAGACTAACAGACTATTTATCTTACCACCTAAATAACTACTCTGAATCAATTAAAACCGGAAAACATTGATAAAAAATAAATTACACCTGAAAGTATTTTTTTACAAATTCATATCTTCTTCTGTATCCGTTGTTTTGTTTTCAGGAGTTGGCTCATCCTGGATCATGGCACTCAGTAACTGAGCTGCTCTTTCAAGATGGACAAACCTGCTGAATCGTTTTTCCCTGTACTCCACCACTTCTTCAAAAAAATCCGTAAAATGCTGTATCAGGAACCGTTTGGCGTCTCCGGCCAGCCAATAGGCTCCTTTTTCCCTGTCAAAATGTTCATCTTCCAGTATTTCATTAAAACACAAATGGAATACGACCCAATCCGCCCATGGTCTGAAAGGCTCGATCACATCGTAGGTCAGTACCGGTTTGTTGTAATCATCCCGGTGAAAGAACCCGATAAATGGATCCAGACCAGCCTTGATCAAGGCTGATTCCACATGGCCGTATAATATTCCGTAAGCGTAATTGAGCATGGCATTGACCATATCGAGGGCAGGATGCCTGCTTCGGCCGGCAAACTGATACCTGAACGGCAAATGCTTATTCACGCAACTGAAGTATTGTTTGGATGCCTGACCTTCGAGAGCTCTCAGTCTGCCTGCTGCTTCATTCAGATGATCTTCCCTGCAATCGGTGATCCTCGATGAAATTTCCTGCATTTTTTCTGCTGTCTGCCGGATCAGTTTTTCATGTGGTTCACCCAGGGTCAGCAAGCAAAACAGCAGATCGACCTGATTGTCAATTTTTTCCGTCAGTTGATTGATCACCCAGCCGGTCACTTCAGGACTTTTGGCAAAATCCAACTGTCTTTTACGGATAGTGGATATGGAACCAAACCGGTTGTTCCAGAGCCTTCCCAAAGGTCTGCCTGTCCTGTCTGTGATGAGCAGGTCGATCCCTTGCTCAAGGCATGCGTAGATGACATCGGTGCTGAGATAGATGCTTTTGGTCAGAAAAAGGGTTTTGATCTTGCCGATAGGAATTTTATTGACCTTATCTTCAAATTTGACAGACAAAAGTCCATCTATTATTTTGAGAGAAGTACCGAATGTATTGATGAATACCTGCATGATTTGTGAATACATTTTGTGTAATATTTTAGCTAATAGTCTTTTAGTCTTATGTCTATTGGCAAATGATTTATCCCAAGGGTAAAAACCTCTGATCCCGGAACAAATCAGGTGTCTTTTGCTCAATTTTCTCACTCAACCCCAAAAGACAAAAAGGCTACAGACTAAGCAGCTAACCGCCTGAATAACTACCATTTTGTTCAAAAATAGTTTTCAGGATGCAGTGTTTTTGCACGTGATCACGTATTTTGCAACCAATATTCGGATACATGATCCGGTTAATTCACAACATATAAAATTATGCCGGCCAATTATTTAGCAGCGATTCGTTACAATATCATAGACCGTTGCCTGAGGGACAGGGAACGCAAATGGGAATGGGAGGATCTGGCCCATGTCATTGCACAGGATCTGAAAGAGTTTCATGGTATACACAAGCTTCCCAGCCGCAGAACCGTCATGGGAGATATATATGCCATGCGTTCGGGAGTGCTGGGTTACATCGCGCCCATTATCCACATCCGGAGTGAAGGTTATCAATATGCTTATCCCGGTTTTACCATACATCAGGTGGCTTTACCTTCCGGTCTGGTCAGTGATCTGAAGGAATCCATACATCTGCTCTTACAGCTAACCAATAACGAAAAACTGGTCAGGATCCACGATTCACTCTGGCGTATAAGAGAATATCTTCACATTACATCCGAAACATCCTTTGAACCTGCCATCTATTTTGAGCACAGTCTCAATGAACCCGGTCAAAGATGGCTTGATGTGATCTATGAGTACGTCAGGAAGAAATCGCCTGTCCTGATCGTATACAAACCCTTTAATGAAGCCGTGATTGCCCATGTGATCTCTCCGGCTTTTATCAAGGAATACAACAACAGGTGGTATGTTTTCGGCTATCATTACCAGATGGATGAGATTGTCAATTTGTCCCTGGATCGGATACTGGATGTTCAGCCATCGATCCGGGAGTATTTTTTACCGCCGGATTTTAGTCATGATGCCTGGTTCAGGAATATGTTTGGCGTCACCAGGCCGGATAACGCCGAACCTGTTATCATTTTGTTCAGGGCAAGTGCTGTATTATCCGACTATCTGGATACCAAGCCTATACATCCTGGCCAGCATAAGCTCGAAACGGATCAGGCAGGATTGAGCATCTATTCATTGGAATTGTATGACAATTATGAGATCAGGAGCAAATTGAGGAGTTTTGGAAAGGATCTGGAGGTGATGTCAGGATTGGAAGAATTTTAGGACAGGCGTTGTGGTCTGGTCAGTTTCGCCGGAAAACTCAGGAACCCCATTTTACAACAAGAGGCACTCACTTTACAACAAGAGGCACTCATTTTACAACAAGAGTAACTCACTTTGCAATAAGAGGAACTCACTTTACAACAAGAGGCACTCACTTTGCAACAAGAGGCACTCATTTTACAACAAGAGGCACTCACTTTACAACAAGAGGCACTCACTTTACAACAAGAGGCACTCACTTTGCAACAAGAGGCACTCACTTTACAACAAGAGGCACTCACTTTGCAATAAGAGGAACTCACTTTGCAATAAGAGGCACTCACTTTGCAATAAGAGGCACTCACTTTGCAATAAGAGGAACTCACTTTACAACAAGAGGCACTCATTTTGCAACAAGAGGAACTCATTTTGCAACAAGAGGGACTCGTTTTGCAAACAGGATTACTAAACTTGCTCACCTGAAAACTCCAAGGGTGATGCATTCAACCTAAAAGTCAATTTAGTAATATGGTCTGAATTTAACAAACTCAAAAACCGCTGTTTTGACATTATGATGCATGACTACTTCTCTGCGTGTAGTAGAGGATACACATGGTATTCCATCTTTCCTGAGCAGACCGGCAAGTATAAAGCAGAAGGTCAGTTCGCCCATCAGGTGAACGGTAGCCGGTGGCATCTTCCTGATCTTGGACAGGTGATCTTCTGCCAGCATCAGCACCTGATCATGATCTGCCGAAGGATCAATATGAGGAAATGGTAGGTCCGTTACTTCACCGTATTGTTTTATAGCTGCCTGCTGCTGGTTTTCCGGCCAGGAAGAAAATGGATGATTGGAGAGGTTGATGAGCATGGGGTTATTTTATAGTTGAGAAAGTTTTAAAAGAATTTTACATTTATTCCATTTCGACAAAAGGTTATTTCTTAGATTATCTGCACTATTTGCTCTTTTAAATCCTGCATGATTGATGTCATTTCTATCCTGAGTTAATGATTCATAAAGTTTAGCCATTTCGAAGGAAATAAGTTGTTGAACCAGTTTTACCTTTGGATCATCATTTTTTAATTTATTATTAATGGCATAGAACGCATCAGAAACTATCTTCCTGTCATTTATATTTTTATAATTCAAACCTGCGATGTGGCAATAATAAGTAAAGATATTTTCCTGAAGCATAGTGTATCCTTGTTGTAGAAGATTATGTTCTATGCACCATTCCACAGCCCTAAAGCCATTCATAATATCTTTATCGGAATTGAACCAACTTGTTTTTTGCTCAATTAATTCTATGATGGGTTTGAATGGGGGGATGAATGTTATATTTGAAATATTTTCAATGTTATTTTTCAAATTTTCAAAAATTTTTCCTTCAACAATTTCATTCCCCCTATTTGTAGCTAAAGCATCCGTTACAGCATCAATGGATTTTGCAAGTTGAAAAAACTCTTTTGCAATCATCAGATTTTCGTCATACCCGTTTCTCAAAATTGGCATAACTTCCTGATGGGCTAAATCTTTTATACCTTTTGATTGTCCGTAATGAATAAATCCGGCAGCAGCTAATGTCCAGTCCTGTAATTCTGAAAATGAAGTCAAATCCCAAATTGGCTTTATTTCTGATTCCACTTCGAATGCTCCATAAAAAATACCTTTTACAGTAATTTCTTTGAGTAATTTAGCATAATTGATCAGGACCATATTCAACATTGGAATTGATCTGAGGCTATGAGTTATATCGAAGTACACTTCATCATTATGTTCTAATTGGTCATAAACAGTTTGGAATATTTTCCAAATTTCACTTTCACTTTTTCCTTCAGGAATTTCAATGGGGTCTGTATGAACACCTATTTTTTTAAAACAATTATTTAATCCAATATTGGATTTAGGCTCCTTGGTGATTTTGTCTTTGTGCCCATTATCAAGCCAGTTGGTTTTGAAGGCAGTCGGAGTAGAAAAAATAAGGATTTTGTCTGAGTTTGAAAAATGCTTACATAATGATTGATAGGAAGCTATTTGAACATATTTGGATTCAATTGGCTTAAGTTCGTTTATCTGATATTTCACTGGCGTATAATCGCCTGTTCCCAGAAATGAAATAAATACTTTTCTGTTCATGTCAAAATAATTTATCCTTAAAATTTCTTGAGGTGTATTTATTGATTATTACACCGATTTTATGATCTGCAACTCCTTTTAAATCATCAGTACAACCAGCCTTTATCATCATACTTCGATACGTTCCCACATAATTGGAAGATTCTCAAGACCTCCAGAAGTTAAAGAGTGTTTGAATTTTCTTTGTAGAAAGAAAATTGCTTTAGTTTTCCCTTCGGCAGTACTCAATGGATTAGATGTCAGATAAATGTTTATATTGTACACCTTAAAGTATCTACCAAAGTTGTCCTTTAATACTTCAGGTTTTGGATCATCCCAATTCATATCAAAATCTAGATTACCCATGATTTGATTTCCAAGTTGTTGTGCCCATGCTCGGGTATCATTTTCCCCAGCCAGGTAAGCGCCTTTTATATGTGCTAAAAGCTGATCATTTTTTTCCCCGGTAAAAATATATTTAACATTCAGTCTTTTTTCCAGTGATTGCTCCCAGTTTTTGTAAGCCTGCATTCCAAAAATGACTAATGTTGTAATAAAAGTCATGATACCGGCGACAGGATCGACCCAACTCCAGACACCTTGCTTAAATCCCAATTTACTAAACCCTGGCCAATAAATGACCAATAATAAGAATACCAAAATAAAAATACCTCCGGATAAAAGCCAGTGATATTTGATCGCATGCAGGAGAAGTTGTAGTTTTTTTGGTTTAATGTTATCTTTGATCATCATAATCTTGAAATATTTGTCATTTAAATTCAGTGGATTTTAACCAGCGTTATGAATCGGTTTCATCATCTCATATCCCTATATATTTTGTACAAACTTGTTGATCCGGTCACCCGATAATTATAAAATATGAGTATATACAATACAGGCCATTTCGAGCCTTAAACTTATCAACCCGTTAAGAATTTATAGCATACTACAGCTTTTGATTATACTACAATTGCGACTGATTTGTATACACAGTGTTGTGCAATCATGCTCTATTTGTCAATCTTCCTTTGGCTTTCGATATAAATATCGTCCGCAAGTTTTTTCAATGCCTTTAATGAATTCTTTTTGTCTAAAATTTCCAGTTGATAAACAGCCATTTCTCTCAATTGTACAAATCTTTCCGGTTTTTCAATTCCTTTTTTAATCAACTCTGCATTTAGGCTTTCAATATTGGATAGTACAGCCAATTCATTTATGCTTGCAAAGTCTCTTATATTTAATTCTTTTTTTGCTTGTTCCGGGTTCAAGTCCCGCCAGTCTTTAGCAGTACAATTAAATAATGCAACGTTTAATAAATCTGCTTCCTCGGTATAAATTAACCATTCCTTATCCTTTGTATAATTTTTCTCTGGCACAATGTGTTTCTGAACTGCGTCTGTTTGTATATGATAATTTGCTTTACTTAAAATTCTTTTTACATTCCATTCAAGATTGTATTGGTTGCTTTCAATTTCCTTGTAACGCTGGTATTCTTTTATCAGATAGAGCTTAAAAGTTGGACTAATGGCTGCACCAAATTCAAAGGCAATATCTCTGTGTGCATAAGTTCCACCATATCGACCCGATTTTGAAATTATCCCTATTGCTCTGGTTTTTTCTGCCCATTGTCTTGGACTTAATACAAAAGTTGGCAATCCCGCTTCCATTTTAAAGTGGTCAAATTCGACGACTTTAAAGTCTGGATTATACATTGTCTCCCAAGTTCCAAGAAATTCAATTGTGGTTCGGGTTCTTATCCAGTTTTTGATTACATCAGCAGCTCTGTTATCACCTTCTTTTGCTTTTGCCATATCAGTCAGGCAGATGTAATCCTCTTCCTCAATTTTAGTAATCGAGATTATGGCATTTTTTATATCAATCGTATTTATTTTACTCATAATCATATGTTTCCAAAGTGGTCAAATTTGACCACATTAACTTTCAGGTCTATAAAAATGTACTTTTTTGGTTCTGATCATGAAATCCTGTTCTATTACATGCATGAACTCTATCAGCATGAAGCACAACTATAATGCATCAGTAAGTATAATAAATCAAAAATGGCGAATCAACAAAAAATCTGATTCAGGATCTGTTCTGAAGTCAACCTGTGCAGTCCTTATTCTTTTCAAGCTAACTAATTGCATAGTCATTTATTTTTTTTATTTCAATTTTGTCAGTCAATTTTCATTTTTCCACTTTACTCCATTCATGTATTCCCGGATCAGGACAGGGTAGGTGATGCCCTCTACAGGTGTGATCCGGATTGGGACAAGTGGGAAAGTTTTGGTTATTTAATGCATAATTGATTTATGTATAAATTTTTAGTAGTTATTTAGGTGGTTAGCAATTAGTTTGTTAGCTTGTTTGTCTCATGGAATTAAGCGGGTACATTGAGAAAAAGACACGTGATTTGTTCCGGAATCAGAGGTTTTAACCCTTGGTATAAATCATTAGCTAAAAGACTTAAGACTAAAAGACTATTGAGCTAAACAAAAAGACTACTGAGCTAAACAATTACAATTTTAATAATTATTCTTTATTTTCTTGCCCGCTTCCCTTTAAAATACTTCCAATACAAAAAAGGAAATAAAATTTGTTCAACTGACGCATTATTCTCCACCCGACGGATGTCCTGCAAAAAAACATACCTTCCGTAATCGTCCTGTTCTTTCCGGGCAACTAAAATCATATTGTCAAGAGAACATCTGTTCAGCGGCGCCAATTCCACAAAAGTCAAAGGCAATTGGCATGAAGTGATGGTATTTCCATTTTTAATTTTAATCGGACATTCTGCAAAAGCATTAAAAGGAAACGGAAGGTGCATATTAAAAAAATCATACCACATTTCAAATATGGCTTCCTGACTATTTGAATTTCCCAATATGTTCCTGATCAATTCATCCGTGTTTTCATCCTTTGTAAAAACATGGGTTGAGTCCAATGGATTGGGTACGTATGGAACGAAAATGGTATTGGAGGATTTTTTGGTCATTTGTTCTTTTAACTTTTTCGATTTTTTTTATATTGTATCAGAATGGTTAGTTTTTAGGCAATTAAAGGAAATGAAAATTCTTCTTCAAAAACTTTAGAAAACTCAAAATATGCTAAAAATCTTTTTTGATGGTTCATGAATCATTATGCTATTTATTTGGGTTTTTGTTTTAATGGCAATGTTAATTCATATTCGATCTTAATTTATACTTGTAAAAAGCAATATGTGATTAATGCTTATCCTGATTTTTCGAAAGATCATTAAAGAGTATTTTTGCCAGTTCTGAACCAAGCCATTTGGGAATATTATTTTTCCATGGATAATCACTTGTCAGTTTTTTAATTGATGGCTTATGACCACTTTCAAAAACTGATTTTATTTTTTCACATATAATGTCTTTATTTTGATCAGAAAACTCTGAAACTTCCATGAATTTTGAATTTAAAAAAATAGATAACTTATCAAAATCTTGAAATTCTGAAATATTAAGTAATTCCTGTGGTTCTAATTTTTTTTTAATTGAAATTACACCCATTGTGTTATTTTCTGGCTGTAAATATTGTTTGACCCATTGATTTTTCAGATCCACGAATTCTTCTAGTTTCATATAAGATAATTCGATCTGAGATAAACCCTGAGAATAAGTGAAAAGAGATCTCATCCTTTCGGAATCTAACCAATTTTCAATTCTATTTTCCATATAATTCTCAAATTTGAGTAGCAAACTATTCAAATCTAAGCTTAATCCAAATTGATTTCTAATACTATTAAGTTTAACAGACACCTTGCCATAGCCAAAAGGCTTTGAACTTCCTATAGAATGGTAACATGAATTTGAAGTTCCATGAAAAGTTATAGAAGAGAGAAGGGCGCCCACCTCAACAGGATGCAAATTGTTGTATCTAATTTTGCAATTAAATTGTGAATTTTTATTAAGAGGCTTAAAAAAGGAAAAGACTTTGGCATTTTCTAATTGTCGATTATCATAATTTCCCTGAAATTCACGGTTAAACTCTTTTTTTGAAGAGTGTACCGGATATCTTTTATAACCTGAAATTTCTACTTCATCTTCATAACTCAAATATTTATAATCCCCATTTTTACCTTCTTTTTGTTTTATGTAAAACGGTAAATATGATGCTTTGGGGGATGCAAGAATTTCTTTTTTCAGTCCTAATTCCGTTGAACTCATGCATTTAGCATGTGAAATAAAAACTCGTCCTTTTAAATTCACTACGCCGGTATCGCCAAAAATACATCTTACAATGTTTAATTCAGTTTCCCCTTTTTGAAATGTTTTAGTTTCATGAATAGAATTTTTGTAAGGTAATTTGTACATATATGACAATCCAAAATGTTTTATTTCTCCATTTTCTTCAGTAAAGAATAAAGGTATTTTACCATTATTGCTATTTAGTTTACTTTTCCAAAATTTCCAATCAGCAGAAATATTATTCTTATCATGATCTTTGTAAGTAAAAAGGAAATCCTTCTTTTTCTTTTCGCTAATTTTTTCATCTTTTGCAAGAGGAATTTCTCTTAAGACGTTTGAAGAAAATAAAAATTCTTTCTGTTTTTCATAAGATGGCGAACCAGTCATAATTAAAGTATATTCAACTCCATCTTTTCTAATTCCATTAAATAAAATTTTAGTTCTACTTAATAATATATCATATTTTCCTTTTGCATTTTTCAAAGCTGGTAAGAGTTTTTTAACAACTTTTGTTTGATTTCTGTTAATGCTGTATTTTTTTTTATCTAAGCTAAATTCTTTGTTTTTAAATTTAAAATAATGCTTCCCATTTAATTCTTTGTAATCTGATATGTTATCATAAATTTCCGGGGTCAATAATACTGAAAAATTTGTGCTGAATTCATTATCGATTTCATCGTAGCTTATTCTTAAAGGTTTACCACAATCTTCAATAATCCAATTACCATCTTTTTCAATTTTGAGCCACCCACAATTTATCTTGTTTGTGTCATAAATATCCCGATATAAAGAGCCATCAGTCAAATCTCTGTGAGAATATCTGTCATCATTAACCAATTTCGGATCCAATTTTGCAAAACTCATTATCTCCATAACATTCCTCAACATCCCTTTAATAGAAGTAGCCGGAATAAAGTATTGGCCATTGTAATTGGAAAAGGCCAGATAGCGATCCAGTTTCTCTTTTTCTGAGGGAGAAAGTTTAGTTTCATCACAATTATGATGATCCCGCCACTTTTCAAAAACTTCGTGATCTTCTTTGCTATGACCATTTCGTATAAAGATAGGTGTTTCTGCCTGAATCGTAAACTCTATCTCTCCACTCTCTGCTTCTTCACTCAATGGCATATCATGCAGGACGTGGGCTGCCCATCCAGGGGTAAATACTTCGTTTTCTTTGGGTGCAGGGACAAAATTATATGGTGATTTGATCATGTTTCTATGCTTTTAAATATTGTTCAATAAATTCCATAGCTCCAATACAGGTTATATTTGGAAATTCAACTTTTTTTAATTCCTCAAAATGTCTGTCTTCTGTTATTATGTAATCTGCGCCTGCCGCAATGGCGCAATCTACAAATTTGTTGTCGTCAGGATCAATGCTTATCAGATTCCATCTATAATAAACAATAATCAATATCAAATAAGGAATACCCAATATCAGATCAATGATATCATAAGCTTTTTGAGTGCCTCTGTGTTTTGATATAACCTCAAGATATTCAGTTATGATTTCATTAGTGACACATAGCTTGATCTCTCCTTTTCCCATAGCCAGGAAAAGCTTGTGTATAGTGGATTTGCTTGAAATACAAACTAACATCACATTTGTATCAATCACTACCTTTTTCATTTACTTGTAAGGGGTTCTCATATGCACTTTCAAAAGATCATCCGGATTTATACCTTCTTTCTCCCAATGTTCGTCCATTTCTTTTACAATATGCTTTGCCCTGAACTCAAATAGAATACGCTTGAGTTCTTTAAATTGATCGTCATCCATCGGAATTCTAAAAATCTTTAAAATCTCCAATTGTGCTTCATTTAATTTACCTTCCATATTTATGTCTGTTTTTATACTTTTATAAACATATTCATTTTTCTTTTCGTTCCTATTATTCTACCCCTATAAATATTTGTGCCTTCATCTTTAATACCTTAAAACCAGGACATAATTGATCACCCTCTTCCTTCCAATACCGGAAAAATTTCAATCTGGGATTGTTTTCCAACCTGTGTCCAATATAACTAATAGTCACTTGATTCAAATCAATTTCTGATACACTGCTCAAGTCATACTGAGTTATAATCTGTCTATGAGTGTATTGAACCATGATGGAAACTTTTTTCTCCTCATCCCACAGCATCGCCTCCTGTATAAACAAGCTTTTATCATCCAGTTTGGGTTCAAAAGAACCTGTCACAACAGTCGGCTTTTTTGCACCTGAGCACCAATAGTAACCGATGTAATTACCATTTTGGATTTCTTCCAGACTGTTTAAAACTTTTATTTCCATGTTTGCTAATATTTTAAATGATATTGATTAACAGATTCTTCCACTTTATTGATTGGCGTTACTTTAGTCAATGTACCTGTGAACATGCCGTGTCCCTTGGTAGTCATTCCACCCAAAGGAAGCAGTCCCTTTGTAATATCTATCAGAGCATTTTCGAAAGCTTTTATCGAAAGCTTGTCAATATTATCCTTATCCAGATACAAATCAATCTGAATTTTCTCCTTACCTTCTTTCAAATGACTGACCTTCTCACTGAACAAAGCTGTGTCCATCGCTCCACCAGTAAATCGGTCAATGGCTACATGGTTAAAGATTTTTGAGTTATCTACTTCGTTGTCATTTAGATAGATGTCATCAATGATGATGTGACCCCTTCTTGAATCGCCAGTAAGATCATAATCATTGTAACCATTTTTGATTTTGTTTTTAGTCTCAATTTCAAATTCAAAACCGCTGCCCAAACCAAATAATTGATTGACTGCTTTGTTACCAGATCCGCAATATAAATCTGAAGCAATTTGATAGGTCAATTTGGGAATAAGCTCCTCAGCATATCTTTCTTTCAACTTATTATAATGGAAAGCAGTCCGATGGGCTATTGCTCCTTTAATGGAACTCCCGGGAATTAATGTAAATGATTTAAAAGTGAAGCCGTCAGAATTGTAAACCACTATTTCTTCTTGTACAGGTTTATTATCTGTTTCGTCATCTCCATGTCCTTCAGAAAAGATAAAGAAATCGTCTGGTGTTAAATCTAATATATAGTGGGTTAAGCTGCTATCATGTTTTAAAGCTAAATTTTCCCCACTGATCGTGGTATTTAATGATGCCGGATGGTTCAAATAGGCATCGAAATCAGCTGCTATACTTAAATCCAAATCTTTATTGTATGACAAATCTCCTAAGATTTCCAGATTCCCATAGCCATTTCTTGTGCCGGAACCTATTCTGAAAAGGGGATCACTGATAGTTTCTAATATCTTATTCCAGATTTCTTTATCTTCAGACGTCCCTTTGAGCTCAATTTCGAACATAAAGCGAGTACCTTTATACACTACCTCATTATCAAACAGGCCACCCTTTGCGGCAGCTCCTTTTGCAGATATTTTTACGTGTTGACGAGTGGGCAAATTATCGAACTTAGCTAAAACAGTGGCATAATCCTCGTTCATCAAACCTTCGGCAACGATTTTTTCAGAAATCATCATATGGCCATTGCTTACAATCAGCCTCGAACCAAGACCTTTATCGCCAACCTGATATCCAAAAATCTCCTTGTATTTTTGTTTTTCTTCAATTGCATCTTCCAATGCATGTCTCAATACACCGGTAATGGACGTGCCAGGAATAATGGGCCAGCCATTAGCGTCTTTGACAACCAGTGCATCCTTTAGTAAAGAAGTTTCACCTGTTCCAATAAAGAGCGCAGTTTTTGCCTCTACCACTATTCTCGCAATATATCTATGTGTTAATTTAGTCATTTCCTATTGCTTTTTGTTCTTGAAATTAATTGCTTCTTTTGCCATTTCTGATGAGAACTTTATCGTGAATAAAAGTTTGTTTTCATTTTGGATATTAGTTAAAAGTTCCTTAATGTCTTTTATGTTTCTTTCATCCCATAATTTTTCAGCCATTTTTCCACAGGTAAGTAAGCCATTTTTTTTCTCTCCTTCTTTAAGTCCCAGTTTGATCATAAATTCTTCCCAAGTTTTAACGTTGATAAGAAAATCAGTAGCCACGGCCCGAATATTTCCCCATTGACTGGATGTAACTTTTCTGGTTATGCCTGTATCCTTATATTTTTCTATTGCTTCATTAATTTCTTTGGCGAGTTTCAATTCTGCTTCTGCTAAATCTTTTTGCTTTTTCAGGAAATGCCCTAAAGAAGTGTTTATAGCTACGGGTTCAGAATTTTTACCTATTTCTTCCTTTATGAGATCTGCTTTTACAAAAGAAAGACTTGTTAATCTTTCATCATCCGGATTAGATTTCAAAAAGATCGGATCATATATGACTCGGCCCAGACCTTCGTTATAAAATTCGCCAATTTGTTGATTTTCATTTCTTTCTGCGCTTGCTCCTTCAACATAAAACACACTACCCATCTTAATACAATGCCTTTGCATGGAGGAGGCATTTCTTTGGAAATTCCAGGGGCTATAAGTGAAAGTTCGTATTTGAGATTTGTCCCAGACTACTTTTCCACCAGGTACACCCAGTTGATCGGCAGTGGGTTGGAAAGTTTGTTGACCAGTCTCCTTATCAATGAAACATAAATTGGATTGTGCATATACAATAGTTACATTTTCAACTATTCTTTGAGCTTCGATTTCAATTTCGCTTTTATCAAAATGTTCAATAAGAACCTGACCATACTCTGCCGATTTGGACTTGCCGATACGTTTGTTGCCCAATAATGCATTTTCCACTATTTGAATATGATTTTCGTCCTTAAAGTTTATTGAAAAAAGAAATTGCGTACCTGCTTCAATTGCTTCAAAACCAAACATCTTACCTTCATCAGTTCGTCGGTTAGCTCGGTCGTAAGCAGATTTAAGAGAAAATGATTTTGGTATTTCAGTGATTATTTTACCACTTGCAGAAATAAAACCCGAACGCATTTGTTTCAGTTGTCGTTTCTGATTATGTTTATTCAAAACACCTTTTTTATGATCAATGTTAAAGTCCAGATAAACAGCATCAGATTTTTTTCCCTGGTCAGCTTCTTCTTTATCAACAATTTTTTTTTCCAATTTATCCTGTAAAAAACAATTGGGCATAGGATAAAAGACTTCATCATTGTAAATGATACCATCTCCAAAAGATACATGGCCATTGTGTAATACTTCCACGGCTTGATCCATATAGTTTTGGTATATTTGATTGGCTACGATTCCCAGAAAATTACTACCCGGAATGTAATCCAACGTTTCCATATTTCCCTCTGTAGCCAGGGAAGCATTCAGGACAACATCGGTTTTAAGTGTGCATTTATAATGTCTAATAATCATTCTTCCTTGTTTTATTTTAGTGAGATAATACAACGACCTAATCCTCTGTTTCTATTCGTACCGATTCTTCTTGTCCATTTCATCGCGTTTTCAAGAGTTGTTTTGTATTTCTCGGCAATATGAATACTTCCTTCCAGTTTGATTGGAATGCATACTTCGGTCATACGCAGACTACCTGTTTTTGCAATACCCTTATCGTCAATTGCAGTAGATGCAACATTGCGATATAAGTATTCTTGCATACTGTGCTCGATTATTTCCTGGGTTTCTTTCTCAGGAAGAGATGCATTACTAACTTTGATACTACCCGGTGTAGACTCATGTTTGTCCTTCTCCGTTCTCTTTCCGAATAAATGATCTATTACCGGGAATTCAACCATACTAAATTCAGCCATTTCTTCACAAGCATCACGTAATAAACCTTTGATGGTACGACCTGGAATATAAGGAAGTCCATTTTTGTCCTTTATCACCTCATTGTCTGTTTCTGCACCAGCACCCAGACCGGAACTACACATCCAGTCACTGAGAAATTCAATGGAGTATTTAATTTCTATCATTTTATTGCTTTTTTACTTAAAAGAATGAATTTGGATTAGGTCAAGTAGAATTGATTTGACAGGAATTGTATTTCCTTTTTGATCTTTTTGCCTTTCATCAAAGATATTTTCAGGCAACTTTAATGCTTCAATAAACTTATCATTTACAGTTTTCATACGTTCATACATGAACTTACTGGTATCTTTACTTTTAAAAGTTTCAGATACAAGATGACGTAATTTAGAAACACCTTTTGATTTTTCGGTTTGTTGATCTTTGAGAACATCTAATTTGGCTTCCAATTCTCCAATATGTGGAATATTTTCTCTGCTTTCACACTTATTGATTAAATAAGGCCCATAATCATAATCTATTGTAGATGCAGATGCATACTTGATCCGTTTTTTCATTTGTTCCAGACTTTCGACATAAGAATCCTGCACTTTAAAGAATGCTAAGCTTGAACGTGGCATTTGGCTTCCATCATTGCCTAACTTCGGCAGGTCCTCCTTTTTCACCATTTTTTTAGCATCTTTGCATAGTTCTTCTGCTAAGTGAAGGGCATAATGAAGAGGATAGGATTCTTTGACGAAAGCTATGCCTGCACATGCTGAAAGACCATTATCAAGCTCTTTCAGCTTAAATACTTCAAAATTGTTTTTTGAAATTTCCTCGAACTTTTTAAGAAACATTTTAGTAAAGTCAAGTGCTAGGTCTGCTCTAATGATAATTGTAACATCGTCACCACCTATTACTGCAGGGCGAATGGGGTATTGATAATCTTTATTTTTGGTTTCGCCTTTTTTTTGACTTTCTTCAAAACATCTTTTATCATTTTCAATTACTATTCTGAAAGCATATTGAAGTGCTTCTTTGGTAGAATTATCAATAGCCTTTGAGAATTCATGAAATTTATTGCTGTCTGTTAGTTGATCTCCGATATTCTGAATAATGTTGCCCAGTCCATTACCATCAGCATGGACAACGGCTACCCATTTGTTATTGCTTCCAACATTTATGTCAGCCATATCATTGGACAGCATTTTAGGGTCAAAATTACCTTCACCTGCCAGATCCTTGAAAAGTAAGTTCTTGTTGTCTCGATCATTGAACTTATCATATTTCCGTTTAGTGGATAATTCCACATCTTCATGGACATCTTTTTTTATTTTGATGTTCTTATAAAGTACTCCCCCGGTTCTTCTGGCTCTATTCAATGCCATATATCCGGTTTCTAATGGCATGGCAGCTTTATTACGTTGTATTTTTAAAGCCATTTCCAGATCTTGAAGCGCTTCTGATATTTTACCATCAAATTTAACTACTGCCTGACTGATAGTGATTCCCGGAGCATACTCCATTACCATTTTAGGAAATAGCTTTACAACTTCTTCTAATTTTTTTTTTTCGTCTTCATCAAATAAACATTTGATATTACCGGCAGCAGCCAAAATCAAGTTTTCAGGTTTTGTAATACCTCCTGAAACTTCAAAGAACTTTTCTTCACAAATCTCTTTTACCATCTCACTTGCACCTACAATTTCTCTAAGTTTATTGGTCTTAAAAATAAACTCCTGAATTCCCTGAACACTCGCTCCGTATAAATATTTTCCCATATTATTTGTTTTAATATCTCAATTCTTCATTCTTCATTTTCTCCTCACCCCCCACATCTCCCACAAGCCCTTCCCCTGTTCCCATCACAAGGCACACAGTTCTGACAACCGAAATAAGTGCAGTTACTATTGTGCCGTACACCGGAATTCCTGTTATAACTGTATTGTATCTCACCAATCAATGGTTGCGCTATACTGAATCCCAGCCCGAAATCCTCAGGATAAAACCACACCGTTATTTTATCCGCGATGCCCGCATAATCCAGGGCGCTTTGCAACATGATCCCGTATTTGCGCTGATCAATGTTTTCCATGACAAGCACAATACCGGGTTTTTTGTTGGTTTGCAGCCCGTACCACAACGCCTGGCCAATACTGTTTTTCCAGTTTGGGGCTTTTTCCACCTCTATGGCGTATGTATCATTGACGATGTCAGCACGACCTCCTGGCAGGACAACCTCTCTTTCCCCGTGAAAATAATGCTCATCGAGCCAGTCGACATAATAGGCTTCAGGTCGTTGTCCGGCTGCATCAAGAGCAAACAGACCATAAATCAGGATTATTTGAACCAGTCTGATCATCCGGTAGAGGTTTTTAAATTTTCATTGATAAAATAATTATTATACTTTTATTGATATTCAGTTTTGATTTTAAGCAATTGTTCTTTCAATATGAGTAAATCAGTCTAATCTTTCATAAATCAACTTTTTGTTCGATTCAATGTAAGGAGCTACTAAAGGTGATATTCCCCTGGTGGTGATCAAATCTACATCCCGCCCTAACAATTCTTTGATTTCCAACCACATGCTGATAAAACCCAGGCCCAGATGCTTTTCATAATCAAGTTCTACAAGTATGTCAACATCACTGTTTATTCTGGCTGTCCCATCCACATGCGACCCGAACAACCAAGCCCGGACAACTGGTTTTTGCCTGAAATATGGAATTAAACTGTCCTGGATCTGTGTAATCGTCATTTTTTAACTTTTCGTGAAGTACTTTTTGAATTAACATTGAAAATATGCTGAAAATTCCATTGTCACAAACAATCATCATAATATTCCGAAGTCCCATACATTTGCATCATTGGCATTCTCCCTTTTTTCGTCTGCAAACCGATTTGTGTTCAACCACCCTGATCTTGCTCTGTTTCCCTTGCACGGTATCTGCTGCCATCACCCAGTTTCTTGACGATACCGAATCCCACACTCACGCCTTTACCCAGACCTATATAATTTGGGATGGAGAGATTGCAACTGAAATTAATGGAGAATGTCAGGTGAAAAACATCCTTGTATTCTATGTATTTTTCGTTCTTCAGTTCCCTGATATGAACTTCCAGTGGAACAGGTTCATCTGCCTGCATCGCCTCCATAAAGATCCTGAGATGCTTAGTCAGCAGATCTTCCAGCATTTTGAGCTTGTCTACAAGCGACAAGGCTTGTTGGTACTCCCTGAAATGATCCTGGTTGAGCGCGATCCAGTTGTGGATATTGTAATTGAAACTTTGATCCCAGGTCTGGACGCGTTCGTATTTCAACCGGACATCTTCGATCTCATATTTCAGTTGTTTGTCACCGATCCGGAAGTCAAAACTGCGCTGTCGTAATAAATAATGAATGTCATCGGTCGCGTCGTTCAGACAGATCAGACTGGCTTTTTTGTCAGTCACCTTGTATTGGATCAGCGGATATCGGTAAAGATATTTATTGTCTTCCGTCCTGTTGTGAAAAAGGTCAGATTCCCGCTTAGACTTTTCTATGACAGCTGATCTGAATTTCGGGATATCGTAGGCCTGTATGGGCTCTGAAAAAACAATATGCAAGTATCTGGTCCGGGTCATTGGATAATTTTATTTCGGTCAACAAGATAATAATTTCCGTGCAGACTTTTTGCATTCAACAAAAATTACAGCTTATTTAAAACAATTTTAAATATTTCAAAAGATATCCAGACCTGACTTTTACTTAAAGCAATCTGATTTTCCATAATTTTTTTCGCTAATTTTGTAGATCAATACAACTGTGATCATGCTCAAATTACAGGATTTATTTTTATTCTTTAAGAGATTTTGGAGAAAGCGGGAGAAAACCACCCAAAGCCCGGTAGAACAAGTCGTATTAAGCAAATCCAAAAAAAAGTATTTTGAGTTTGAACTCACAGAGGCTCAGCAAATTTCTTTTGAGGCATTGAAGGAATTTGCAATGGATAAGACTGCTAAGGTCTTTATTTTGAGGGGTTATGCGGGTACAGGTAAAACCACCCTTGTAGCCGGCTACATCAAATGGCTGGTTGACAATAAAAAGCTGTTTAACTTATTGGCTTCAACGGGAAGGGCTGCGAAAGTGCTTTCCGATAAAACCAATGTTAAGGTTGAGACTGTCCATAGCCATATCTATATATTTTCCGAAATCAACCAGGATATGGAAAAACTGGCTGAAATCATGCCTGAAGCAGGAAAAGCCATCAAACTGAATTACAGTCTCAAAGTAAAAGATCCCGATGTAGAACCTGGCCATTTGTATTTGATAGATGAATCTTCCATGATTTCAGACGTTGTGGTGGAAAATGATTCATTTGCACATTTCGGGAGCGGAAAACTTTTAAACGACCTATTTGCATTTGATACCGTTGGCAAATTCGTTTTTATTGGAGATCCAAAACAATTGCCTCCCGTCGGACAGACATTCTCACCGGCACTTTCATCTGCGTACATCAAAAAAATATATCAACATAATGTAGTAGAACATGAATTGACTACGATCAAACGGCAGGCAGATAACAATGATATCATCAAAGCATCGATGAATATCAGGAAATTGCATGAGATCAATCCAAATGTGAGATTTGCCTCGTTTCCATTGAAAGGTCATAGAGATATCCTTATCCATAGTTCAGTTGATTCGTTTACAGACTTATATGTCGAAACAATCAGAAAACATGATTTTCAATTTACCACAATGATCTGCCATACCAACAGGCAGTGTGGTGAATTCAACAGGATTATCCGGCATTTACTGGGGAAACCGCCTGACAAACCTATGGAAGGAGATATCCTGATGATCACTCAAAACAATGCATTGTCGGGGCTTGTCAACGGAGATTTTGTCCAAATAATGGAGGTTAAAGAAAGTAAATATTACTGTGGGTTGAATTTTATTTCACTGGTTGTTGAAGAACTGAATTTCAAGGAAAGGTTTGAAATAATGATGATAGAAAATTTGTTGTTTTCCAACCTTGTCAATATTACCCAGCAGGAACACAGGAGGCTGTTGATCGATTTTGTTTACAGGATGAAAGCAGAAAATATCAGACCAAACAATCCTGCATTTTCTAAATTGATGAATAAAGACATATATTTAAATGCTCATAAGGCCAAATTTGGTTACGCAGTCACTTGCCATAAATGCCAGGGTGGCGAATGGCAGGAAGTATTTTTGTTTATGAATAATAAGATCCACGGCATACCAAAACCGGGTATTTACCAGTGGTTATATACAGCAGTTACCAGGGCAAAAAGCACTTTACATGTGATAGATGATTGGTATATCAAATGACCGGAAAATCATTAAATATGCGAATCAAGGGTTAAAGTTAATTCTGCAGATAAGCAGGATTTTCTCACT
>ERZ761607.1871-NODE-1871-length-24402-cov-10.678112_pt1 | contig 24402 bp, 22 predicted proteins | sample MGYA00511164_ERZ761607 | MGnify/ENA primary metagenome ERZ761607 (study PRJEB28899, sample SAMN02445080) | bioreactor sludge metagenome | biome: EBPR sludge | place: Australia: Brisbane, Thorneside Wastewater Treatment Plant | collected 2011-06-22 ... | reverse complement strand
GTATTAATAGTAAAACGATAAGTATAACAGCTGATAAAGATAATATTATAATTTCCAAAGTTTATTATTTTAAGATTAATTTATTAAAATAATTATTAATTTAAAAATCATTTTATTGTATAATTTGTGTAATAGATTTAAATTAGTTTTTGCATTTTAAAGTCATGTGAATTTTTTTACTTTGATTTTAAAATATGAATGAACTGTTTAAAAAAATTGACCGGAAAATTGCAGATTGGATGAAGCGATGGAGCGAACCTGCTCTAAGGGTTTCATTTGGAATAATATTTATTTGGTTTGGAATTTTAAAACCCTTAGGGGTTTCACCTGCTGCATCATTAGTGAAAGCGACTGTTGTTTGGTTACCTTTTGGCTCTCCAGAATTATGGTTAAATGTTATCGGTTGGTGGGAAGTTGTAATCGGAATTACATTTCTTTTTAGAGGAACGACAAAAATTGCGATTTTGCTTTTATTCTTGCAGATGGTAGGTACTTTTATGCCTTTGATTGTTTTACCTGATATTGCATTTCAAAATGGAAATTATCTTACCCCATCGATTGAGGGACAGTATATAATAAAAAATATTATGATAATTTCGGCAGCATTAGCATTAGGGGGAAGATATTCTAAAAAAAATGAAACTTAAAATTATAATTCAACTTTTAATATTTATATGATACAAATAAATATTATTTTATACATCATATTGTTTATTTTTAGTTCGTGTATTATTCCGGGAGAGGATCATCCGACGATAAGAGAATCTTTGCCTGATAATTTTAAGATTCATTATATGAGGCACTCGGGGATGTTGCCTGATTATGAGAATATGATTTTAACAAGAGACAGTTGTGTGATATATTATGTAACTGATAAACGGGTGGATACTGTGAAATTTAATTTACCTGAAAAGAAATTAAAAAATTTATATGATTTGTTTATTGAGAATGAATTTTCAAAAATAGAAACGATGATTGAAGAAGTTTATGACAGGGGAGGTGTGACGATATCACTTAGCTGGAAAAACGGTAGGTCAAAAAAAATTGAAAAGAGTAATTCCGGCAGAAGTTTTGTCACCGACAAATGGATTGGAAGATGGAACAATATTGTGAGTGAACTTGAAAAATTAGTAACTGAATACGAAAAGAAATAAATTATTTCATAAGTATCATTTTTTTAGTTTCGGAAAAGTTATCAGAAGTTAATGAATAAAAATAAACTCCGCTCGGTTGTGAAGACGCGTCCCAGGTGGATTCGTAATTTCCTGCATTAAGATTTTCTGAAAGTAAGTTTGAAACTTCCCTGCCGAGAGCGTCATAAATTTTCAAAGATACAAAACCGGAAACAGGTAATGAAAATTTTATTTGAGTTACCGGATTGAATGGATTTGGATAGTTTTGATTTAGATCAAATTTATCAGGAAAATTTTCATCTGTTTTTTTTATATTAACTGAAACCTGATTTATATGTCTTAAAATCTGATTGATATATGCATCAATAGGTGAGCCGTGATTTCCCAAGCCGACTACACCTGCCTGAAATCCGTTTGAAGGATTTTGTGAAAAACCAATCCATGATGAAAAACCCGGAGTGCCACCGTCTTTCCAAGTGAAATAAAAATTTGAATCCGAAGGATTGAAAGGATTCATTTGCCATACCATACCAACTCTTCCAGCCGGATTTGATAAAGTGCAAAGTGTATTTGCAACTCTTCTTTTTTTGTGAAGGGAATCGAGTACATTTGTCATACCCTCTTCAGGAGATAGTTTCATTTGGAATTTGAGATATTTCAACATATCAGAAATGTTTGAATATAAACCTCCCGCAGCAATGAAAGCGGGCCAGGAAGATTTTTGATAACCGATAGAATCACCATTTGAATTATATGCCTGAGCGAGTCTATAAATCTGAGAAGGATTTAGTTTTACACGAGTGTCATTCATATTAAGTGTATCGCATACATACTGAATAAACAAACTGTCAATTATTTTTCCGCCAACATGTGACAATGCAATGCCGAGAGTTGAAACTCCGAGATTAGAATAAAGATAACACTGACCGGGAGGACGGGAAAGGGTATGGTTATTTAAATAATTATACATCATTTGATAAGTTGTGCTGTCATTGATTGGATTTATCGGGTCATCGGGAAGAGCAGAGTAATGAGTTACGAGATCGAGAATTGTTATTTTTAAAGTATCATTTCCAACAATACGTTTTGGAAGATTAACAAATCCCGGCATATAAGTCTGTGCAAGATTATTAAGTAACATTTGATTATTCTGAATCCAACGTGAAAGAATCATAGCAGTGAAAGATTTGGTGACAGAACCAAGTTGGAACATTGTGAGACTGTCAATCTTTGGAGAGTTTGTATCTTTTTTTACATGACCAAAAGAAAATTTATAAGTGACGGGATTCTGTCCGGGATATTTGAATATGACACCGATAGCAGCACCTGTTTTAGTAGTATCGAGATATGGTCTCATAATTTCAGAGATTTTCACTTTCAGCGAATCGAAAGAAAGTTGAGCATTTGCGGTTGAATAAAAAGCACAAAATAAAATTAAGACAATAAATACTTTTTTCATTTATAAATAGTTTAAGTATTAAAATGTCTTTTTATATTTTTATTTTCAATTGATTAAATTAAGTAAATATTATTTTACAAAAATCATTCTTTTCGTTTCGGAATAACTTTCTGTTCTTAGTGTATAAAAATATATACCTGAACTCAGACCTGATGCATTAAATCCGACAATATAACTTCCCGGATTATATTCAGAATTTATTAATTCTGAAATGAGTCTGCCTGAAACATCGAATATTTTCAAAGTAACAAATTCTTTTTTAGGTAAAGAAAACTGAATATTAGTAGAAGGGTTGAATGGGTTAGGATAATTTTGTTTAAGTTCATAGTTTGCAGGTAAAATAGAATTAATTTGCTCAACTGAAGTAGGGACATCAGTGCAAAGAATTCTTTGAGGTTTACGGCTATAATTTGTTTTCCAAATATTTTTAGTATTGGTCAGATTTGACCAGATAATTTTTCCTGTGGCAACGTAGGGTGCAATAGAATCAATCAAAACACCGAGTTTGATTGTGAGAGTATTACTAAATGTTCCCTGACCTATAAAAATACTTGCTGTTACCATACCCGTATCATTTATAAGATTTAACTCAAGGGCTCGGATTAAATTTCTCAAACCATTCATTATTGTTGTAATGTTTGAAGTATCGCGTAATGGAAGGTTACAACCTCTTCCAATCAGAATGAGGCGTTTTGTAGAATCGTGAGACCAAAAGTTTGCCATACTTTGTGGTTTCCAGATACCGCAGAATAAAATATCATTTACATGGTTAGGTGTTCCGGAACCCCAAAGTACTTCAGGTTTCCACCAGTAGTTCGGATAGTTTCTACCGCGAATACTATCTTGCATATTTTCCCAGTTATTTCCATTTATTATTGTGTCATATAAAAATCCACCGATATTTAGAGAAGGAGTTACTCCATTAAGCAGATGAAGATAGGCAACATCAGCGTAATTATGATGAGTTTCGTGTGCGTGAGGGTCTGCTTCAATTCCCATATCTTCAGTCATCCAGCGGAGAATATTTTTTCCGTTCGTGTTTAGAACAACAGAGCCCGTATCAAATTTCAGAACTCCACGAAGATATTTCCAGTCTGATTGGAAATTTAGTTTTGCATTTTTGGATGTAACAGTATTTATAACATTTATTATGTGAGGTCTCTTTAAAGCGTAATATGACCAGACAGTATCAGGTTGATTTTCCTCGTTGTGAGAAACTATATTCAGATAGATAGGTTGAGAAAATAAATTGAAAGAGAAAGACAGCAGAATGAATAAAAAAGATAACTTTAACTTATTCATTTTAACCTCACATTTATTGTTAAAAGGTTAGATAATATAAGTTAACAAAAAGTTTAATACACATAAATAAAGCGGGTATTAGAAAACCCGCTTCTTAATTTAAAATATATATTTAGTTAAATTTATTTTAACAACATCATTCGTTTTGTTTCTTTGAAATTCCCTGCAGTGAGCATATAAAAATATACACCGCTTGAAAGCGAAGAACCATCAAATTTTATTAAATGCTGCCCTGCTGATTTTAAATCATTGTTAATTAACACAGCAACTTCCCTACCCGTTACGTCAAATATTTTTAAATTTATTTTTTCATCAGTTGGAATTTCAAAGCTGATATTAGTAACAGGATTAAAAGGATTCGGATAGTTCTGATGTAAAGCAAAACTTACCGGTGAAGAAATTATTATTTCATTTAAAAGATTATAGTAACTGAAATTTCCATTGAAATCAATTTGTTTTAGCCGGTATTCATAAACAGAAGGAGAAAGATTTTTATCAATATAGGAATAAGATTTTGGAACCGTTGAGTTTCCAACACCATTAATGAAAGCAAGATCAGTAAATTCAGAATTTTCTATAAGTTTATTTTTTCTTTGGACAGAAAATCCGGAATTGTTTAATTCAAAAGATGTAGCCCATGTCAATAAAACATTATTTCCATTTACATTAGAATTAAAATTTAAAAGATTGACGGGAAGAGGTTCATTTGATATCAAAAGAGTATCATCGAATTTACCTGTGTTCCCGCTATCAATTAATGCAGTGAGAGGGAAAGCAGACAGTGAATCCCAGTTTGGTAAAAAAAGCAACGAAGAATTTTCCGGAACGGGAACAGAAAAATTATTAAATATCTCAAACTGAGAAGGACTTGTAAAAGTAAGTAAAATATTTGCGAAAGATGAGTTACCATAATTATTGAAAATCACATTACCATTAATATCGTTTGCAAGAGCAATTGAGTCATTACCTGACACATTAATATTTTTAATCTCAAAAGTATTAAAACCATTTACAGTTTCACCTGAAAGAGTTTCTTTAAAATTCAAAAGATTAATACTTTTGGAAGTGCCGTCAGAATTTCTATAAATTATTTTGTTTCCGAAAATATCAATAAAATCCTTTTGTAAAGGTGATACTACATCAGAGCGGCTGAAACCAGAGTATGTTCCCTGATTAGTTTTAAAATAAACTGAAGAATTAAAAGAACCGGGAATTTGATCTTCTATAGAAATACTGAATGTATCATAAGGAATAAAATAAGACTGAGGAGCCCGTAAAATTCCATCTGTCAAAGGACTAAAAGATAAATCAGGGTTTATAAAATTATTTGTTAATCTGTTATACCCGGTTAGCGTATCATTTTCTTTTATAAAATAAATACTTTTTTCACCTGAGGTAAACACTTCAAGAGTATCGGAATTTTCTCCTGATTGATAATCCGGATATTCATTATCGTCGAGAATTCCCCTTATATCTCCAACCAGATGAATTTTTCCATTTTCTATAAAATTTCCATTATTAAAATCTCTGTATTTCCATTTATTAAGAGTTATATCAATAATAATTTTATTGTCGTCTTCAAGAGGATAGTTGCTGTCATAAACGAAAAGATGATATATATCATCACTGATTTTTTCAAATGCATAAGGAGTGATAGCGTGTGCAAAAATAGATCCGTCGGGTAAAGGTATTCTTATAGTAAGGACTTGCGAATAAAAATTTATTGGATTTGAATAATTTAGTGATAATATATTAATTATCTGAGCAGGATTTCCGAGTGTAGAATTATAATTTTTCATATTGCCAAATGTTTGAGCCGCTTGCCCTATATTAAGCATTCTTCTTACCGAATCATCAATGATAACTTCACCCGGATTTGTTGTGTTCATAAAGGAAAATCTTTGTTTGAATTTATTTCTCCCGTAAAAATTATAAATAGCCATAGAGCTGAATCCAAAGCAAGAACCGAACCAGTTGTAAGAGGCAGTTTTCCATACATTTACAAAACCGGGATTTGGTTTATCCGGAAATGAAATGTATGCTTTATTGTGACCTTCGAGTTCGGCGGCGATATGAAAATCAGGAAAAGCAAAATGATTCATACCCGCAAAGAAAGCCTGCGGATACTTGGAAGGATCGTTATAAGCAAACTGTTCCCACCAGATTTCGGGCCAGAGGAAAATTTCACTGTTCGGAATATTCCTGAAAGAGTGTTCAAAAATATTAAACGCTTTCATAGTATCATTTTTGAGATGACGAAGAAAAAATCCCCTTGTAATTAATACTGAATCAGAAAATTTATCAGAACCTTTAAAAAACTTTGCTTTGAAACGGAGGAGCTTATCGTTTCCTGAAGTTCTCACCGTAAAATTTGAGTCAAAAGGAGAAATAATTCCGCTGCTATCTGTAGGAAGATCTGCGAAATTATTTGGATCAGATTTGTCGGCAATCTGAAGAGTAATACTTTCCGGAAAGGATGAAAAATTATTCCATTCGACAGCGTGAAGATATTTGTTATATGTCAATCCTGAAGGTGCGATGTTTTCTAATTTGTAATCAATAAAAATTTTGTTGCTTTGAGAATTCGGTAGTATTTCCAAACCGTAGAGTGTGACAGAATTTTCCCGGGGATGAATATATTCATAAACACTACCATTCATTCCTATATTGGGCATTATCCTGTGATATGCAAGACCGTTAAAATTTCCTGATGAATCGCATGACATTACGAAACCTCTTCTTTGCAGAGAATCTTTCATAGTTGCCTGACCAGAAATATATAAATTTCCTGCATTATCAACTGCAGAGCCCGCAACAAAAAAAGTTTTTACCAGTGGGTTTTCAAAAACTTTTTTCCAGATGACATTTCCCGTAGCAATATTAATTTTTACAAACGAAGGATAAGAATAAGGAGATTTAATTGCAATTCCTGCTCCATAGATATTTCCATCTTTATCAAATTCAAATTTGTGAAGTGATGAACTGTAACCGGCAGGGGCAGTTAAAACAGCGTTTCTGACAGTTCTCAGATTGCTGTTCATAATTTTTACGATTGCAGATGAAGTCTGAATTCCTATTTGGTTAGCATTATTAATTTTAAATGGAATAAATTTATCTTGAATTGAAGAAGTTGCTATTACTGTATCACTTTGCTGAATTCCGGACTGATCATGTCTATAAAATCTGAAATTATTTAAATTATATCTTTCAACGGCAGTATAAATATTATTATTATCAAAACATTCAATACGTGTTACGAATTGAGTCATTTCGCCTACCGAATTACCGAAAGTTTCTTCCCATTGATGGATTCCTGATGAATTAATTTTTTGAATGAAATATTTATATTCATAAAACTCACCACCAAAACCTGCAGGTAGAAATTGAATAAAACCTCCGATTATAATATTTCCAAGATTATCGACATCAAAGCATGTAGATATTTTCTCAATAATTCCAGGTTGAATATTTAAAGGAGGTAATTTTTGTTGGGAAATAAGATTTCCATTCAAATCAAATTTCTTAAGATTTACAGAATAAATAATAACAAAATCTGTCATTTTTTTTTCATCTAAGTAATACGAAGTATCTAATATGTTATATACTACATAAAGTTCATTATTTTTAATTTTAATGTAAACATCCCGGGCTATAACATTTATTAAGTTGTTTGGGGAAATTAATTCGCTCCACAAAACAATCCCTGATGGATTTACTTTTTTCAGAAAATATGTATGATTAGAAAGATTACTTGAGAGAGTATATAAATTCCCTGTTTCATCCATAACTGTTTTGTCCGAAAGAATTAATTCACCTGTATATGGATACATCTGCCAGTTTTTCACGAACTGAGCATTAGAAATCTGAACAGTTAAAAATATAATTAACAGAATTAAAATTGTTTTCATAAAATTATCAGTTTAATTTCTTTTAATTTATTAATCAGAAAAAGAATGTTTTTTTGTTCAGGGGTGAGAGAATTTTTTTTAGTCGGTTTATTATTATTTTTTTCTGATTTAACTTTTTTGTTTTTCAATGTGTTATTAAATTTAGTGAGTTAAATTAGTTATTAATTAGCAACTGAACAAAAAAAAATATTATGTTTTATGAATGAATTTGAATTATTTATTTCAAATAAACATTGTAAATACAACACTTAACAGGAAAAACAATGAATGAAAAAGAACAAATTAGTAATTATGAGATTGTTCAGATTTTGAGTAATAGTACAAAAAAAGAGATAAAAATATATGATACGCTTGCAAAGTATCATCCGAATTACACTTCAGAAAAATTAACACTTGAAAAAATTTTTTCCGAATCCTTTAAGGGCAAGACTTATAATAAGAATATGATTGTGAAAGGGTTCTCATTGCTGACAAATTATTATATTTCATTTCTGACTCATTTATACACGATGAAAGATAAGAATTATAATTTTTTGATAAAGATAAAAGCACTTAACGCAACCAAAAACGGAGAACTATTTAAAAAATTTAAAAATGAAATAGATAATTTTCTTGATATAAATAAACTTGATTTCAGTATGATGCAGATGGATTATGAAATTAATTTTATAATGAAATCGCATTTGATGGCTTTAAAAAATCCAAGGGCTACTGATGAGCAAACTGTGAGACTGATAGAAAAATTTATTTTTTATTTTTTATTTAATTATACCGTTCACAGATTTGAACTTGAGACAGTGACAAAACTTCATAATTATAAACTTGAGAATTCGGTTATCAATGCTTTTAATAACAGTTTCGACTGGGAAAAGTTTTATGAATTACTTGCAGGTGCGAAATACGATAATGAATTCATAAAAAATTTGATTTTGAAATTTGGAAAAATTTTCGGAACTAAAGAAGAAAAAGTTCTGACCGATTTTATAGATTTCATTTTTAAAAATAAAGATAAAATTGAAAAGTTTACATTTTACTCATTATTTTTTATTTCTGTAGTATATTGTTCGAGATTTGTTTTCGCAGACGAAGAGAGAGAAAAATTTATGATGCCATATTATAAAAAATATTTAAGCGGTGAAAATATTTGGACAGGGGAAAAAGCCGTAATGGTATTTAAAGATTATCTTGAATTTATAAAGATATCATTCAGACTCGGAGAGGTAGAGTGGGCTAAAGAATTTTACGATAAATATTCAGATAAATTATATAAAACACATAAGGAAGATGCGGATTATTATTTACAGTCGCAGTTATTACTTCATAAAAAAAATTATTCCGAAGCACTGGCAACAGTGAATAAAATTCAAAATAAAATTGAAAATATTCTTAACGAAGAAGTGAGAAGAATTAAATTATTTTCTTTTTATCATTTAGGATATACGGAAGATGCATTGATGTTGATTACGAGTTATAAAGAATATATGAAGACGACAAATGTTTTTCCTAAGGGATATACAAAAAATATAAATGATTTTTTAAACTTATACAGAGAAATAATAATTAACAGAAACGATTATAAATTCAAAGACTGGGAATTTTTATTAAAGAAGATTGATAAACAAAAAGGTATGAGATATAGAAATTTTTTGAGAGAGATTGTTAAGGAGTTAATTAAGGATTCGAAGTAATGATTACCTGCCGGAGTTACCGGCAGGTAAATTTAAAACATGATAATAAAATTATTTAATAAGTATCATTCTTTTTGTATCTGAGAACTGAGACGTTGTAAGTTTATAAAAATAAACACCTCCTGATAAATCATTTGCATTCCAGTTAATATCATAATTGCCCGCACCGGTTTCTTTATTCATCAGAGTTTCAATTTTTCTGCCCAATGCATCAAAAATTTCAAGCGTTACAAAATCTGATTTAGGAATTGAGAATGAAATTTTTGTTTCAGGATTGAATGGATTTGGATAATTCTGATTAAGTTTGAAATCCGGAACAAGTGAACTGTTAGAACCTGCTGAGGTTACTGTTGTATCCGGAATTGTAATCCATAAACCTGTTTGCATATCTGACGAAATTATTTTTCCGCTTGCAAAAAACGGATAAGCACCCCAGTTGCCTCTATACTCGGCACTATCAGCAGAAGGGTAAGTATCATAATAAGCAATTTCATTTACTGTTGGCAAATTTGAAATATCATAAAATCTTATTCCGGATTCATAATGAGAAACAATTAATAATTTACCTTTTATGAAAACATTATGTCCGATGGAATTGCTATTCGCAGGGACTGAAGGTCTTATTATATTTACATAAGTTATGTTATCATAATTCTGAATGTTCCAAAGTTTAACTGCACCCGGTGGGTTTTGGCTTTCGTCAGTTGTAATCATATACTTTCTATCATCCGTTGTCCAGAGATTATGAGTGAGCGAATAGTTTGGTAAGTTTTGAAATTCTTTTATAAGTTTTATGCTGTCTTTGTTTCTTGCATCAAGGATAACATATCTGTTACTGAACATTGCGGCACCATAGATAGTATCATTTTTCACATAACAATCATGAACGTATCGGGTTGTATATTGACCGCGACGGACAGGATTTATTGGATCGAGTAAATCAAGAATTCTTATACCGCCGTTTGAAGAAGCGTTTCCACCGCTGAGATACATATATCTTCCTTCGGAAGTGATAGTATGTGCTTGAGTGAAGCCGGTTGCAGTCCATGTTTTTACAAGTCTAACTGAGTCAGGCAAATAACTCATATCAATGATTTGCATACCGTTACCCATATTATCGGTTACGATGTATGCATAGTTTTGATAAGTTTTTGCTTCACGCCATGGAGTATTTGAACCGGCAACGAAATCACACTCGACGACGTTATTTGTGTCGGTAATATCAACAAAAGAAGTTCCGGTTACACAGCAAAGGATAGCGTATTCTCTGCCGTTAGGAGCAGTCCATCCCCATACGGAAGCGTATTTAGAACCGAATTGTGATAATGGTTGAGAAGGTCTTGGGTTTAGGTTTTTAACATATTTGATGTTGCGGGAGACTTGTGCGTTAACATTTCCCGCGATAAAGATGAGTAATAAGAATATTAATTTTTTCATTTAAAACTAAGTTTACATTTACAAATTTAACATTATAAACGGGAATAAAAATTCAATAAATTGGGAGGGGTGGATATTAATAGAGGGGAAACATCTCGAAATTGGGGATTAGGGATTCACCACGAATTTTAGGGATGAAGGGTTTCACCACGAATTTTAGGGATAAAGGGTTTCACCACGAATTCTCACGAATTATACGAATTGCACGAATTAAACGTATGGCGCGAATTAATGAATTAGTACATGATGAGAATGAGATTGCGGGTTCCCGATAAATCGGGATAAACTAAGCCCGCAATGACAAATTTTTTTGAGATGGTGGATTCACCACGAAGTATGGGATGAATTGATTCACCACGAATTTTCACGAATTATACGAATTGCACGAATTAGTTCATGATGAGGATGAGATTGCGGGGCAAGCCCGCAATGACATTGTCTATATTTGATAGGGATGAATTTAAGAGTTATAAAAATTAAATTTTAAAATATGATAGAAAGTATTATAAAAACTGAAAAGACAGGAAGATTTTATCTTTCAAAAACTCCTGATGAAAGAGTAAAAAATTTATTCTTTCTTATTCATGGGTATGGTCAGTTAGCTTCGGATTTCATAAAAGATTTTCCATTTTGGAATAATGATGATAATTTACTGATTGCACCTGAAGGGCTTTCAAAATTTTATACCAAAGGAGTGCCCGGTGCAAGTTGGATGACCAAAGAAGACAGAGAAAATGAGATAAATGATTACTTGAATTTTTTAGATGGTGTTATGGCTTTGGTGAATGATAAACTGCCCTTCCCTCCCGAGCGAATTAACATTTTAGGTTTTTCACAAGGTGTTCATACTGCAGTGAGATATGTAATTCATACATATTTGAAAATTGATAATCTAATATTGTGTTCATCGGATTTTCCGAAGGATGCAGATTTTGGGAAATTGAAAAAGAAAGTGGATGAAGGAATGAAGTTGTTTTATATATACGGTACAAAAGATAAAGCCATCCGTCTTGAGAATTTTGAGAATAGTGAAGAATTATTGAGAGAAAAAGAAATTAAATTTGAGAGAGTTATTTTTGATGGAGGGCATATAACGGATGAAATTACTTTAATTTCATTGAAACTTTTTTAAATATAATATAATTTAAATAGTGGATAGATTAGAATTATACAAAAGTATATATGAAAAAGAAGAAGAGAAAAGATTCAAATTAAATGATTCATTGAATTTACCATTTGGTATTATTTCTCTTTTAGTTACTATTGCTTTTACAATTACTTTGCAAATAGAATTTCAAAGTATAAACTTAATATCTATATCTTTTATTTTTGTAGTTGTAATATTAGCTTTTTTTCTTTTGAAGAGCATTTATTATTTCTATAAAGCATTTGAGGGATTTAAAGGTTATGAATATGATTACATACCAACACCTGAAGAATTTGAAACAAGTTATCAGGATTTGAGTCAGTTTTACACTAATGAAGATGAAAGATCGAAAATTTTCAAAGAAGAAATTATTAAAAATTATATTTCAAGTACTACTTATAATTTAAAATTAAATCAAACAAAAAGTGCGGATATTACAAAAGGTAAAATTAATTTAGCGGGATCTTTACTCACAACTTTAGTTCTTGCAATAATTTACTTAATAAATAAATTTAACTAAAAAAAAGAGATGAAAACTGATATTAAATTCCCTAAAAATTATAAATTGTATGAAACTGAATACCCTAAACCATTACCTGATTTAAAACTTCTCCGAAATGAAATTGTTAAATTATTAAGAAGAAATGACATCATGAATGTATCTGATTTAAAAATTATTCTAAATAGAGAATTAAATAAATATGACTTATCTGGAATTAGAACTCATTGGGAATTAGAGGAAATGCTTAAAGAAGGAATTATTTCTTCATCTGATAATGATAGGATTTTCAATCAATCTGATATTAGATTGATTAAAAATTAAAATTATTCAGGTTCTATTGATTTAGAACCTGAATTCGAAAGGAATTTTATTGGCCTAAATAGGTTTTTAGGGCTCGGGAACGTGAGGCCTGTCTGAGACGTCTGATTGCTTTTTCTTTAATCTGTCTTACACGCTCTCTTGTAAGTTTATACTTGTCGCCGATTTCTTCAAGTGTTAACGGATTTTCTTTTTCAAGTCCGTAATATAATTTCACAACTTCTTTTTCTCTTTGCGATAGTGTATCAAGTGCTCTTTCGATTTCAATTCTTAATGAATCTCTCATCAAATTTGCATCCGGCATTTTCTCCTGTTTATCAGGCATTATATCAATAAGTTTTGTATCTTCACCGTGTATGCTCGGAGCATCCATTGAAACGTGACCACCTGAATTTTTCAAGGTTTCCTGAACTTCATATACAGACATATCAAGTTGCTCTGCAATTTCAAGAACGTTTGGTGCTCTTTCATTTTGCTGTTCAAGATCAGAAATAGTTTTAGAAATTTTACTTTTCTGTTGAACGATATTTAATGGCAATCGGACAACTCTTGACTGTTCAGCAAGTGCCTGAAGAATTGACTGTCTGATCCACCACACCGCATAGGAAATAAATTTAAATCCTCTTGTTTCGTCAAACTTTTTTGCTGCTTTTATCAAACCGAGATTACCTTCATTAATTAAATCATTTAAAGAAAGCCCCTGGTTCTGATATTGTTTAGCAACAGATACAACGAATCTCAGATTTGCTCTTACGAGTTTATCCAATGCACGTTTATCACCTTTTTTAATTTTTTTAGCACAATCAATTTCTTCTTCAACGGTTAACGGTGAAGTTTTGCTAATTTCTTTAAGGTAAATATCAGTTGACTGATTTTCACGACTTGTATATTGTTTTCCTAATTTCATTTTTTAAATGAGTGGATTTAAAATTTAAAGATTATTTGAATCTATAATTTTTATTTGAAAATTTTCAGATAAAATTTTATATAGATTAATGTTATCAGTTAATAATGGTAATCGGGATTCAATGAGAAGAGTTCCGATAATCATTTCTCTTAAACTGATTTTGTTACTAAAAGAATTTATCATCGAAGCGAGAGTTTCAGAATATCTGAATGGGAATCCTAAAATATTTACATCCTGAAAAAGATTTTTCAGATTTTCTTTTTCAGATTTATCATCAGAGCGTGATAAAATTTCAGCGGCATTTATAAAGCCGGTGAATTTATTTTTGATTTTCAAAGAGCCCGCAAATCCGTTTAAAATTAAATCAGAATCAATGTAAATTTCATCAAACCCTTTAACAATAGTTAAATTCATAAAACAAAAATACCCGCAATGAAAGCGGGTATTGAATTTTAATCAAATTTATAAAAATCAGACTTCAGTGCCGAAGAAATCAATTTTATCTTCTTTATGAAGAGTTACATATGCTTTTTTGATATCAGCTCTGTGTCCTTCAAATCTTCCTCTTTTTGTGAACTGAGATTTGCGTTTACCTTTAACCACGGCAGTTTTTACGCCTTCAACTCTTACTTTGAATTTATCTTCAACTGCTTTAGCAATTTCAATTCTGTTGGAATCTTTAGAAACTTCAAACACATACTGATTGAGAGCTTCCTGAAGTGTAGTATTTTTTTCCGTGATAAGTGGTCTTATTAAAATTTGTTTTCTCATAGTTACGATTCCTTATGTTAAACTTTTACAAAGATTTTCAACGGCAGACTTTTGCATAACAATCATTTTATTATTCAAGATTTCATAAGTAGCAGCTTTATCTGAAATTTGCACATTGAGATTAGGAATGTTTCTGCCTGATTTATAAATATTTTCTTTTTTATCAGCCACAAGCAAGAGAGTTTTTTTATCTTCCAAGTTAAGATTTTTCAAAATGGAAGCAAGGTCTTTGGTTTTAGGTTGTTCAAAATTAAAATCCTGAACTACCATAATCTGATTTTCTTTTGCTTTGAGCGAGAGAGCACTTTTACGTGCAAGTCTTGCTGCTTTTTTAGGTAACTTAAGTTTGTAAGTGTGAGGTTTAGGTCCAAAGATAGTACCACCACCCGGCATTAAAGGTGATCTGTTAGTACCACGTCTTGCACCACCTGTACCTTTCTGTCTGAATGGTTTTTTACCGCCACCACGAACTTCAGCACGCTCTTTAGTTTTGTGAGTACCTTGTCTTTGATTAGACAGATAAACTCTTACAGCCTGATAAACAAGGTGAGTATTAGGTTCAGAAAGATTAAAAATTTCATCAGGGAGATTAACTGATTCCCCTGTTTCTTTACCTTCGATATTATATACTTTTAATTCCATTTTCCTGATTATTTAAAAATTTCAACAAACCCTGATTTAGCACCCGGTACGGCACCTTTGACAAGAATCAAATTAGTATCAGGGAAAATTTTCACAACTTTGAGATTTCTAACGGTAATTTTATCATTTCCCATTCTCCCGGCCATTCTTTGACCTTTGAAAACTCTTGAAGGATAAGAAGATGCACCGATAGAACCCGGGGCTCTGAGTCTGTCAGACTGACCGTGAGTTCTTACACCGCCGCCGAATCCGTGACGTTTGACAACGCCTTGAAATCCACGCCCTTTAGAAATTCCTGAAACTTTTACTTTATCACCTTCTTTAAAGATATCAACTTTAATCTGGTCTCCTTCTTTAAGACCGTTTACGGGATAGTTTCTGATTTCTTTTACAAATCTTGAAGGAGAGACAGAAAGTTTTTCGTAAATTTTTCTTTGAGATTTATTAACCTGTTTTTCTTTTTTGACACCGAACCCTAACTGAACCGCTTCATAGCCATCTTTATCTTTGGTTTTGATTTGCGTAATAGTGCAGGGACCTGCTTCAATTACAGTACATGGAACAGCATCACCATTATCGGTGAAATACGTGGTCATGCCAAGTTTTTTACCTAATATTCCTAACATTTTTTTTACTTTAATTAATGAATCAGAGGAAAGCAAAATTGCTTTCTTAATTAGTTAAGGCTTCTCATATTTAAGTTTTAATCTCGATATCAACACCACCCGGAGGATCAAGCTTAGTAAGAGCATCAATAGTTTTGGATGATGAATTTAATATGTCGATTAATCTTTTATGTGAACGGGTTTCAAACTGTTCACGTGATTTTTTGTCAACGTGAGGAGATCTGTTCACAGTATAAATATGTTTTTTAGTTGGTAATGGAATCGGTCCACTAACAATAGCACCGGTTGATTTGATAGTCTGCAAAATTTTAGCAGTCCATTTATCTAACAACAAATGATCGAACGATCTTAATTTTATACGAATTTTTTGTGAAGCCAATTTAAATTATTTTTTAAATTTTCCCGGTAAACCGGGACAAAGAACGTTATTTAATAAAAAAGTCATCCCTCTTTATTCAAAAGGGATGACTGAATGAATAATTATTTAATAATTTTAGTTACGATACCGGCACCAACTGTTCTACCACCTTCTCTGATAGAGAATTTAAGACCCTCTTCCATCGCGATTGGTTTTTGAAGAACAACTTTTAAACCGTCAACGTTATCACCCGGCATAACGATTTCAACACCGTCAGGAAGCATAACTTCACCGGTAACGTCAGTAGTTCTGAAATAGAACTGAGGTCTGTATTTGTTTTGGAATGGAGTGTGACGACCACCTTCTTCTTTTGACAATACGTAAACCTGAGCAGTAAATTCAGTATGAGGAGTAATAGAACCCGGTTTAGCGAGAACCATTCCTCTTTCAATTTCAGTTTTATCAACACCTCTTAACAAAAGACCGCAGTTATAACCGGCAACAGCAACTTCCAATTCTTTATTGAACATCTCTGCACCTGTAACAACAGTTTTCTTTTGCTGACCTAAACCAACGAGTTCAACTTCATCACCAACTTTAACTTGACCTTTTTCAATTCTACCTGTAGCAACAGTACCTCTACCTGTGATAGAGAACACGTCTTCAACAGACATCAAGAAAGGTTTATCAAGTTCTCTTGTCGGTTCCGGAACATAGTTATCAACAGCATCCATTAATTCATAGATACATTTAAATCTCTCATCGTCAGAAGCAGAACCTGAATCAAGAGCAGCTTCCATCGCTTTAAGAGCAGAACCTTTAATGATTGGAATTTCATCACCTGGGAATTCATATTTAGACAATAATTCTCTAACTTCGATTTCCACGAGTTCAAGCAATTCAGGATCAGCAGCGTCAACTTTGTTTAAGAATACAACGATTCTTGGAACGCCAACCTGTCTTGCAAGAAGGATATGCTCACGGGTTTGTGGCATAGGACCGTCAGTAGCAGCAACCACTAAAATGGCACCGTCCATCTGAGCAGCACCGGTAATCATATTTTTAACATAGTCAGCGTGACCTGGACAGTCAACGTGTGCATAGTGTCTTTTATCAGTTTCATATTCAACGTGAGCAGTAGCAATTGTTATACCTCTTGCTTTCTCTTCAGGTGCTTTATCAATATCATCAAATTTTTTAACGTCTTTTGTAAGACCTTTTTTAGCTAATGTCATATTGATAGCAGCAGTCAACGTGGTTTTACCATGGTCAACGTGACCGATTGTACCAATATTAACGTGAGGCTTCGAACTGTCATATTTTTCTTTAGCCATTTAGGTGTTTCTCCTTAATATTGTTTTTTAATTTTTAAGATTATTTTTTTTTAACATTCCCCCGCTGCGACGAAGAAGAGGTTAAAATTAGATTTTAAATAATCCATTAACACGGATGATTTAAAAAATTTTATAGTGGGTCAGGGAGGACTTGAACCTCCGACCCCGTGCTTATAAGGCACGTGCTCTAACCACCTGAGCTACTGACCCGAGGTACTTAGGAAACTGATTATTTTCCGGGTGCCGGCTTTTTAAAGAGCCGACATATCGGAAAACAATTGTAGTTTTATAGAGCACTGATTTTGTGTCTGATTGCACAGGGTGAACCTCCCGAAAGAGACTGACCCATTATTTTAAAGAACACAGCTGTAATAAATACAGAAAAATTATTAAGCGTTAACCGCTTCTTTACCTTTAAATTTCTCAACGATTTGATCTGCAATACTTTTTGGAGCTTCATCGTAATGAGAGAACTGCATAGTATAGATTGCTCTTCCCTGTGTCATAGATCTGAGCTGAGTTGCATATCCAAACATTTCAGATAAAGGAACGAGAGATTTAATAACCTGAGCATCATTTCTTTGTGACATACCTTCAATTCTTCCTCTTCTTGAACTTAAATCACCCATAACATCACCCATATATTCATCAGGAGTTACAACTTCAACATCCATAATCGGTTCGAGAAGAACAGGAGTTGCTTTTCTCGCACCTTCTTTGAAAGCCATAGATCCGGCAATTTTAAATGCCATCTCTGAAGAGTCAACATCGTGGAACGAACCATCGAACAATTTGATTTTGATATCTTCAACAGGGTATCCTGCAAGAACACCATTTTTCATAGCTTCCTGAATTCCGTTAGATACCGGTTGAATATATTCTTTTGGAATAGAACCACCGACGATAGCGTTTTCAAATACATACCCTTTACCTTTTTCATTCGGTTCAATTTCAATCCAAACGTGACCGAACTGACCTCTACCACCTGATTGTCTGACGAATTTACCTTCCTGAGTAACTTTTTTCTTGATAGTTTCTTTATAAGCAACCTGCGGCTTACCAACGTTTGCATCAACTTTAAATTCTCTTTTTAATCTGTCCACAATAATTTCCAAATGAAGCTCACCCATACCTGCAATTAAAGTCTGACCTGTTTCTTCATCTGAACTTACTCTGAAAGTAGGATCTTCATCTGAAAGTTTAGCAAGAGACTCACCGAGTTTATCCTGATCTGCTTTTGTTTTAGGTTCAATAGCGATTTGAATTACCGGTTCAGGGAAAGTAATTTTTTCAAGAATAATCGGATCAGATTCATCACATAGAGTATCACCTGTTTTAGTATTTTTCAAACCAACAGCAGCAGCGATATCACCGGCATAAACTTCTTTAATTTCTTCTCTGTGGTTTGCATGCATTTGTAAAATTCTTCCGAATCTTTCTTTTTTACCTGAGATACTATTATATACATAAGAACCCGCTTCAGCTTTTCCGGAATAAACTCTGAAGAATGTGAGTTTACCGACAAAAGGATCAGTCATAATTTTAAAAGCAAGAGCAGTGAACTTATCATTATCATCAACTTTTCTTTCGATATGATCGTCAGTATGTTTATGATGACCTTCAATGATACCGCCATTGATATCAAGCGGAGAAGGTAATAAATCAACTACGTCATCGAGTAAATTCTGAACACCTTTATTTTTAAAAGAAGAACCGCAAAGCACAGGAATAATTTTAATATCAATTGTCGCCTGTCTTAGAGCGTTCATCACTTCATCATGTTTAATTTCTTTTCCTTCAAGGAATTTTTCAAGCAAAGTATCATCAACATCAGCAACTGCTTCAAGAAGTTTTTGTCTGTATTCATTTGCCTGATCTTTATATGCATCCGGAATTTCAACATCATCAAAAGTAGCACCGAGAGTATCTTCATTGAACATTCTTGCTCTCATATCAATAAGATCAATAAGCCCGACAAAAATATCGCCTTGTCCGATTGGTAATTGAATAGGAATAGCATTGGCTTTTAATCTTTCTTTCATCATACCGATTACATTGAAAAAGTCAGCACCGGTTCTATCCATTTTATTTACGAACGCAATTCTTGGAACTTTGTATTTATCCATTTGTCTCCAGACTGTTTCAGACTGGGGCTCAACGCCGCCAACTGCACAGAAAAGAGCAACAGCACCGTCGAGAACTCTCAGACTTCTTTCTACTTCCGCAGTAAAGTCAACGTGACCTGGTGTGTCAATAATATTAATTCTGTGGTATCTCCAAAAACAGGTAGTAGCAGCGGAGGTGATAGTGATACCTCTTTCTTTTTCCTGCTCCATCCAGTCCATAGTGGCACCGCCTTCGTGGACTTCACCTATTTTATGAGTTCTACCGGTATAGTATAAAATTCTTTCTGTTGTAGTTGTTTTACCTGCATCAATGTGTGCTGAAATACCGATATTTCTTGTCTTATCTAAAGGATACTGTCTTGGCATCTTATATGATTTCCTTGTTTGTTGATTTATATTTTAATTTATTCCCCATTTAGTTTTATACTGAAAAATTATTCAGAGGAAAACCTGAAAGCAAGGGGATGCTTTTTATGTAATTACTTAAAAAGAATTTATTTGTTTCACAATTAAGAAATTACGGGCAACTGAATATTGTTGCCAAAAAAAATTATTACCATTTAAAATGAGCGAAAGCTTTATTTGCTTCAGCCATTCTATGAACATCTTCTTTCTTTTTAACCGAGCTACCTTCACCTACAGAAGCCGCCATTAATTCATTGGCAAGCCTTGCAGCCATAGATTTTTCATTTCTTGCTCTGGTGTAAGTAAGTAACCATTTAATAGAGAGAGAAGTTCTTCTGTCAGGTCTTACTTCAACAGGGACTTGATAGTTAGAACCGCCAACTCTTCTTGATCTCACTTCAATAGAAGGAGAGGTATTATTGATAGCCTGTCTGAAAACATCAAGAGGGTTACCTTTAGTTTTTTCCTCAATGATAGAGAAAGCATCATAGAGAATGTGAGCGGCTTTAGTTTTTTTGCCGTCATACATCAGAGAATTAATAAATCTGCCGACTAAAATATCATTGTATTTAAAGTCAGGATTTCTTTGTTTTTTTTCAGCTCGTTTACGTCTCATTTATGATATAAAATTATTAATAAAATCCGGCAAGCCGGATAAAAAAATTTTTAAAAATTATTTAGCTTGTTCTTTAACACGTTTAGCACCGTATTTAGAGCGACCTTTTTTTCTATTAGCAACACCTGCAGTATCGAGAGCACCTCTAATGATGTGATATCTGACACCCGGTAAGTCTTTAACTCTTCCGCCTCTAATGAGAACGATTGAGTGTTCCTGAAGATTATGCCCTTCACCCGGAATGTAAGCAGTAACTTCAATTTGATTAGTAAGTCTTACCCTCGCAACTTTTCTGAGAGCAGAATTAGGTTTTTTAGGAGTAGTAGTATAAACCCTAGTGCAGACACCTCTTTTCTGAGGGCAAGCATCCATTGCAGGAGCTTTGCTTTTATAGACTTTATCTTGTCGTCCTTTACGGATTAATTGATTAATTGTAGGCAATTCGAAATATAATATTTAGTTTATTAAATTTACCGGCATAGGTTCTGGATCGAACATACCAAGTCTAATTTAGAGAAACTTAAAAATACGGGAAATAATTTACATTTTCAAGTGGGATTTTGATGGAGAGGGGGTGGGGGTGAAATTGTTCGTTCATAAGTGGATAAAAACATCACCACGAATTTACACTAATTTACACGAATTACACAAATTTTAGTGATAGATTGAGATGAATTGCAGGTTACGGATGAAATCCTAACATATTGTGAATTCGTAAACTCAATTTCAAAAGGGGGATGAAGTTAATGTTATATTAAAGAGATCCTTCGGTCGCAAGCTTCCTCAGGATGACATGTCCTTTCTCTCTCGCAGGAGTCTCCTGAAAGGGACTCCTGAGTTGAATAAATATGATATTGATTGAAATCTTTCCTTGCCATAAATCCCCTCCTGTTTATCAGGATTTCGGCAGACTTAACATCCAAATAGAAACTTCAAGAGTCAAAATTAAAATATACTGGGATTCTTCGCTTCGCTCAGAATGACAGAATAATCAATTCTATTTATCCTACGGGAGAAAATCTATTTTAATTTAGAAATAATTAAAATTTATTTCTTTGGGAAGTATTTCACATTTGGGAGGTTTTTGAAATCTGAGTCTTGAGTGTAAAGAATTGCTTCACATATTATTGCAGTTTGGTATATTATGCAATCTGCCATTCCCAATTTTGTTTTATTATTTATAAGTGCTGCATCAATGGCGATAACATCATTTACATCTATTATAATACCTTGTTTCATTAAGCTAATTGCTTCAATTGCATAGTATTCATCTTTTTCAGATAAAACTTTTTTAAAAACTTCATAAATACAAATAGGCGAAACGATCAACATATCTGTGTTTTCAATAGCTTTCGAGAAATTTGGTGCATTCACTGAATCTGCAAAATATTCAAGCCATCCTGAGGTATCAACTAAATTCATATTCTATCTTTTTTTTCTCTGACAAAATTTGTATTCATTCCTTTTAATAATCCTCTTCCCTCTTTAATATCTTTGACGACAACTAAGTTTAAAGAATTATTAAATTCAAACATATTCAGTTTTTGACCCGGTTTGAGTTTCAATTTTTCCCGTATTTCTTTTGGAATAACGATTTGAAATTTAGGTGATATAGTTACTATCGACATATAAATTGTTTTACGATAAATATATCGATAATGAATTGGTATGTCAAGGAGGAAAGGTTGCGTCAAGTTACATCAGAAAGCAAAGACAAGAATGGGAAGGATTCACCACGAATTAGCACGAATTCTACGAATTACACAAATTAAACGAATTGATAATGGTAAGTTGATGGTTTCGCAGGAGTCCCTTTCAGGAGACTACTGCGGGAGTGGAGTTGGAAACAAGATTGAGGATTAGAGATTCTTCACCCGATAAAGGGTATCGGGTTCAGAATGACATATTTGGGATTGATTCACCACGAATTAGCACGAATTAAACGAATTTCACGAATTGAGAATGTTAAGTTGATGGTTACACTGGAGTCCTTTACAGGAGACTACTGCGGGAGTGGAGTTGGAATATTGGAAATAAGTTTGCGGATTTGAGATTCTTCACCCGATAAAAGGCATCGGGTTCAGAATGACAAAGGTGGGAATGCTTCACCACGAATTAGCACGAATTAAACGAATTGCACGAATTGAGAATGGTAATTTGATGGTTACACTGGAGTCCTTTACAGGAGACTACTGCGGGAGATGATGAGATTCATAAAAGAATTTAAATCCTCCCCCTAAATCCTCCCGACCAGTCGGGACAAGCTCCTCCAAAGGGGGACTTTATAATCTTTTTTTTATTTAAATACTTAAGATTATTATCGATTCTTTTTCACTTTCAGGATGACAAGTATTTGAAATTGCGGATTCCTGATAAATAAGGACGCAATGACATTTAGATTTAAATAAATATTTTATTTTTTTTGAAATCATAAAAATTTTAAAAAACTTTTTTTGCATAGAGGTAGGTTTCAATTGGGGTTTGGGTGCGGAGGGACTCGGGGGACATTTGGAATAAATCTTCGAGGATGAGGAAGTCGGCAATTTTGTTAACTGAAATTGAACCACGTTCTGATTCTAAAAATGATGCATAAGCGGAATTTTGAGTATAACAGGTTATACAATCTCCCAGTGAAATATTATACTCCGGTAAAAAACCATTTTCAAATCCGATGGCTTTTCTCGTCATTGCGTAATAAATTGTTTCAAATGGATTTTCTTCCACAATTGGAAAATCTGTTCCGAAACATACAGTCGCTCCGTCTTCTATAAGTTGTTTATATCGGTGAGTTGTTTTTAAATTCTCATATTTTTTTGTTACTGAAATTGCATCGGAAAATAAATGTGTTGGCTGCACTGAAGCAACGACATTCAACTTTTTAAATTTTTTCAAATCTTTATCTATTATATGCTGTGCGTGTTCGATACGGTAGCGTGAATTATATTTTTCTGAAGCAGTATTAATTTTCTCATGTTTAAGTTCGGAAAAAAAATCAAGAAGTTCAGTAACCGCTAAATCACCTATCGCATGAACGGAAATCTGGTATCCCGCATGATGAATATTTTCACCTGTTTTTTTAAAATCACCGGAAAGTATGTAATCAGTTCTGATACCGTTTTGATTTGTCCCAATATAATTATCATGCATCAATGCTGATTCACTCGAGAGTGTTCCATCATAAAATGCTTTGAAGCCATTGAAACGAATTGAGTTTTTAAATTCTGAAAATCTTTTTTTATAATTTTCGATTTCATAAAATGATTCAAACGGTAATCGGCTATCAATAAATAGATTTAAATTATTTTTGCGAATTAAAATTTCAAAAATATCGAGGTCGAATGGTAATGTTATATCTGAAACTGCTGTGATGCCGAGTGAATGAAGTTTTTTAATTTCTGTTTCGAGATCCTTAGCGAGTTCTTCATTTGATTTAACCGGAACTGCTGAAAGGACGAACTCTCTCGCTCTTTCTTTTACAAGTCCTGTGAACTTTCCTTTATCATCGTGAATGATTTCTTCTTTTTCGAATTTATCTATACAGTTGATTAATCCTGAAAGTTCAAATGCTTTTGAGTTTATATAAGCGGAATGGAAATCGAATCGTGAGATTATGATCGGGATGTCAGGGCAGATTTGGTCGAGGAAATTAATGTCAGGTGTGAATCCGTCAGATATGTTTGCGTCGGAGTAGTATCCGCCGGTTATCCAGGGGGCCTGAATCCA